>Ga0316600_10000717_pt1 | contig 15656 bp, 10 predicted proteins | sample OWC_soil_day5_CT_FD_207652 | JGI IMG/M metagenome (GOLD analysis project Ga0316600, IMG submission 207652) | Wetland soil microbial communities from Old Woman Creek delta, Ohio, United States - OWC_soil_day5_CT | ecosystem: Environmental > Terrestrial > Soil > Wetlands | place: USA: Ohio... | reverse complement strand
GTGCTGGCCTTCCCCGGCCAGGACTTGTCGCTGGACGATCTGGAGCGCTTCGCGTTCACCCTCGGGCCCTTCGGCGTGGATCCTTACTTCGGCAGCGTGCCCGGCCACCCGCACATCGCCCAGGTGCGTCGCGATGCCGACGAGAAGACGAAGATCTTTGCCGAAACCTGGCATTCGGACTGGAGCTTCCTGCCGACGCCGCCACAGGCCACGGTGCTGTACGGCAACGTCATCCCGCCGGTCGGCGGCGACACGCTGTTCGCCAACCAATACGCCGCCTGGGATGCGCTGCCGCCGACGATGAGGGCGTTGTTGCAGAACAAGCGGGGCATTCATTCGGCGCGCCGCGGCTACGCGCGCGACGGCATGTACGGCGAGCGCGACAAGGGCCGCTCGATGGCCATCCGCTACGACGACAGTGCCCTGGCCACGCAGTTGCACCCCATCGCGCGTGTGCATCCGGAAACCGGCCGCACCGCGCTCTTCGTCAGCCCCGGCTACACCATCGGCATCGACGGCATGGCCGATGCCGAGGCGCAGCCACTTCTGATGGAGCTGTTCCGCCACCAGGTGCGCGAGGACTTCGTCTACCGCCACCGCTGGCAGCCCGGCATGCTGCTACTTTGGGACAACCGCTGCGTGCTGCATGCCGCCACCGGCGGCTACGACGGCCACGCGCGGCTGCTGCACCGCATCACGCTGGCCGAGCGCGCGGCGGCCTGAACTACAGATTCGGCGCCGGCACGCCGCCAAGCACGGCTTCGAAGGCCAGCGCGATAGCGATCAGCCGCGCATCACTGCCCAGCGGCCCGTCGAGCTCCAGGCCCACCGGCAGCCCGCCGGCCGTCAACCCGGCCGGCAGCGACAGACCCGGAATGCCAGCATTGCTGCCGGGGTCGGTGTTGCGGATGAAAGTGCCGAAGGTGTCGACCAGCGGCCCGCCATTGATCGACACCTTGCCCGAGCCGGCCGCCAGGTCGATGGGCACCGCCGGCAGGATCGTGGTCGGGAACAGCATCGCGTCCAGCCGGTGGGTGGCGAAGTAGTCGGCATACAGCGCCTGCAGCTTGGGCCGGTGCACGCGCAGCGCGGCGTCGTAATCCTTGCCGAAGGCATCTGCCAGGATCGCGTCGAAGGCACCCTTCACGTCGGGGCTGGCCACCATCGCGGCGATGTCCTTCAAGGTGATGCCGGTCACGCCGGTGGCCGCGAGGTAGGCCGGGATGTCGGCGATCGGCTCGTGCAGCGCCAGCTGAAAGGACACGCTGTTGTTCAGCGCCTGCAGGCCCGGCAGGTCGACATCGACGAAGACCACGCCGGCATTGGCCAGCCGGGCCTCGGCCTTGATGACCACCGCCGCCAGCTGCGAATCCATGCCCTCCCAGAAAGAGGCCGGCACGCCGATGCGCAGGCCGCGCAGCGCCGCGGCGGTGGCCACCGGGGCGCCGGTGATCACCGCATCGAGCAGGGCGATGTCGGCCACGCTGCGGGCCATCGGGCCGACGGTGTCGCGGGTGTGGCTGATCGGCACCACCGCGTGGGTATCGGTGTAGCGCCGCTGTGCGCCGCCATTGCCCACCGACGGACGCAGCCCGACGATGCCGCACAGCGCCGCCGGCACGCGTGACGAGCCGCCGGTGTCGGTGCCCAGACCGGCCGGCACGATGCGCGCGGCGATGGCCGCCGCGGTGCCGCCCGACGAGCCGCCGGGAATGCGGGTGCGGTCGTAGGGGTTCTTCACCGCGCCGGCAAAAGGCGTGAGATTGGTACTGGTGATGCCGAAGGCCAGCTCGTGCAGGTTGGACTTGCCGATGACGATGGCGCCGGCATCGAGCAGCTTCTGCAGCGATGGCGCATTGCGCTTCGGCCGCACACCGCGCAGTGCCGCGGTGCCGCCGGTGGTGGGCAGCGCCGAGGTGTTGATGTTGTCCTTGACGACGATGGGCAGCCCGGCCAGGCGCGGCAGCGCCTGGCCCGAATCGCGCATGGCGTCGATGCGCTGCGCGGCCTGCATTGCGCCGGCCGTGTCGAGCACGATCAGCGCGTTCAGGTCCTTCAGCGCCTCGGCCCGCGCGATCAGCGTGCGCATGTAGGTCTGCGCCGGGATGCGGCCGCTGCGGATGGCGTCCACCGCCTGCACCGAACTGAGCTGCAATTGCTCGGCCGTGCTCAGTGGCGGCGCCGGGAAGCTCGGTGCGGCGCAGCCGCCGAGGCCGCTGCCGAGCAGCGAGCTCGCCGACAGCGCGCCCGATGTCTTCAGGAAAGCGCGGCGTGAGGAACGGTCGGGCATGGGGGTCTCCTGCGTCGGGTTGTTGTGGTGCCGGGCCCAGCGCCCGCAGACCCACACCATAGCGCAGGGCCTGGCCGGCCCGCGCACAGCGGCGGAGGATCAGGCCAGCGCGTCGAGCGCGCTGTGGGCGCTGCTGGCAGCGCGCAGCGGCATGGCGTCATCCTGGCCCATGGCCAAGCGGATGTGCGCGATCAGCGCGTCTTCCGGGTAGGGTTTGCCGAGCAGCACGCTGACGCCGGCGGAGTCGGCCTGCTCGCGATGGCGGTCGTCGGCGGCGGTGATCATGATCACCGGCAGCTGCGCGGTCTGCGCATTGCCGCGGATTTGCCGCGTCAGCTCGAAGCCGTCCATGCCGGGCATTTCCACGTCGGTGATCACCACGTCGGGCAGGCGGGCCTGCATCTGCTGCACGGCGTCGAGCCCGTCGTTGGCGTAGGCGACCTGGTACTGGTGCTGCGCCAGCAGGCGGCCCGTCTTGATGCGCACGACCTTGGAGTCATCGGCCACCAGCACCAGGGTCTGCGCCGCGCCCTTGATGGTGCGGCGCGGCAGCACGGTGGCGCGTTCGGCCTCGGCACGTTCGGCGGCGGCGCGTACCTGCTCGGTGTGTATTTCGGCCAGGCGCAGGGCCTCGGCCCGGGCCTGGGCCTCGCGCGCGGCCTGTGCGGCCTGCTCGGCCGCAAGTCGCTGTACCTCGCGCTCGGCTTCCAGCGCAGCGACCCGCTCGCGTTCGGCTCGCTCGGTGGCTTCGCGTCGAAGGTCGGCCGCGAGGCGGCCGGCCTCGGCACGCTGCGCCGCCAGCCGCTCTTCTTCGGCACGCCGTTCCGCCTGACGCTGCGCCTCGGCCCGGGCTTCGGCTTGGCGTGCGGCCTGTTCCGCTGCGAGGCGTCGAGCCTCACGCTCGGCTTCCTGGACGGCAACACGTTCACGTTCGGCTCGTTCGGCGGCCTCGCGTTGACGTTCGACCTCGATGCGCTGGGCCTCGACGCGTTCGGCGTCCAGGCGTTCGTCTTCGGCACGGAGTTCGGCCTGGCGCTGCAACTCGGCCCGTGCCGTCGCGTCGCGACCGGCCTGCTCGTCGTTGCGCAGCGAGTCGGCGCGGCGGCCGAGTATCTGCCAGCCGACCAGCAGGCACAGGCCCGTTCCGACCAGCAACCAAAGGAGGTATTCGCCCATGAGTGGAATGTCCGGCGCACGCGGTGCGGCGAGCATAGGTGCGAATCGGCCGTGACGCCACGCCGCCAGTGGCGGCATGCGCACAAATTCCTCGAACTCCTCGCATGTTTCATGCACCGGGCCGCATCGCCCTGCGGCGGCGCTGCCACACACATCGCTATGCTGCGGCATGGATCCGCGTTTCATTTCGACACCTCTGTTGCCTTGGCTGGCCACGGCCCGAGCGCAATGCAGATGATCGACACCCAGGCCACGCGCGACGCGCTACCCTTCGCCCGGCTGGTGCCGGCCCTGCACCGGGCCTTTGCCGAGGGCTGCGAGGTGCCGCCGCGGCAGGCCCATGCCATCGGCCAGGCGGACGGCAGTGTCTGCACCTCGCTGATCATGCCGGCCTGGTCGCGGCCGCGCAGCGCCCGGCCGCACTACGGCGTCAAGATCGTCAACATCGCGCCGGGCAATGCGGCGCGCGGGCTGCCCGGATTGCATGCCAGCTACCTGCTCTTCGACGCGCTGACCGGCGTGCCCCTGTCCTGCATCGATGGCAGCGTGCTGACCACGCGCCGCACCGCCGCGGCGTCGGCGCTGGCCGCGTCCTTCCTCGCCCGCAGTGACGCACGCCGCCTGCTGGTGGTGGGCACGGGCGCGGTGGCTCGCGTGCTGCCCGAAGCCTATCGCGCGGTGCGGCCCATCGAACATGTGGCGGTGTGGGCGCGCGCGCCGGACAAGGCGGCGGCGCTGGCCGACGCCCTGCGTGCCGACGGCTTCGATGCCGCGGCCGAAGGCGATCTGGCCGCGGCGGTGGCGCAATCAGACATCGTCAGCTGCGCCACGCTGGCCACCGAGCCGCTGGTGCAGGGCCGCTGGCTCGCTCCAGGCAGCCACCTCGACCTGATCGGCAGCTTCACGCCGCAGATGCGCGAGGCCGATGACGACTGCTTCGCCGGCGCCAGCCTGTTCGTCGACACCGACGAGGCATTGCGCAAGAGCGGGGACCTGCTCGGTCCGCTGTCGCGCGGCGTGCTCGACGCCGCGCGCCGCTACGGCACGCTGGCCGACCTGTGCAGCGGCAGCCTGCCCGGACGGCAAGGCCCACTGGAACGCACGGTGTTCAAGTCGGTGGGCACGGCGCTGGAAGACTTGGCGGCGGCCGTGCTGGTGCTTGACACCGGCCAGCGGCGATGACGCGACGGCGCGGGCGCCGGCCGCACCGGCAGCCGCTTGCGGCTGACGCCGCCAGCGTCACGAATCCGTCATCTTGAATCACTATGATTCGACAATGCTGGAAACGTCTGAAGTACGCATTCAACTGCGCATCGCTCGAACATGAAGGTCGGCATCAACGGCATGGGCCGGATCGGCCGCCTGGCGCTGCGTGCCGCTATGGGTGCCGCCGAACGCCCCGCGGACGACCCACGCAGCGGCAACCGCCTGGAGGTGCTGCACCTCAACGAACTGCGCGGCGGCGCCGCCGCCACTGCCCACCTGCTCGAATTCGACAGCGTGCAGGGTCGCTGGCGGGCTGCCATCGAAGCGCAGGGCGAGGACGCGCTGCGCATCGGCGAGCAGCGCCTGAGCTTCTCGTCGCACGCCACGCCGGCCGAGATTCCCTGGGGCGAACTGGGGGTTGACCTGGTGCTGGAATGCACCGGCAAGTTCCTGACGCCGCAGACGCTGCAGGGCCACCTCGACCGCGGCGCCAAGCGGGTGATCGTCGCCGCGCCGGTGAAGGTGGGCGATGTGCTGAACATCGTGGTCGGCATCAACCATCGGCTCTACGAGCCGGCAGTGCACCGCATCGTCACGGCGGCCTCGTGCACCACCAACTGCCTGGCGCCAGTGGTGAAGGTAGTCCACGAGGGGTCGGCATTCGCCACGGCCAGATCACCACGATCCACGACCCGACCAACACCAATCTGATGGTCGATGCACCGCACAAGGATCTGCGCCGCGCGCGCAGTGCGATGCTCAGCTTGGCGCCCACCACCACCGGCAGCGCCAGCGCCATCGCCCTCATCTACCCGGAGCTCAAGGGCAAGCTGAACGGCCATGCGGTGCGCGCGCCAGTGCTGAATGCCTCGCTCACCGACTGTGTGTTCGAACTGAAGCGGGCGACGACCGCCGAAGAAGTGAACCGGCTGTTTGCCGAAGCCGCGCAGGGGCCGCTGGCCGGCATCCTGGGCTATGAGGAGCGCCCCTTGGTCAGCGCCGACTATGCGCGCGACACCCGCAGCGGCATCGTCGATGCGCTGAGCACGCTGGTCACCGACGGCACGATGCTGAAGGTCTATGCCTGGTACGACAACGAGATGGGCTACGCCTGCCGTATGGTGGACCTGGCCTGCCACCTGCGCGCCACCGGCATCTGATCGGGCAACGCACACCATGACCGGCGGCACCCGCAACTACGCCATCGTCACTGCGGCGTACTGGGGCTTCACCCTCACCGACGGCGCGCTGCGCATGCTGGTGCTGCTGCACTTCTACCGCCTGGGCTACTCGCCCTTCACGCTGGCCTTCCTGTTCCTGCTGTACGAGGCAGCCGGCGTCGCTGCCAACCTGATCGGCGGCTGGCTGGCCACGCGCTATGGCATCGCCCGCATGCTGGCGGTGGGCCTGGCCACGCAGATCACCGGCTTCCTGCTGCTGTCGGCGTTGTCGCCCGCCTGGACGGCCGCTGCGTCGGTCGCCTGGGTGGTGCTGGCACAGGGCATCTGCGGGGTGGCCAAGGACCTGACCAAGACCGCCAGCAAGTCGGCGATCAAGCTGACTGCCGGCAGCGCCTCGGGCCAGCTCTTCAAGTGGGTGGCCTTCTTCACGGGCAGCAAGAATGCGATGAAGGGCGTGGGCTTCTTCCTCGGCGGGCTGCTGTTGCAGGGCCTGGGCTTCCAGGCATCGCTGTGGCTGATGGCCGCACTGCTGGCATTGGTGTTCGTCGGCGTGGTGGCCTTCGTGCCTCCGCTGATGGGCAAGAGCAAGGCCTCGAAGTCGGCGAAGGAACTGTTCGCCAAGAACCGCGGCATCAACCTGCTGGCCGCCGCACGCGTGATGCTCTTCGGCGCGCGCGACGTGTGGTTCGTGGTTGGCGTGCCGGTGTTCCTGTACGCCTCGGGCTGGACCTTCACCATGGTCGGCGGCTTCCTCGCGCTTTGGACCATCGGCTACGGTGCGGTGCAGGCATTGGCGCCCGCACTGGTGCGCCGCAGCGACGACGGCCTGAGCCGCGAGGTGCCCGCGGCGCGCCTGTGGTCGGCGCTGCTCGCCGGGGTACCGCTGGGCCTGGCCGTGCTGGTGGCCGTGCAGCCGCCGCAGCTGGAATGGGTGGTGGTGGCGGGTCTGGCGCTGTTCGGCTTTGCCTTCGCCATCAACTCCTCGGTGCATTCCTACCTGATCCTGGCCTACGCCGGCTCGGAGAAGGCGGCCGAGGACGTGGGCTTCTACTACGCCGCCAACGCGCTGGGGCGCTTCTTCGGCACGCTGCTGTCGGGCCTGCTTTACCAGTGGGGCGGCCTGATGCTTGCGCTGGCCGGGTCGGCCTTGATGCTGACGCTGTGCTGGCTGATCACGCTGGCGCTGCCGGTCAGGCCGCCTGCGCCCGGCGACCGGCTGACCACCCTGCACCCACTGAAGGAAAGCCACTGATGGATGAAAACGCCGCCGTGGCCTCGTTGGCTGCACTGGCCCAGGGCATGCGCCTGCGCGTTTTCCGCGCGCTGGTCGGCGCGGGCCCGCAAGGCCTGACCCCCGGCGCGCTGTCGGCCACGCTCGACGTCCCCGCCTCGACGCTGTCGTTCCACCTGAAGGAGCTGATGCATGCCGGCCTGGTATCGCAGCAGCGCGACGGGCGGCACCTGATCTACCGCCCCGCGCTCGAGCAGATGAATGCGCTGCTGGGCTATCTCAGCGCGCATTGCTGCCGGACCACGGATTGCGGACCCTGCGACATCGCGGCAGCGTCCGGCTGCGCCGCGTGCTGATCGGCCGAGCGCCGACCCAGACCGATTTCACAGCACAGACTCCAGGAGACTCGCCATGAACGACAAGGTCTACAACGTCCTCTTCATATGCACCCACAACTCGGCCCGTTCGATCATTGCCGAGGGCCTGCTCAACAGCATGGGCGGCGGGCGCTTCAAGGCCCATTCGGCAGGCAGCCAGCCGACGGGCGCGGTCAACCCCTTCGCGCTGACGACACTGAAGACCATGCACATCCCGAACGACGGTTACCGCAGCAAGGACTGGAGCGAGTTCGCCCGGTCCGGTGCACCCGCACTCGATTTCGTCTTCACCGTCTGTGACAACGCCGCCGGAGAGGTCTGCCCGGTCTGGCCCGGCCAGCCGATGACGGCGCATTGGGGTGTCGCCGATCCGGCCGCCTTCGAAGGCAGCGCTGAACAGAAGACGAAGGTCTTTTGGGACACGGCCGTGACACTCAAGCGCCGCATCGAGTTGATGCTGGCGCTGCCGCTGCAGTCGCTGGACCGCCTGACGCTCCAGCGCGAGCTCAAGGACATCGGCACGCGCTGAGAATGGCTGCCGACGCACTGCCCGCAAGCGCCGCTGCGCCGGCGCCGATGAGCGCATTCGAGCGCTACCTCAGCGTCTGGGTGTTGCTGTGCATCGTCGCCGGCATCGCGCTCGGCCAGGCCTTCCCCGAGCCGGTGCAGGCGGTGGGACGGATGGAGATCGCAAAGGTCAACCTGCCGGTCGGCCTGCTGATCTGGGTGATGATCGTGCCGATGCTGTTGAAGGTGGATTTCGGCGCCTTGCAGCAGGTGGCCCAGCCACTGGCGTGGCATCGGCGTCACGCTGTTCGTCAACTGGGCGGTCAAGCCCTTCTCGATGGCGCTGCTGGGCTGGGTCTTCATCCGCCATGTGTTCGCGCCCTGACTGCCGGCCGAGCAGGCCGACAGCTACATCGCCGGGTTGATCCTGCTGGCCGCTGCACCCTGCACCGCGATGGTCTTCGTGTGGAGCCGACTGAGCGGTGGCCACCCGCTGTTCACGCTGAGCCAGGTGGCGCTGAACGACACCATCATGGTCTTCGCCTTCGCGCCGATCGTCGCCTTGCTGCTCGGCCTGTCGTCGATCACCGTGCCCTGGGACACGCTGCTGACTTCGGTGCTGCTGTACATCGTGGTGCCGGTGCTGCTGGCGCAGGCCTGGCGCAAGCGGCTGCTGAAGCGCGGCCCGCGCTCGCTCGAGGCCACGCTGGTGCTGCTGTTCGCGTTCCAGGGCCGCGCGATCATCGAACAGCCGTGGATCATCGCGATGCTGGCGGTGCCGATCCTGGTCCAGGTGGTGTTCAATTCGGCGCTGGCATACTGGCTGAACCGGCGCCTGGGCGAATCGCACAGTGTCGCCGGCCCGTCGGCCCTGATCGGCGCCAGCAACTTCTTCGAGCTGGCAGTGGCCGCGGCGATCAGCCTGTTCGGCTTCGAGTCGGGTGCGGCCTTGGCCACCGTGGTGGGCGTGCTGATCGAGGTGCCGGTGATGCTGCTGGTGGTTCCGGCGGTCAATGCCAGCAAGGGCTGGTACGAGCGCGGCTTGCCGGCACCCGCCACGGCCGCGATGCAAGCCGAGCGCCGCTGAGGCCGACCCGCGTCAGTCGATGGTCATCAGGCTGGCATTGCCGCCCGCCGCCGCCGTGTTGATGCTCAGCGCGCGCTCCACCACCAGCCGCTCCAGCGGGATGGCGTGCTGCCCGGGCTCGAGCGCGATCACGCCGACGATCGGCCCGGCCCGTTCGGCCATCTGCCGGCACAGCGAGCGCCGCGCGCCGGCATCGCCGTGGTGCAGCAGCGCATCGAAGTGCACCGTCGCGCGGGTCCAGTCCTGCGCCAGCGTCACGCGGTCGCGCAGCACCTCAGGCAGGCGCTCGGCCAGCGCGGCGGCCTCGGCCGGCCAGAGCACGCGCCCGCCCACCGCCAGCACCGCCGCCAATTGCGCCAGGCGGTCGGCCTCGTCGTCGGCCAGGCACAGCACCGCTTCGCGAGGCAGCAGCCGGTAGACGTTCGATTCGCCGGTGGGACCGGCCAGCGTGCGCGGCGCGAGCGGCGGCGTGACGGCGGCGAAGCGCTGGCACAGCGCGGCCAGCGGCGCCCGGCCCGCCGCCACGGCCCAGTCTCGCAGTGCCTGCAGCACACCCGGCGCGGGGCTCGCGACGCCGCGCAGCGGCGCCGCGTCGGTCCCGCTGTGGCGCAGGGCCTGGGCCGCGGCAGCGTCGGGGCGTGCGGCCAGCAGCCGCAGTAGGTACAGCGGCCCGCCGGCCTTCGGGCCGGTGCCCGAAAGCGCTTCGCCCCCGAAAGGCTGCACACCGACCACCGCGCCGACCATGTTGCGGTTGACGTACAGGTTGCCGGCGCGCGATTGCTCGACCACGCGCGCGATGGTCTCGTCGATGCGCGTGTGCAGCCCCATCGTCAGCGCATAGCCGGTGGCATCGACCTGGCCCAGCAGCGCATCGAGCTGCTCGCGCCGGTAGCGCAGCAGATGCAGCACCGGGCCGAAGACCTCGCGCTGCAGCTCGGCCAGGCTGTGGATCTCGATCAGCGTCGGCGGCACGAAGCTGCCGCGCGCCAACACGTCGGCCTGCGCGGCGGCCGGCTGCACGACACGGCAGCCCTTGGCGCGCAGGGCCTCGATGTGACGCTGGATCGTCGCCTGGGCTTCGGCGTCGATCACCGGGCCCACGTCCACCGCCAGCTGCGCCGGATTGCCGACATGCAGCTCGCGCACCGCGCCTTCGAGCATCTCGAACACACGGTCGGCGGCCTCGTCCTGCACGCACAGCACGCGCAGCGCCGAGCAGCGCTGCCCGGCACTGTCGAAGGCCGAGGCCAGCACGTCGATCACCACCTGCTCGACCAGCGCCGACGAATCGACCAGCATCGCGTTCTGCCCGCCGGTCTCGGCGATCAGCGGCACCGGGCGGTCATCGGCACCGAGCCGCTGCGCGAGCTGCCGCTGCAGCAACCGTGCGACTTCGGTCGAGCCGGTGAACATCACGCCCATCACGCGCGCATCGGCGACCAGCGGCGCGCCCACCGTCTCGCCGCGCCCGGGCAGCAGCTGCAGCGCGCCGCGCGGCACGCCGGCAGCCCACAGCACGCGCACCGCCTCGGCGGCGACCAGCGGCGTCTGCTCGGCCGGCTTGGCCAGCACCACGTTGCCGGCGGCCAGCGCCGCGGCCACCTGGCCGGTGAAGATGGCCAGCGGGAAGTTCCACGGGCTGATGCACAGCACCGGGCCCAGCGGCCGGTGGGTGGCATTGTCGAAATCGCGCCGCACCTGCAGCGCGTAGTAGCGCAGGAAGTCCACCGCCTCGCGCACTTCGGCCACCGCGTTGGCCGCGGTCTTGCCGGCCTCGCGCATCAGCAGGCCCATCAGCCGGTCGGTGTCGGCTTCCAGCTGCTCGGCGGCGCGCTCCAGGGCTGCAGCGCGATGCGTCGGCGCGGTGGCAGCCCAGGGGGCGGCCGAGGCCTGCGCGCAGTGCAGTGCGGCCTCGATCGCCTCGGCGTCGGCTTCGTGTACCTGGCCGACGGTGTCGTCGCCATCGGCCGGGTTGCTGACCGCACGGGCCGGGCCCAGCGGCCGGTCGATGCCCAGCATCGGCGCGGCCTGCCAGGGTTGCGTGGCCCCTTGCGCCAGGCTGGCCGTCAGCGCGTCCAGGCGCAGGCTGTCGCTCAGGTCGACGCCGCGCGAGTTCTCGCGCGCCGCGCCGTACAGGTTGCGCGGCAGCGGGATGGCCGGGTGCGGCAAGCCGACCACGCCGTCGCGCTCGGCCATCTGCTGCACCGCCAGCACCGGGTCCATCACCAGTTCGTCCAGCGACAACGATTCGTCGGCGATGCGGTTGACGAAGGAGGTGTTGGCGCCGTTTTCCAGCAGCCGGCGCACCAGGTAGGCCAGCAGGGTTTCGTGCGTGCCCACCGGCGCGTAGATGCGGCAGGGCCGGCCCAGCTTGCCTTCATGCGCGGCGCCGACGACCTGCTCGTACAGCGGTTCGCCCATGCCGTGCAGGCATTGGAATTCGTACTGCCCGGCGTAGTAGTTCTGCCCGGCCAGCGTGTGGATGGCGGCCAGCGTGTGGGCGTTGTGGGTGGCGAACTGCGGGTACACCTGTCCGGGCGCAGCCAGCAGCTGGCGCGCGCAGGCGATGTAGGCCACGTCGGTGTACGCCTTGCGGGTGTACACCGGGTAGCCGTCCAGCCCGTCGGCCTGGGCGCGCTTGATCTCGCTGTCCCAGTACGCGCCCTTGACCAGCCGCACCATCAGCCGGTGAGCACTGCGCTGGGCCAGGTCGAGCAGGTGGTCGATCAGCGCCGGGCAGCGCTTCTGGTAGGCCTGGATGACGAAGCCGATGCCGTTCCAGCCGGCCAGGCCGTCCTCGAAGCACAGCCGCTCCAGCAGCTCCAGCGACAGCTCCAGGCGATCGGCCTCTTCGGCGTCGATGTTCAGGCCGATGTCGTGCTGCCGAGCCAGCAGCGCCAGGCGCAGCAGCCGCGGGTACAGCTCGGACTGCACCCGCCGCAGCTGGGCGCGGCCGTAGCGCGGGTGCAGCGCAGACAGCTTGATCGAGATGCCCGGGCCTTCGTAGATGCCGCGCCCGGCCGAGGCCTGGCCGATGGCCTGGATGGCCTGTTCGTAGGCGCCTTGGTAGGCCTCGGCATCGCGCTCGGTGAGGGCGGCCTCGCCGAGCATGTCGTAGGAGTAGCGGAAGCCCTCGGCCTCGCGTCGCCTGGCGTTGGCCAGCGCCTGGGCGACGGTCTCGCCGGTGACGAACTGTTCGCCCATCAGCCGCATGGCCATGTCCACGCCCTTGCGGATCAACGGCTCGCCACTGCGCCCGACCACGCGGCGCAACGCCGCGCCCAGGCCCGATTCGCTGTGCGTGGCGACGAGCTTGCCGGTCACCAGCAAGCCCCAGGCGGCGGCGTTGACGAACAGCGAGGGGCTGGCGCCGACATGCGCTTGCCAGTCGCCGCTGCCGATCTTGTCGCGGATGAGCGCGTCGCGCGTGGCGGCATCGGGAATGCGCAGCAGTGCTTCCGCCAGGCACATCAGGGCCACGCCTTCCTGCGAGGACAGCGCGAATTCCTGCAGCAGGCCCTGCACCAGCCCGGCCCGCCCGACCGAACTCTTGCGCTCGCGCAGCGCCTGGGCGAGCCGTCGGGCCAGCGTCTGCGTGCTGGCACGCTGTGCGTCGTCCAAACGCGCCTGGGCCAGCAGCGCCGACACGGCTTCGGGCTCGGCACGGCGGCAGGCTGCGCTGATGGCGTCGCGCAGCGGTGTGCGCGTCAGCGGCGTGCTGAAGACAGGCGCGTCGGCGGCGCCGAGGGTGGGCATTGACGGAGGCATTGGCGGTCGGAGCATGAGGCGGGCGCGAACGCGACCCGGCACCGATGCTCGGGTCGAACGCGCCCGGCGTCAACGCCCGCTTGCGGACGCGCAGGCGGCTTCATGCAGAATGCGAGCGACCACGGGACAGGCCCGACAACACACACGACAGCCAGGAGACAAGGCGTGATCTTGGATTTCATCCCCGAATCGACGCGGACCGCCGGCCTGGGGGCCCTCATGAAGGGCGCCGGACTGGTGACGCGTTTCATCCCGATACCGCAACCGACGCTGCTGGTCGGGCCGGGCTCCAGCGGCCGGCTGGGTCAGGCGATCGCCGGCTTCGGCCACGCGAAGATCCTGATCGTCACCGACGGCATCATCGCCAAGCTCGGCCTGCTGAAGCAGATGACCGACGCACTGACAGCGGGCGGCTCGCAGTATGTGGTGTTCGACGAGATCACGCCGGATGCGCCGATCCCGCTGATCGAGCGCGGCATCGACTTCTACCGCCGGCACGATTGCGACGCCATCGTCGCCTTCGGTGGCGGCTCGTCCATGGACGCATCCAAGGCCATCGCCGCGGCCATCGCCACCGGCAAGCCGCTGCGCGACCTGGCTGGGTATCTGAGGTCCGGCCTGCGCAATCCGGTACGCATCTACGCCGTGCCCACCACCGCCGGCACCGGCTCCGAGGTGACGGTGGCCGCGGTCATCGCCGACCCCGAGACACAGTCCAAGCTGGTGATCATCGACCCGCGGCTGGTGCCGAATATGGCAGCGCTGGACCCGACGCTGATGACCGGGCTGCCGCCGCACATCACGGCGGCCACTGGTATCGACGCGCTGACGCATGCCGTCGAATCCTTCGTCGGCCACTGGACCACGCCCTACTCCGATGGCATGGCGCTGTCGGCCGTGGGCCTGATCTTCGACAACCTGCGCACCGCCTACCGCCACGGCAAGAACCTGGAAGCGCGCGAGAAGATGTCGCTGGCCTCCACCTATGCCGGCTTTGCCTTCACGCGGGCCAACGTCGGCTACGTGCATGCCATCGCCCACCAGTTCGGCGGCCTCTATCACACGCCACACGGCCTGGCCAACGCCATCATGCTGCCGCAGGTGCTGCAGTTCTCTCTGCCGGCCATCACCGATCGGCTGGCGCTGCTGGCGGTGCGTGCTCGCGTCGGGGAGGAGGGCGAGGACGAGGACGTGCTGGCGCAGAAATTCCTCGACGCGGTGGACCAGCTGAACCAGGACCTGGGCATCCCGACGCATCTGGCGGCGCTGCGGGAGGCCGACATCCCGGCGCTGGCCAAGGCGGCCTGCGCCGAAGGCAACACCTACCCGGTGCCGCGCTACATGACGCAGCAGCAGTGCGAGGCGGTGATCCGCCAGGTGCTGCCGCCCAAGCCCGCGCCCGCGGCCAAGAAGGCCCGCGCGGCGCGCAAGCCCCGCGCCTGAAACCCCAACACACACGGAGACAAGCACATGAAGAAGGTCGTGACGGTGACGCTGGGCTCGTCGAAGCAGGACTTCGATTTCCAGACCGATTTTCTCGGCGAGCACTTTGCCGTCAAGCGCATCGGCGCCGACGGCGACCACCGCAAGGCCTGGGAGATGCTGCGCCGCCAGCAGGCCAATGCCGACGCGATCGGCCTGGGCGAGACCTCGGACCACTACCACGTGGGCCTGCGCACCATCGTCAACCGCGAGACCGAGAAGCTGCTCAAGGTAGTGACGCGCGTGCCGGTGACCACCGGCGCCACGCTGCGCCGGCTGCTGCAGGTGCGCGCGGTGCGGCACGTGCAGAAGGAGTTGGGCAACTACTTCAACAACAACAAGGTGCTGTTCCTGTCGGGCATGCGCAACTACGAGATTGCGGTGGCGCTGTCGGACTACACCAAGAACCTGAGCTTCGCCGACCCGGTGTTCCAGGCCGGCTCGCCGCTGCTGCTGGGATCGCTGGCGCAGCTGGAGCTGTACGCGCGCGGCAACGAGCTGGTGGCCGGGCAGAAGCCTTTCCGCCTGCTGGAGCGGTCGCTGAGCGGGCTGAAGAACATGCGCGTGGCCAACGCCATGGCCGGTTCGCACGTGGTGGTCGGAACCTTCAGCGAGATCAAGGCCATCGGCACGGTGGCCAACCTAGAGGGCAAGACGCTGATCACCTCGGCCGTGCACGACGACCAGCTGGCCTTCTACAAGCAGTGCAAGGTCAACCTGGTGATCGACGTCACGCCGAACCTGTTCGGCCGCGTGGTGGGCGTGGCCACGCTGGAGGCGATGATCCTGGCGCACCTGGGCCGCAACGCCAACGAGCTGGCCGACGACGAGTTCGAGGAGATCATCACCGAGCTGGACATCACACCCAGGCTGCTGCACCCCACCGGCAAGTTCCGCAACATCCGGCGCTTCGCCTTCGTGGTGCACCCGCTGAGCCAGGAGTTCATCAAGAAGGGCTTCCCGATCCCCAAGGCCACGCCGAAGATGGTGATGGACAAGGTGGAGCAGCTGGCCGCCTACATCCCGCCGCAGGTGTATTGCAAGATGGAGAACATCGTCTCGCCCACCGGGGCCGAGGCCGAAGGCTGGCTGCTCTTCGTCGGCGGCACGCCGAAGGAGATGCTGTCGCACAGCCCCGAGTTCACCTACCGCCGATTGCTGGCCGCGGCCGGGATGGCCGAAAAGATGGGCGCACAGCTGATGGGCCTGGGCGCGTTCACCAAAGTGGTGGGCGATGCCGGCGTCACCGTGGCGCGGCGCGCCACCATCCCCATCACCACCGGCAACAGTTATTCGGCCTCTGGCGCGCTGTGGGCTGCGGCCGACGCGATGAAGCGCATGGGCCTGGTGC
>Ga0316600_10000715_pt1 | contig 15667 bp, 16 predicted proteins | sample OWC_soil_day5_CT_FD_207652 | JGI IMG/M metagenome (GOLD analysis project Ga0316600, IMG submission 207652) | Wetland soil microbial communities from Old Woman Creek delta, Ohio, United States - OWC_soil_day5_CT | ecosystem: Environmental > Terrestrial > Soil > Wetlands | place: USA: Ohio... | reverse complement strand
CGGCCAGCCACCTTGCCCTGTGAGAGCCTGGCATACAGACATATAGATTCCATCCACATCCGGTCTTTCTTCCCGATCAACCTTAATGGCAATAAAATGCTGATTCAACACATCTGCTATTTCTTGATCTTCGAAACACTCTCTTTCCATGACGTGACACCAATGGCACGTAAATCAAAGTAACATCCTTACATTATTTTAAGCACAACTAGGAATAGCCTATGGACAAAAACACAGGACGATTCTCACGCTGTGCTTTTTGAAACGCTTCTGCTCCCCATGGATACCAGTCTACGGGGTTGTTGGCATGTTGTAGTAAATATGGACTCTTTTCGTGAATTAAACGATTAGGTTTATTGGTATTTTGACTGTATATATCGTGATTTTTAGTTTTTGGATCGTAGTAGGTTTTATTTTCCATGAATAACGCCTCCCGATAATTTATATGGTTAGATTGTCCATTATTGTGAAGTTATACGCAATAAAAACCTGCATAGAAATAAAATCCATGCAGGCAATTGTTACATCTTGACTATTTACTACATTGCTAAAATAGTCCTCATTTAAAATTGACATAATATATGTATCTCGAAATTCATCACCATAGTTATACTTTAGCAAAATCCCTTCTGTTATTGCTAAATATTCAATTTATCTCTATTCCTAGAACCTTCGTCAATAATTTGTCAAAGGTTTTTTATTGATACAATAAATACTTCCTGATCCTAGATCTTTTCATGAATTAAACAGTCGGGTTTATTGGTATTTTGACTGTGGATATTGTGATTTTTGGTCTTAGGATCGTAGTAGGTCTTATTTTTAATGAATAACGTCTCCCTGATAATTCATAGGGTTAGGTTGTCCGTTTTTAAAGCATTTTAATTTATTAATATTAACGTATAGATATATCCCTCATATTAAAGTTTGGTCCTAATTCATTGTATCCGATAAATTCAAAAGCTTTTGTTTTAAAGAATCTAAATTTTTTCATCATTAGTCTATATAGCTGATCATCATGAGTTGATAACACTACTTGTTTCCCCATACTTTCATCTGAAAACAGACTTCTAACAATATCTATAAAAGCAACTACGTTCATATCATCCATATTTTGAATTGGGTCATCAAGAAGTACGATATCTAGACGAGTACATCGTTGCCTTAAAGCTACAGATAGAAAAATACTGAGAGCTAAAATATTTATTTGAGCAGAGCTAAATATGTATGCTGGGTTTACACTATGCTTGTCTTGGTTAACACAGTTTAAAGATAATGTATTATTTCCGTGGTTATTTGCATCTACGTTAAAATCAACACTCCTAAAATATGGATGTGGATTTAATCTCTTAAATATAGCGTTCACGAATTGCTTGTTTTCATCAAAAAGTGTTTTATTAATGTTACTTATTGAGTTTGTGACTGCTGCTTGGAGATGCTTTAAATTTTTTATAGTTTTTCCGTAGTCGTCTATTTCCTTCTTTAACTTTCCACGTTGCAGAAATAATTCGTTTAACTTTTTCTGATTAACATCCTCAATAACGGCTAGATTAATCTCAAGTAATTCTTTGTCCAAAGACTCTAATAACTTAATTCGTTCTTCTAACATCGTTAATTTCACTTCTTCTTCATTAACAAGCTTTAGTACTTCGTCTACAAGATTTAAACTTATATTTACCTTTTTTTGCTTTAGTTCTTTTTCAAATAATTCACTTTGGGAGATATATTCATTCAGTTGCTTGGTTATTAAATCTAAATCGCCACTTTGGAAACTGTATCCTAATGAAGAAATCTTCTTATCATATTTACTAATTTGCTCAAATATTTGTTTACTAAGTAAATTAACACTCCTATCGAGTTTAAATTTATCTATATTATCCAGTATCGTTTCATATTGTTTATCCATTTTCTTTAAATCTTTATTTAAATTAATAACACACAATTCAGTATCGTTAATCCCCGTTACTAATATTTGTGTTAAGTCTTTTATATCCTGCAATATGCAACCAATGGTAGCTTCAAAATTTTTAATAGTTGTTTGAATTCTCTCTCTTTCATCTTTCAACTTACTATCTATATCGTTTATTTCTTTTATTAGACTTTGTTGTTTATCGAGTTTTTCTTGAATTAGAGGATTCTCTTGCATCAGTTGTGACTTGATTTTACCAATCAACTCTTCTTTAGAAAAACTACTGGTGCACACAGGACAATTAACTTCTTGTTTTTCATTTGTGGTAATATGAATTAATGCGTCATTCAAAATTTTTCTCACATTAATTTCTAATATATTAAGACTTGCTAAATCACTATCAATACCATTTTTTACATTCTGATTTTCACTTTTTCGTTGGGTAAGATTACTTAATTTACTGGTAAATTCATTTACTTTTATTTTTAACTCATCGATTAATTTTAAACATTCTGTTACTACATAATAAGAACTAACTTTTCTTGCAATAGAAAGCTCATAAGTTCCTATGGAAATAAAACTGGATTTATTTCTTAATTCATATTGTATAAGATTAGGAATTTCACTTAACTTAGTTCTAATTTGTTCAATATTTTGTAAAAATGATGCTAATCCCTTAAACTCACTTTTATGCAATCCTATTGTTTGATTAAGAATTCCACTAATTAAACCTTCTAAGACTATAATTTGAGAATTATAGTCTTTTGCTCGTATTAACAATTGATTGCCTACATGGATATCATCAACTTGCTTCTGCTTAATAGTCGGATAATTCTCATAAAATTCGATATTATCTTTGATAAAAGTTAGTCCTTGAATTTCATCACCAGATTCTTGAATTACCGCTAACTTTTCAGAGTTCCGCTTGCTATCAATATACCTAGGAATTTCTTTATAGACGGATTGTAATGACTCTTTAGAAGACTGTATTCTAGGAATTTTAATTTTAAGTGAATTTATTTCTTTGAGTACCTGGTCTTTATAATTTATACATTTTTCAGATACTGAACCACCTTGTACATCGGTAAGAATACCTTTTAACTCAAGATTATATGCAACTATTAAATTTATAAGCTTCTCATCATAATTAGAAATACCTAAAGATTCCTTATGTTTGATATTTTCTTCTAATTCTCCAATTTTAGTATTTATTTTTTCTAGACTAGAATTTGTCTCTTCTAGCTTTTTAAAATAATCATCGTGAACATTCTTAAAACCATCCTTGTACTTACCAAATTTATCAGTACCAAATAGCACTGAAAGCTGAGTAAAACGTTCTGGTGCTTTTAATCCTTGAATAAAATTCTTAAGTTTATCTTGAGTTAATAAATGATATTGCGAAAATACTTCTTCAAACTTTATCTTTGATTTCCATTCATCATATACTAATATATTATTCATTTCTTCTGTTGCTCTTGCATTCTTTAGAATTCCTTTGTCAGGAGTCTCTAATGTAAATTTTGTTCGGCCATAATCAGTTGCTCGATTCTCAGAGTAAATCGCTTCCCTAGTTAAAAAATATTGATTTTCCTCATTACCAAACTCTAATATAACTTTAGCGTTTTCTTCATTAGGTTGAAAATTTATAAACTTAGTATTATTTCTTTCTTCATTTGCAGTTTCATATCTAAATAATTTCCCCGTAAAGGCCCACTCTATGGCATCGAAGAAAGATGTTTTACCATAACCATTAGAACCTGATAAAATAGCTATATCATTATTTTGTAAGTCAAATTCTCTACTATATCGATAACCGCGGAAGTGGTCAATTGTCACTTTTTTCAACTTGTAATTACTCATAGCTTCACCTCAATATCCTTAAGTAAATCAGCAATTACATCATGGTTTTTTTCAATATTATTTAATATTTCATTTGTAAAAACATTTCTATCTAATGATGCAATCTTTCTTAATTCATCAAGAAATCTCTCTTCGTTTACCAAAACAGCATTATCCATAGGGTAATAATTTTTAGTAAATGGTAACTTAGATTGGAAGTCTTCTTTAATTGTTTCAATTGATCGACCATCGACAACTATTTTTTTACAGCAAAACTTATTTTTTTCAATAAGCAAAAACTCGTTTTCTAAAATAGTTTTATCGTCTCGGCAAATCAATATATAATATATATCCCAACGAATATCCTTGTACGGAAATAACTCATTTTGTAAATATAACGCTATATCTTCGTCTTGAATATTTTGCCATGTATCTAACATAGTATCTTTTTTGTCAAATATCTGAAAATAAAATGCATATTTATTAAAATTCTCATCTGAATAAAAAGCATCTGTATGCTTTAGCTTACTATCTTTTATTTTAAAAATACCAAACCCATTAAAATAACTGTCGATAAATTCTCTTATATCATCAAACTCTATCATTATTTTCTGACCTCCAAAACGTTGTTAACCCTATCTTTAATATCTTTAATGGATTTTGCATTATCATACTCAAGACAGTCTTGGCAATGTAATTTGAGGTTAACTAGTTTAGTTCTTAAATTAGTTAATTCCTCTGATCCACCTAACTCATATACATCAGTGAAATCCTGAACTATTTTATCCATATTGAGCTTGGCTCCACCAAAAGGAGATTCACAATAATCATTGCATCGTCCAGATTTGCTACCTATTAATATGCCTGTTAGCTCATCAAATCTGTCCAGAGGTTCTTCTATCAGCTTTCTAAGAAGATTCAAAACCGTCGAGAAATAAGATTCGTTTGCCGAAGAATATAAGTATGCTAAATATTTATCCCCAAGCTTAATAGCTTGACCTTTTTCTCTAATATCAAAGTCAGCCTCAGTAATGGATTTTATGATAATTACCAACTGAATAATTATATTGCACACAGTATCAATATGTCTTATATACGTTTCATCTAATTTAAAAGGTCTATCGAATGGCGTTTTTATCGAATTTATAAATTGTTCAAATTCTAATACACTCCAATTCATTAGTCTCAAAATAACTTTCTCCGCATTGACTTTGAGAAATTCTCTTACATTAATGTTCTCAATGCGTTTTTTTCCAATTTCTTCAAATACTAATTCTAATAATCTGATTTGATACTCTTTTATCTCAATCATCTTATTACTTTCGTATTCAGTGACCGGAATACCATTTTCTCGAAGAAAAGAACTCAACTTAACCGTACTTATTGCTCCTAAAGGGATATTTCTTTGTGCATCATTTTGGTAAGTTACCACACCATAAACTTTACCATTAACAAAAATCGGTGTTCCAGATAACCCCATCCAATTTAGATTCTGGTTGAAGTTCCCATGGATTGATAATGCCAAATCCCATTTTTCATCTTGTTCAGGATTATTAATCTTCCCTCTAATCCAAGTATCTTTATCCCATTTATGTTTAATAAAACCAATTGCTGAGAACGAAATTTGTTCAGTATAAGCACAATTAAATAAAGGAAAAGATGCAAACTCAAGATACTCACACCTAACATCGCTACACGTTTTTAAAATGCATATGTCAAACGTTCTATCATAATTAACAACTTCTGCTATCTCGACTATCCCTCCATTTAGATCTATGAAAGGTAAATGTACTTTAATCTTTTCTACAGACTCTAAGTTTGCAATTACTACATGTCCTGCAGTAACTATCAAATTTGGTGCAACAAAAAAGCCATTCCCAAGCTCCGATTCTTCATGATTAATTTGGCTTTCAATTTTTACTAACGCCTTCAATCTCCTATCAATCATAGAAAATATCTCCTTAATCTAAATCTAAATTTCAATTTCAACTATATTACCATTAGGATCATTGACCTCATATTGATATTTTTCTTTCCATTCACTATTATTCGCAATTACTGCCGATTTTTTATAGTTAAAAAAGAGATTTCTTTTATTTATTACTTTTCTGCACACTATCTTGGCAATAGTTTCTATATCTGGATGATTAAAAATATTTCCGTTAGTTGAAATGATAAAATTATTAGAATCAATCAACCTTAATAATTCATTATCTGTACTGCTCGAACTACCATGATGAGAAATTTTTATTGCATCAAAAAAAGACAGATTCTCATTGTAATATTGCTTGAGATTCTCACAAATTCGTCTCGATGGTGCATCTGCTAAAAATAATAATCTTTTATTATTAAATTCTAAAATAAACGATATACAACTTGAATTAACGGCATCATTCTCCAATTCTACGTCCTCAGAAGCATATTCTTGTAAATCTTTCTCCTTAGCAGAAATAGGTTTGGACTTTTTAGAGACTAGCTCCGGCAACTTATTAGAAGTCATTACCTCAAAAGCATCATCAAATAACGGATCAGATGTAATACTATCAAAACCTAACATTTCCAATTTTCTTTTCCATTCTTTTTCTAATCTTGCCAAATCTTCTTCATTTGGAGATAGTAACTCAATAATTACATTTCCGAAATTTCTTTGCAAATTATCTTCATTCATATATATAGCTTTGTTGGCGAATTGTTTGTTCCAATTATAATTCCCCTTTAAAATCAAGGCTCCCAGCACTGATCCTTTTCTACCACCTATAGGTTGATTCTCTAAGAATTCCTCTTCACGAATTCCGCATATCGCATATGCTTCAAGCTTATCTGTCTGTTTTTTACTAAGGGTAGAATGCATACGTCCTGGGGAGATATGTCTATATGCGTTATACCATATTTCCCCAACCTGAATTATTTTGGCTTCCTCAGCACCGCCATTTTCTTTTAAAAAAGCTATACCGCCTTGAATATGGTCAACATCTATATGAGTAAAAACAAGTAAATCTAATTTACCACCGTTTTGGGATATAGTAATTAACCTATCTTTAATATATTTTCTATATGTATCAGCAAATCCCATGTCTACTAAGATATGTATTGGCATTTCATCAAAGCAAGTAATCAGAAAACTATCACCATGCTTAGCTGGAAACACTTCGATCTTAATGTTTTTCATCATTTTAATTCCTTTGCAATACTTATAAATAAACATATTCCGGTATTAAATTCCAAATCCTGCATTTCTAATTGAAAATACTTTAGTTTTCTCATATAAATCTAAAAATAGTAAAAAATTGAAAACCAACACCTCATTTCGGGTGCCCTTTTTAAACGAGCGTAAAAAACAACCTACACTTTTGTATAGGCAATCTTTTATAGACAATATAAGATTTAGCAAGTACTGCATAGTCTATTTCTACTATTAGTCGATTGCCTTTGCTCCATAGTACATCATATCTTGGAGTACTACAGTGAAGCTGCTGAATATGACAATTTTTAGCTATTAAAACACTGCGACCATTGCAAATTATATCAACATGAAATTCAAAGCTTATATATACATTTCTATCTCATTTTTGATTTCTTTCTTGTGATAGCACCAATAAGTTATTCCAAAATTTCATACCAGATTATATTATTAAAAATACATTTACGATCGTTATTCACTATAACTATATTAATCCCATCAGCAGACTCCAATCGCAATTTTTCTTGATATAAGCCTTTCAATAGAGCAGTATCGTTATTAATATTTATAGCATCCTTAAAGTAATGTAAGATATATATTTGCTTGTGATCTTCTTCTATAAGTGATCTAAACATACCATTAATATGTCCGTCATCACCATTAAATCCGTATCCAATAATGCAAATAATATCCGAATTTTTTAGTCCATTATATAACTCAACATATCTTTCAGACATTTTTACAGATGTTAGTGGCTTCACTCCGCTTTGTGTAAATATAAAGGGGACAGTTATATGATTACTATCATGTGCCCCCATTTCACAAATGATTTTATTTAAATAAGGGTCATAAAAATCATTAACAGAACCATTTAAAAAAAAGACATTTTTATTAGTAGCTGTTTCTATGAATCTATTATAATTGGTTGTACCTACAACTGTAATTTCAAATAACTCTTCTGCGCTGGCAATATCATGATAATATCCTGGTCCTGCATTACATCTGGTTTGATTAGATTCAGCACTACGTGAGATATATCGTCGTACGGTATACAAAAAAATTGAAATCTTGCAAAACTTAGCCCAATCAGTTTTTGGATTATAAAGGTATCTCCAGTTATTGTCAATTAATGATTGATAGTCAAGAGCTTGAGAAAATATATCCTCTAAGATCATCATGCCAAATTCCGAAATCACATCTTCATCTCTAGAATTCGATGATAAACTAATAGAATCCGAATTAAGAATACAATCTAATCCCGTTAAACCTGTCCCCTTATAATCCAAAGAGAATATACCGCCTAAATCATCAAAAAGATCAATTCTATCTGGTTTTTTTTCAAAAATCCCATCATTTAATTTGTGAATTAAATCCTCACCACATGAACCGATTAATAATTCCAGTAGTGATCTTACGACTTGTTGCACTTTACGTTTTAGACCAATATCTACTGCGGGGATTTCTAGTATTTTTAGGAACATCGAAAAATACGTGCTACTAAAAATATTATTATTATTATCACCTAATAAAACAGATAATTTTATATCATGAGTAAAGACTTCTGAACCAAATTTTGTACCTGTAACACGCTCCAAGCTATTTTTTATATCGCAACCTTTTTCATTAATAACAGCTACATGAAAAGTTGCATTACGATCAAAATTATTTAAATAATCTAATATGCGATTTCGTTTATTTTCAATACTATCCCTAACTAATGTTTCGTAATGTGTTTTGCCAAATGAGGATATCGGTTTTGATGTATATTCTGCTGGCAACCAATTTTTCGCATAAATAGATCTTGTATTTACACTATCACGACACTCACGGAACTTTTGTTTATCTACCGCTGTATCCATTTTAAAAATATCTAGTGCAAACTTACCACCAGACGGTAATCCATATGAGAATTCTGCGCCCGCACCAAAAAAAAGTGCCAACTTAGGTTTAGTCATAGCTTTTTCTCCTTTTAGAAAAATAAATAGACTGTATATTTCGACAAATTACACCAACGGTCTATGATAGTACGAAAACCCACCATTATTGGCAGGTTTTCGTATATTTTCTTATACACTATCTTCGTTACCCCACTGATAAAAACCTTTAATTTTTCTTAATTTTAATATTCAACTTTACTTATACAATATCTCAAGAATCAATCCATTATCCTCACGATCATAAACAATCCTATCAATTAACAACCGATAGGCCTTATTTTTCTCACTCGGCGTAGAAGCGTTATTCCAAACATCTTTAAACTCACTAACTTGCTCCTGAATCGTGTCCAACGTCACCATATCCGCATTCGCAGCTAATAAATGTCGATAATTCTCAATATCCTTTTGTGCCTCTTTCTTCTTCTTGTCATGAATTGCCATCCGATCTGAAAATCGCTGCTTTGATATTGTCCCATCTTCATATAGCTCAAATAGTTTCTCTATTGCCTGTTCCGTCTGAGCTAATTCCTTCTGTCTCATATCCAGTAATATTCTGGTTTCGCTACAACGGTCATTCGTTGCATCAACCATCTGTAATGTCTTCTCGTCAATCTTAGTGATTGTACTATATAAAGCATGATAAAAAGCTGCATCTAGTTTTCTCCCTTTTTGGTTGCACTTGGTTCCATCAGGATATGTATATACACATACAGTACTCCAATAGGTTTCATTCTTTCCTTTATACCGCTTATATTGCATTGTTCTGCCGCACTTTGCGCAGTATAGCAATCCTGACAATGGTAGCATTCCTCTGCGAGTTTTCTTAGGAATAATATTGTTTTGCGCAATCTTAACCAATATCAGCTCATGTTCTTCTTCCGTTTTTAATGGTTCATGAGTCCCTTTCACTTTAATCCAATCCTCTCTATCTACAAATTGAACCGAACCACGAATATTGCGCGTTTTTCCATAGATGACATAGCCTAAATGAATTTCATTGCTTAATAGTCGTGAAACGCCCTTAGTTGACCAACCATGTTTATTACGATTTCCTGCATAAGGTGGTGCAATTTTACATTGGTTCAACCACTCCGATATTTTTTGTGCACTAATACCACTCAAGAATTTATTAATAATCAATCGATAGATTTTTCGTTTTTCTTCATCCACTTCAACCTGTCTAGTTGCTGAATTATATACATAGGGATAAGGAGGTCTGCCATTCGTCCACATCCCTTTCTTAGCACCAGCAACTTTGCCTTGTTTCATTCGCTTTTTTATCATTTTATATTCCATCTTGGCGAAGATAGCTTGAAAATCGAAAAACATTTCATCCTGCTCTTCGGATAAATCATATATCTTTTGTGGTGTAATGACATAGGTTTCAGAATATAAAAATGCTTCACAAATTTTAGCCCAGTCTGCATGTTCACCACGCCCTAATCTATCAATGTCCATAACCAGTACACCATCATAATATCCTTCATCTACATGAGTTAATAACTGTTGCATCTTATTACGTTTGGCTATGCTTTCACCAGAACCAATTTCTTCATACAAACGATATGTCCAATTCTGTGCGGTAGCGATGGCTAGTAAGGTATCACGATGTTTGGAGAGTACATCATCGTACTCTCCTTCATCTCTAGACTTCCGTAAATAAATTGCCACATGTTTAATATCACCTTGTTTCTTATTCATGAGAAGTCACCTCTTCTTGATTTTGTTTTCTATTTTCATAATGCTGTTGCGTTACCTCGAAAACGTATTGATTAAATTCTTTTAATGCTTTGATCGATGGTTGATTTAGCTCTTTTGTGATAATTGTAAGTTGCATAATAATTAGACCCCTTTTGTTTTTGGGATATCTAACAAAAAGGGGTCTAAAATCTTAAATTTTATTTTTTATTTAAATTCCAATATTAAATATTATGGGTATTGATAAACTCACGCTCTGCCTTTTTCAAGTAACGAATGGATTTATCAAAAGTGTAAAGGTATGTTTTCTTTAGTAGAGATAATTTCTCGATTGATGCTTCTGCAATTGCTTTCTTTATTGCAGGAATCATTTGGCTATTGCTCACTCCATAACGACCTTGTTCAATAATATCCTCAATTTTTAATTCATTAGTATTAGGCTTAACCGCCACCTGAGCTTCCACATTATCAATATCACTAGAAGTTTCACTTTGTTCTGGGATCTCTTCCGTTTGAATCGGCATTTGCTCTTTATCTTGCATTTCTTCCTTATCAAAATCATCCATCTTTTTGCCTACCTCCATCACAATTGTTCGCTTTAATTGATGTCTAACCATTAACAGTGCTTGGTTACTTGCTGGCCTACATTGCAAGCATAAGCCAGAACCATCATCGTCCTTAGAAGAATAAAGCTTTTTGCATATACCACATCTAGGAGTGATTGCTTTTACATTCTTTTTCATATTCTCACCTTCTATCATTATGTAAACTTACCTATATTAATCGTATCCTCTTGCTCACCCTGCGTAAACGGCTCTGGTACATTTTTATGCAAAAAATAAACCTCTGCCAATTCAGTTGACAAAGGTTAGCTATACATTAATTTATTTAGTACTCATTTGGTAATAACATCATACAATATTCCTCGCTATCAATCACCCATATCGTTATATTCCTTGGCGTTTCAATCATCGGAAGATAGTAAATATCACTTACTGGCGGACATTCTTGTCTATGTACCACTTTTTGAACTGAAACTCCATTTTTTTGTTCAATGGATAATTGAAATACTTGTAAATAGTCAACTTCAATACCATTTTGTTTTCGCTTATCAATCATCGACCATAAAATAAGTTGTATATCCAGTCCAACATCAGCAGTAATTCCCCTTGTTACAAATCGCTTCGAAGTAAACACTAATGATCCCTCCGATATTTTTGAAAGCTTTCCTCATTCATAGGCTGAAAAAATGCTAGCACATCCATTTGTAAGGCATCTGCAATGGAAAAGAGAAAATCCAGCTTTTTCACTGACCACATACAACTTAATGATGTACGTACCGCTACATTATTGCCTTCTACTTTTCGTATATATATTGGACTACAATTAATTCTTTTCGCTAATTGTTCTTGCGTTAGGTTTCTCTTCCCCCGATAAAATGCAATACGTTTTCCTAAATCAAGATACTCCTCTTCATAATGTTTTGTCATCATACTCCCCGTCCTTTTGCAAACATTTGTTCGTTTTTATTATTATAAATTGTTTCTTCACCTGTGAACATCAAATTTGCAAAAAAATAGCCAGCAAAATAACTAACTATCAGGCATTCACCCAGGGTCACCTCAGTCACCTTTTATCAGTGGAGTAATAGTTTTATATTTTACACTTCTAGGTGTAAAACGTACACTTTTAATTAATTTTTACACTTTTTACACTTCTTTTACCTATAAAACAGCCTTTTGCATCACCCCAGCACTAACCTGACTCAATAAGTGATAACAATATTACCCTCTGCTGAACTATTTTCTTCTTTTTCCCTTAGACGTAAAAAAAATAAAGCCGTGGATTTCACCCCAGACTTCACACCTATCCATAAAATTAAATTGTTTTGGATACCTATTTATAAACAGCAACGCTTCTTGTAAATAAGATAATGCCTCAGAACGCTTTCCAGTAACTTTCCATACACATATCGCCAATTCCTGCAAACACCACACCTTATCTTCTACCTCAGAAAGAGTAAAACAATCCTTTTCTTCAGTATTTATGCTAATGTCTACTATTGATTTAAACAACTCTATTGCAGGTGCATATTCTTTAGCTCTTACCAAAGCTCTTGCCAGTACCGACCTATTTCGCCAATTAGTCATATCCTTAACAACAACATCTGGAAGCGAAAAATAATTCTCTCTAATATGCTTAATCCACTGTTGATATTCCCCTTGTGTCAGCAATATAAGCCCCTCCTTGAAAGAGTAAGTTAATTTATAAATTTAGGGTAATATAGACATTATCAAGTTCTTCTTTTGTGATGCCAATATAAGCAAGTGTCACGCTGGGTGCTGAGTGATTTAATAATTTTTGAATGCGAGTTATATCAATGCCATTTTGATGCGCATGATACCCAAAGGTTTTTCGTAAAGTGTGTGTCCCTACTGCTTCTTTAATTCCTACTCGTTGAGCAGCTTCGTTTAAAATGCGATATGCTTGAATACGAGTAATCGGATCAGTTCCTTTTCTACTGGAAAACAAGTAACCGTCTTTGACTCCTGTTATTTTGAGATATTCTTGGATAGCTTTTTTACAGGTATCTGATAAAGGAAAATCTTTTGTCTTGCCTGTCTTTTGTTCTCTCACACTGATTCGTTCTTGTCCCTTTACATCCTCCACTGTTAATTTAAGTAAGTCGGATATTCTCAGTCCTGAGTTGATTCCAAGGACGAATAACAAATAATCTCTGATGTTTTGACCTCGTAAATACTTTTTTAATGCATCAATCTGCTTTTTGCTTTTGATAGGCTCTACTAATTCCACTTTTCTCACCTCTACAGCGAATGTAATATTATGTAAATTAATTATATATTGTATTACATTCAGCGTAAACGGTCTGTATGGAAATAAGTTGAAATGTTATACAAAGCCTTATACAGCCTATATTCGTGGGTATTTTACGAAAGTAACTGAATATAATTGTGTTACTTTCATGCTTCTCCAAAATAGTATTTAAATAATTATTATTTTATGAACCAGCTTCTATTAAATCGCGTTTTCATGAATTTATGGTATTTCTTACAGACATCCAGATAAATCACCTCTATTCAAATGTAGTAAAAATGACCTCTGACAATTAACTGTCAAAAGTCATACATTTATTTGTAATTTATACATTACTTATCTGGAAAAAGCCTAAATTTTTACTCGTGATTTAAGGGACATCTGTTGACTCTGCTGCTAAGTTTACCGATTTTTCTGCCAGATGCCTCTACTGTAAAATGGACCTATTAATAGTCTAATGAATTTTACAAACTGAGATAATTACAATTTCATTCTCTCGCTCCATTTCCTTTAACGCTCTCATAATTTCTAGCTCAGTTGGATTATACCTACAGTCTTGGGCAATTTCTTCAAAGGATGTGGTTACAATTTGTTTGGTATCTTTAAATAGTAGTCGAATGACCTTCATCTTTACTTACCCTCTTGGTATTACGAACTACCTGCTTAACATCCTTAATATTTTGATGGTTGCCTGCGACAAATCGTTCATATTCCATAATAAATTTATATTGATTACCGTTACTTTCATCCAAGATTAATGCTTGCCCGTTTATCTTAGTATTTTTCATAAAATTCATAGACTCCCAGTAGGTTCTCTCCTTACATCCTAATTCTTGTTGTAATTTAACCGGACTCTTGAATGTTGCAAAAGTATTAATATTTATAATCCGTTTCAATCGCGCATAGTATTGTCGATACGTCTTGGGAATGGTTTTATCTAGCATTATGTTTTGAGGTACTATCGCGTATTTTTTATCTTCAGCAATTAACGTTATGGTTACTGCTCCTTTTAGCCCATTCTTTTTTATATTTGGTTCTGACACCTCAATTACTCCTGCATCTACTAATTCCTTAACGTAGCTTTTGACATGTCGAATATTAATGTCCATCTGTTCCGCCAATGTTTCATACCTAACCTTGATGCTTTTGCTCCTTTTATAGCGGTTGGCAATAATATAATTATACGTAGTAAATACCGCCGTTGATTTATTGAGGACGGATTCCGGGATTTTTAGAATTTGTATCATTATATTTCTCACCGCCATTAAGATATTGTTTTATCGCTTCATTACAAATAACCTGTAGTGTTGTACCTCTATCCAAAGCAATTTCTTTTAATTGTTTAATCAAGTCATACTTTACATAAATTTGTTTTACCATAGTAGTTCCCCCTGTTGTTTAAATAAAAATTTAAATATTTATTTTACGACTAGATAATACGTGAACTAGGAAGAAATATAATGAGTATTTAAATATTTTTATGAAATTGTAAGTTTTGTCACAAATTTTTGCAAGTTTTGTACGTAATCTTTGCAACTTTTGTACGCGACCATTTTTACCACCTTATTGGTATTATTAAGTCCGGTAAAATTGTAAAACCAACTCTAGAATATCTATTACTAAAATATCTTTTTCTAAAATATATTACTATTTCTCACTACGTTCGAAATAGTAACTGCGAGACAAGCTCGCAGATCACTTACCCTCTTTTTTCAAACCTACTTTTAAAAAGAGATTAACAGTTGTTTGTTTACACCTAACTTAAAACTAAAACCAACTGTTAATCAGGAGGGAACCGTAGCGTTAGCAAAGGTTCCCAATCCTATACATGTTCCGGTTTTCCAAATTAAAAACTGTCCCTGTAATTCAAGATCAAATTTAATAAATACTTGGATTCTGTATCGTACCCATTTGATAAACACAATTTGTAAAATGACTTACTAAAAAATTATCATTTAACGACATAGATTGATTTGTATATGAAAATCAGTGACATTACAATAAATCCTACAGAAATCTTGTTCTTTCAAAATGGTGCAAGAATTATACCTGTTACTGGGTATTCCTATATCTATATACCTGATCATGAATTGCTTTCAACTAATATCTCCATAACCATATGAGCTTCTAGCTCCTCCATCGTAATAGATGGAATATAACCTCTATCAGCACATATTTTTAATATTTTCTCCTGCTGCCTGCTACCTAATTTAATCCGATAGTATAATTCCAGCCAATCAAACAAGGTAGTAGCAAACGTATCTTTTCCAT
>Ga0316600_10000714_pt1 | contig 15678 bp, 13 predicted proteins | sample OWC_soil_day5_CT_FD_207652 | JGI IMG/M metagenome (GOLD analysis project Ga0316600, IMG submission 207652) | Wetland soil microbial communities from Old Woman Creek delta, Ohio, United States - OWC_soil_day5_CT | ecosystem: Environmental > Terrestrial > Soil > Wetlands | place: USA: Ohio... | reverse complement strand
CGAAACCAGCGCCGTATCGGCGCGCAGCGCGTCAGCTACGGACTGCACCGAGACGCGACCCGTGCCGTCCACTGGAACGACCGTCAGTTCCCAGCCTTGCCTACGCAACTGCTGCGCAGGCGCCATTACCGCCGGGTGCTCGACCGCGCTGACCACCAAGTGCCGCTCGCCTCGCGGCATCGCAAGCGCGGCACCCATCAGTGCTAGGTTGCTCGCCTCGGTGGCGCATCCCGTAAAGACGATCTCGTCAGACCGGGCGCCGAGCAGCGCGGCAACGCGCTCGCGGGCCTCGGCTACTGCCTCCGCCGCCCGGTGGCCCAGCAAGTGTGCGCTCGACGGATTACCAAAGTGTTCACGCAGGTACGGCAACATCGCTTCGAGCACTTCCCGCGCTACGGGAGTCGTGGCATTGAAGTCGAGATAGACGGGAGCGTTCATCGAGTCTTGATCCTGGTGCCCACTGACGTCGCCATCAGCCGAGTGGAAGCAATGCCCGGCCTAGGCCAGACCCGGCACGGCACGGCACGGCATCCGACTTGTACTCTGCGCCCCGCCCAGCCCGGCGCCGAGAACTACCGCATTGCGGCCCATCTTTTAGAACACCAGTACCTTGTCCGACGTCAGCGTCCAGTCGGCCAGCGCGTCCATCGTGCTGCGCTGGCAGCCTTCGGCCAGATCCTCAGCCGCGATGCCGCGGGCATCCATGCAGGTGCCGCAGACACCGACCTCGCCGCCGTGGCGCAGCACGCTGCCCAGCATCGTCTCGACGTTGTAGTAGCCCTGCGGCACCTTCTGGTTGCGATGCGCGGCGTGCGCGGCGTCGCCCATCAAGAACACACGGACTTTTTCGTCAGAACGGTGCGCGATGGCGCCGGCCAGCCGTAGACCGTTATAGATATTCTCGCTGCCATAAGGCGCGGCATTGAGGATCAACAGCGTCGTGCTCATCACTTGCCTCCGGATTTGATCGTGGCGCGCGGCGCATCGAAGTCCTTGCGGACTTTGTCGTTGGAAGCGGCGGGACTGACGTCCCGTAAAGGCTGCGTCAGCAACCGAGTGAGCCTGACTTCCTCCGGCCCCTGCAAGCCGTCGACACCGATCCGCATCGCCGCGTGGCCGGCGGCCGGCTGCGCACGGTAGGTGCCGAACAAGTGGTCCCACCACGGCAGGTTGAAGCCGAAGTTGCTGTTCAACTCGCGTGGAATGACCGAGTGGTGCACGCGGTGCATGTCCGGCGTGACGACGAGCCAGCGCAGCCAGCGGTCGACGACGAGCGGCAGGCGCGCGTTTGCGTGGTTGAACATGGAAGCACCGTTAAGCAGCACCTCGAACGCAAGCACTGCAATTGCAGGTGCGCCGAGCGCGGCAATCACAGCGCACTTGATGCCGAGCGACAACAGGATCTCGATCGGATGAAAGCGCAGGCCGGTGGTCACGTCGAAGTCCTCATCGGCGTGGTGCACGCGGTGCAGCCGCCACAACACGGGCACCGCGTGAAACAGCACATGCTGGAAGTAGATGGCCAGGTCGAGCAGCACCACCACCAGGAGGATGGCCGCCCAGGACGGCAGCGCCACGACGTTGAACAGACCCCAGCCATGGGCCTCGCCCGCCATCGCCACGGCGATCGCGGCGCCCGGAGCCACCAGCCGCAGGATCCCGGCGTTCAGGACGACCAATCCCAGGTTGTGCGGCCAGCGCTGCGCGTGGGTGAAATGCGACGGCCGCCTCGGCGCCAGCACTTCCCACAGCGCGACCAGGACGAACACGCCCAGGAACGCAGCGACGCGCAGCACCGGCTCGACCGTGGCCAACGTATCGCCCATCACGGACTTTCCTTGGGGTACGACGGCGGTGGTAGGCTGCCGTCTGGTAATCTTGTATTCAAGTAATCGCTTGAATACTATGCCTGGAGCGAGATCCATGTCAACCACCGTCAATCCCAAGCGCGAGGTCTTCGAGAACCTGGCGCGCATCGGCACCGCGCTGTCCAGCGCCGTGCGGCTTGACCTGTTGGAGCTGCTGGCGCAGGGAGAGCGCAGCGTGGACGAACTCGCCACGCTGACTGGCGCAACGGTCGCCAACACTTCCCAGCACCTGCAGAAGCTCAAGCAGGCCGGCCTGATCGTCGGCCGCAAGGAAGCGCAGTTCGTCAGGTACCGGCTGGCCGGTGACGAGGTCGTTGCGCTGTTCACCGCGCTCGGTGCGGCCGGTCAGGCTTATCTGGCCGATGTCGACCGCATCGTGCGGCTGTACTTCACCGCGAAGGACGAGATGGAGCCCGTGCCTGCCGCCGAACTGCTGCAACGCGCGAAGAAAGGCCTGGTCACGGTGCTCGACGTGCGCCCGCCCGAGGAATTTGCCGCCGGTCATGTGCCCGGCGCGATCAACATTCCGATCCACGAACTCGAGAAGCGGCTGGCCGAACTGCCCAGGCGCAGGGAAGTCGTCGCGTACTGCCGGGGACCTTATTGCCTGATGTCGTACGACGCCGTGCACCTGCTGCGCAGGCAGGGCTTGAAAGCGCGTCGACTGCAGGATGGGTTGCCCGAGTGGCGCCTCGCCGGCTTGCCGACCGCGCGTGATTGACACGCTCCGGGGCGCGTCACGGCGCTATCCCTCTCGATGAAGCTAATGGCAACTCGGAGATACGCGAGATGAAATGCAGCAAGTTGTGCCTGGCCGCCATCACAGCCGCACTGTTCGTCGCCGCGCCCGCAGCGCAAGGGGACGAGGCCGCCATCAAGGCCCTGACGCAGGGCGGCCATGCGATCCTGATGCGGCACGCCAAGATCAGTGCCCACGCAAAAGCCATGGTGCTCGACCCCAACGGCAACTGCGCCAATGAGGAGAATCTGAGCGACGACGGTCGCGCGCAGTCAAGTCGGCTCAAAGCGATGCTCGACAAGGCGGGCATCAAGTTCGATGCGGTGTTGACGAGTCCATTTTGCCGCGCCAACGAAACGGCGCAACTTGCGTTTGGCCGTGCAACCGTAGATTCGAACCTCACCGCACTTGAAATCGGCATCCAGGCGCAGGGCCAGGCGCGCACTCAGGCCATCACTGATCTGCTAGCGCGCCACGCCGGCAAAGGCAACGTCGCACTGGTCACTCATCGACCGAACATCGACGCGTTGACGATGGAACTGGTCGAGGAAGGTGAAGCCGTCGTTGCAAAGATCCAGCCCAACGGCGCGTTGGACGTGGTGGGTCACATAAAGCCTTAGGCGCGGACTTGCCGTCGCGCTTCCGCTGTCCGATCCTGGAAGCCCCGGGAAGAATTCTCTTGGGGCAAGTCTGCTCGACTCCACAATCGGCCACATGCCACCATGTAACTTGCCTTTTAGCGTTCCCTTCTGCGTTTTCGAAAGCGATGGAATCGGCCACACAGCCCGACCCTTCAGCCCACAAGAAGGCGAGAGAAGGACGGTCGCGCACAATGGCGGAATGAAAGCTCCCAAACGATTGCAACCCTTGATCGAAGAAGGCCTGATCGACTCGGTGGTGCGGCAGTTGATGAGCGGCAAAGAGGCCGCTGTCTACGTGGTTCGCTGTGGCGAGGAAACGCGCTGCGCCAAGGTCTACAAGCAGGCCACTCAGCGTAGCTTCCGTCAGGCTGTCGATTACACCGAGAATCGCAAGGTCAAGAACACGCGGCAGGCGCGTGCAATGGCCAAAGGCACGCGCTTCGGTCGCCAGGCAACGGAAGCGGCATGGCAGAGCGCCGAGGTCGATGCGCTGTACCGACTGGCCGCCGCGGGCGTACGCGTCCCCAGGCCGTTCAATTTTGTGGACGGCGTCCTGCTGATGGAACTCGTGACCGATGCCGACGGCGATGCCGCGCCCCGACTCAACGACGTCATCTTCACGCCCGAGCAGGCCCGTGTTCACCATCAGACGCTGATCAAGGAAGTGGTGCGCATGCTGGCGGCTGGTGTCGTCCATGGCGATCTCTCCGAGTTCAACGTGCTGCTCGGGGCGGACGGTCCGATGATCATTGATCTGCCACAGGCCGTGGACGCGGCCGGAAACAATCACGCGAGCCGCATGCTGCTGCGTGACGTCGCAAACCTGCGCAACTTCTTCGGTCGCTTCGCCCCCGATCTGCTCGATTCGAATTACGGGGCCGAGATCTGGGATCGTTATGTTCGTGGCGATCTGCAGCCGGACGCTGAACTCAGCGGGAAATTCGTGCAGCAGGTCGCCGCAGTCGATCTGGTGGGCGTCATGCGTGAAGTGGAAGACGCGCTCGCGGAGGAGAAGTTGCGGCGCCAGATGCAATCCGTTTGACCCGCACACCGGAACGTTCCGGAGACCGGACCTCCTCCGGCTGGCTTGTACGGCTCTCATCATGAGTCGGCACATAGAATAGGCATATGCCCCGTATCGACCCCCATCGGCTGCTGGCCGACCTGCGTGAACTGCGCACCATCGGCGCGCAGGGCCGCGGCGTCGTGCGACCCGCGTTCAGCGCTGCCGACATGGACGCGCGGCGCTGGCTCAAGCGCCGTTACGAGGAAGCAGGACTCGAAACGACCATCGATGGCGTGGGCAATGTGTTCGGCCGCGCGCGGCAGCCCGGCACGGCCTTGCTCCTGGGCTCGCACTCCGACACCCAGCCAACCGGTGGATGGCTCGATGGTGCCTTGGGCGTGATCTACGCGCTGGAAGTGGCGCGTGCACTCGCCGCGGACGACAGCGCCCGGACACTGGCCGTGGACGTGGTGTCGTTCCAGGACGAAGAGTCGCGCTTTGTCGGCTGCCTCGGCAGCCGTTCCCTGACCGGCACGCTTACTCCGGAGATGGAACACGGAGTCGCGGACAGCCGTGGCGTGGCGCTCGCAGATGCGCTGAGCGAAGCGGGCCTAGCGGGGGTGCCGCGCCTGCGGCTCGCGCGCGAGCGCTATGCCGGCTTCGTCGAGGCGCACATCGAGCAGGGCCCGCATCTGGAAGAGGCCAGGCACCGCATCGGGGTGGTAACCGGCATCGTCGGCATGCGCAGCATCCGCTTCGTGTTTCGCGGCCAGCAGAACCATGGGGGCACAACGATGATGGCGCGCCGCCGCGATGCATCCACGGCGCTCTATGAATTTGCGCACCGAATCAATGCGGAGTTTCCGAAGGTTGCCGCCGAGCGCAGCGTCTGGACCATGGGGCGAGTGCGCGTCGAGCCGAACGCAGCGTCGATCGTGCCGGGCTATGCTGAACTCGACCTGCAGTTCCGGGACCTCTCGGATGCGCCGCTCGATGCGTTCGAGGCGGTGGTTGCCCGCCTCGTATCGGAGATGAATGACCGGGGCGGTGTCACGATCGAAGCGATCCCGACGCGCGCGCCGATCCCGCCCACACTGATGGACTCCGCCCTGCGGGCGCATATCGAAGCGGCGGCAGAGCGCCACGCGCCTGGACACTGGCAGCGCATGCCCAGTGGGGCGTTTCACGATGCCGGCATCGTGTCTGCAAGCCTGCCCTCGGCAATGCTCTTCATTCCCTCGATCGGCGGCATCAGCCACGATTTCGCGGAGGACAGTCGCGAAGAGGACATCGTGCTCGGTTGCCAGGTGCTGGCCGACGCGGCGGCGTCGATCCTCATCGAGGCGAACTCCCGGGGATAGGCGAGATCTCCACTCGGAGTGCAGGGGAAAGCCTCCATGTCGTGGCGCTCTCTCCGGGTCACTGGTTGTGAGTTCCACCCGGCTCTAGACCCCGTGCACTAGCGCATGGCCCTAGAATTGCATCCCTGCGAGGGCTCGCCGTGTGCGGCGCGATGTCCTTCCCTCATTCCCCTGGTAATGATGACTCGTTCGCTACCTTCCCAAGGCGGGACCATGCCTGCCCGCGCCCTCCTTGCCTGCCTCGCGGCGGTCATCGCCCTGTTCGGCGCGGGCACGGTGGATGCGCAAGGATTCGACTTCGACAGCGTCGACAAGCTGGCGCGCTCTTTGGCAGGCAAACCCTACAGCCGGAACACGGCCCCGCTGCCGAAGGCATTGAAGGACCTCAGCTACGACCAGATGCGCGACATCCGTTTCGATCCCTCGCGCGCGCTGTGGCGGGCAGAGAAACTGCCGTTCGAACTGCAGTTCTTCCACCTGGGCGGATCGTTCCTGGAGCACCCGGTGCGGATCCATGAAGTCGTCGGCGGACAGGTGCGGGAAATTCCGTTCGACCCGGCTGACTTCGATTACGGCAAAACAGGGCTGGACCGTGCACAACTGCGTCGGCTGGGATTTGCAGGATTCCGCGCGCACTACGCCCTCAATACGCCCCGCTACAAGGACGAGCTGCTGGTCTTCCTCGGCGCCAGCTACTTTCGCGCGCTGGGCCAGGGCCAGCACTACGGCGCGTCCGCGCGCGGACTGGCGGTGGACACGGCTGAGCGCAACGGTGAGGAGTTTCCCCGCTTCGAGCAGTTCTGGATCGTTCGTTCGGACCGCAGCGCCAGGGAATTGACCGTCTACGCGCTGCTTGACTCGCGTCGCCTCACCGGGGCCTACCGATTCATCTTTCGCCCGGCGGCAGAAACAGTCACGGAAGTCACCGCCCGCCTGCATCTGCGCGAGCCGGTCGCCAAGATCGGAGTCGCGCCAGTGACGTCGATGTTCTTCCATGGCGAGAACCAGCGATCGCCGGTGGATGACTTCCGGCCCGAAGTGCACGACTCCGACGGTCTTTCGATCCACTCGAGCACCGGAGAGTGGATCTGGCGGCCGTTGGTGAATCCACGCCGTCTGTTGGTGACCTCGTTCGCGCTGACCGATCCGCGCGGTTTTGGGCTGCTGCAGCGCGACCGGGCCTTCACCAGCTACGAAGACCTGGAGGCGCGCTATGACCTGCGCCCGTCGGTATGGGTCGAACCGGTCGGAAACTGGGGCGTCGGCCGCGTCGAACTGGTGCAGCTCCCGACACCGGACGAGACCAACGACAACATCGTCGCCTACTGGGTACCGCAACAGGCGCTGCGGCCCGGACAGCCCTACGAGTACCGCTACCGGCTGCTGTGGCACAAGACCACCGAGCGCCGCCCGACGACGTCCTGGGTCGTGCAGACACGCCGGGGACAGGGCTACGCCGCCTTGCCCGAGGACGTCATCAAGCTCACGGTCGACTTCGACGGTCCCGCATTGCGAAAGCTGGCGTCCGACGCGCCGGTCACCGCAGAACTTGCAGTGAACGGCGGGCAGCAGCTGGCACTGATCGTGCATAAGAACGAGGTCAGCGGCGGCTGGCGCATGGTGGTGCAGGTCCGGCGCACGGAGAAGGACAAGCCAATCGATTTGCGCGCAGTGCTGCGCAACGGAGATTCCCCCTTGAGCGAGACATGGAGCTACATCGTTCCGGCGAACTGACGGCGGGGCCCCGCGTGGCGACGACGCCGCCGTTGGCGCGTACGCCGATGGTGGCCACTCCGTGGCACGCCTCCCCGGCCGCACGAGCGGAGGGGCGCGGTGCGGGCATCACCGGCCACGGGCCCCTGGAGGTCGCAGCGTCGCGCCGTCGTTTCGTCCTGTTGCTGTTATCGCTGGCCCCGGCGCTGTACGCCACCGCCATCATGAGCGAACTGCTGCCGAACACGATCGGCGGCTGGCTGCAGGGTGCCGTGCTTGCGCTCTTTGCGCTGCTGTCGTGCTGGGTGGCGGCGGGTTTCTGGACCGCGATGGCGGGACTGCTGGTGTGGGTGCGCGGCGGCGACCGCTTTCTCATTTCGCGATCCATCGCTGGCGCAACCCCGCTGGGGCCTCAGGCGCGCACCGCCATCGTCATGCCCATCTGCAACGAGGACGTGCGACGCGTGTTCGCCGGCCTGCGCGCCACGTACGAGTCGCTCGCGCGCACCGGCGCACTGGACGCTTTCGACTTCTTCGTGCTGTCCGACAGCAATGACCCGGACACCTGCGTCGCCGAACTCGATGCTTGGAACGCACTGCGTGAGGACCTCGACGCAGAGCACCGCCTCTTCTACCGTCGCCGCACGCGTCGCGTGAAGCGCAAGAGCGGCAACATCGATGATTTCTGCCGAAAATGGGGCAGTAAGTATCGTTACATGATTGTGCTCGACGCCGACAGCGTGATGACGGGCGACTGCCTGGTGACGCTGGCGCGCCTGATGGAGGCTCGGCCGGACGCCGGCATCATCCAGACCGCGCCGCAGGCCGTCGGCCGCACGACGCTGCACGCCCGCGCCCAGCAGTTTGCCAACCAGGTCTACGGCCCGCTGTTCACGGCCGGACTGCATTACTGGCAGCTGGGCGAATCGCATTACTGGGGCCACAACGCGATCATTCGCCTCGAGCCCTTCATCCGGCATTGCGCGTTGGCCCCGCTGCCAGGCCGTGGCGCCTTGTCCGGCGAAATCCTGTCGCACGATTTCGTCGAGGCCGCCCTGATGCGGCGCGCGGGCTACGGCGTCTGGATCGCCTACGACCTGGAAGGCAGCTTCGAACAGGCACCACCCAACCTGCTCGAGGAGATCAAGCGTGACCGCCGCTGGTGCCAGGGCAACCTGATGAACGCGCGCCTGATATTCGCGCACGGCCTGCATTCTGTGCACCGGACGGTGTTCTTTACCGGCGCGCTGGCCTATGTCTCGGCGCCGCTGTGGCTCGGATTCCTGGTGCTCTCGACCTGGCTGCTGCTCCAGCATGGTGCGGCGGACCCGCAGTATTTCGTCATGCCGCATCAGTTGTATCCGTTGTGGCCCTCCTGGCGTCCCGAACACGCCGTGGCGCTCGCGGCCGCGATCGCGACGTTGCTGTTCCTGCCCAAACTGCTCGCGGCCCTGTTGGCAGGAGCACGCGACGCGTCGCGCTACGGAGGCGCAAGCGCGCTGGCGCTCAGCACCCTGCTCGAGATCGTGCTCTCGGCGTTGCTCGCTCCGGTACGGATGATGTTTCACTCGCGGTTCGTGACCGCCGCACTCGCGGGCTGGACGATCCAGTGGCACTCGCCCGCGCGGGCTGATGCGAGCACCGGCTGGCCGGAAGCCCTGCGCCGGCACGGACTGCAGATGGCGATCGGTTTGGCCTGGATATCGCTCGTTGCGCTGGAAGCACCGGACTTCCTGCCATGGCTGTCACCGGTCGCCGCCGGACTGCTGCTGGCCGCTCCGCTTTCGGTGCTGACGAGCCGGACCGACGCCGGACTTGCCGCACGACGCCTGGGCCTGTTCCTGACGCCGGCCGAGACCCGCGTGCCACGCGAAATCGTGTCCGCGGAACTCCATGCCGGCAATGGGCGTCCGCTGCCGCGCTTTGCCGACGCGATGGTCGACCCGGAACTGCATGCGCTGATGCGCCTTGCGGCACGTCGACGCACCCCACTTGCCTCGGCAGTGCGCAACGAGCGCGTGCAGCGCGCGTTGTCGCAGGGCCCGCTGGCGCTCTCCACGGCCGAGCAATTGATGGTCCTCGGTGACCTGGATGCACTCGATGCGTTGCACGATGCCATCCGGGCCCGACGCGTGCACCCGAGCTGGATGTCGTCGCGCAGCCAGGGACGGGCGACGATTCACCAGCTAGTCGGTCGAGTGGAGTATCGGCCGGGCACGGTCGTCACGCTGGCGCGTCGCGGCTGAACGCGCGCTTCGCCGGGCGTGTCGATGACGCCGGCGCTGGATCAGCCTGCTGACCGGGATTCCCGGTTGAGCGAGCGTCAGCGATAGAACACGTCGACCTTGCCTTTGAGCGTGATCAGCAGCGGCCGGCCTTTGCGGTCGAGCGTCTTGCTGGCCGGCACCTTTATCCAGCCCTCGCTGATGCAGTACTCCTCGACGTCGAAACGTTCCCTTTCATTGAAACGGACGCCGATCTCATGTTCGAGCACGGCAGCGACGAAATGGGGGCTGTGCTCGTCCGTTGAGAGACGGTCGGGCAATGGCGGCAAGGCAGCCGGTTCGTTCATTGAGCAATCCTCTTCCTGTTTCCGGTTCGAGAAATTCTGCGGCGCCATCAGGCGGGCGCCTCGACCACGATTCCACGGTCGGCAAACGTCGCCCGCAATGCGCGCGCGAATGCGACAGCACCAGGCTGGTCGCCATGCAGGCACAGCGTGCCGGCGGCGACCGGCACGTCGACGCCCTCCAGCGAACGAACGGTCCCGCGCTCGATCATCGACAGCACCTGGTCCACGGCGGCGCGCTCATCGGTGATCATCGCGCCGGGGGACCCTCGCGGCGTGAGCGTTCCATCCGACTGGTAGGAGCGGTCCGCAAATACCTCCGAGACTGCCCGCACACCGTGCCGGGCGGCCGCCTCGATCATTGCGCTACCTGCAAGGCCGTACAGCAGAACGCCGTCGCCGAGATCCTTCACCGCGGCGGCGATCGCGTCGGCGAGCGCTTCATCCTTCGCGGCCATGTTGTACAGAGCACCATGCGGCTTGACGTGATGCAACGCGCTCCCCGCACCATGCGCGAAAGCCGCCACCGCACCGCCCTGATAAAGCACGAGATCGTAGACCTCGCGCGCCGTCACTTTCATCACGCGGCGGCCGAATCCGGCGAGGTCGGGTAGCGAAGGGTGCGCGCCGACCACCACGCGGTTTTCGACGGCGAGACGGACCGTCTCGCGGATCGTCGTCGGGTCTCCGGCATGGAAACCGGCAGCAACGTTGGCCGAGGTGATGAGCGGCATGATGGTCGCGTCGTCGCCCATCTTCCAGGCGCCGAAGCTTTCGCCCATGTCGCAGTTCAGGTCAATGGACTTCATCGCCAAATTCCCAACGCAGTCGTTCAATGATGTCGTTCACCCTTTGCACGAGTTCGCCGCGCGCGGCATCCGCTACGTCGAGTGTCACGCGCTCGAAGCGCAGCGCCGCGCTGCCGGGCGCGACCTGCGCGACTCGAGGGACGTCCGCCCACACCACTTCGGCGATACGCGGATAGCCGCCGGTCGTCTGACGGTCGGCCATCAGCACGATTGGCTGGCCACTCGCCGGGACCTGAACGGTGCCGAAGCACACCCCCTGCGACATGATCTCGCGCGGCGCCGCGAGAGCCAGCTTCGGCCCGGACAGACGGTAGCCCATCCGGTTTGATTCCGGCACGACGCGCCAGCGCTCGCCGAAGAAGGAGGCGCGCGACTTCTTGTCGAAGAAATCGGCGTGGGCACCGTCGACCACCCGCACGACGGCGGGGTGCGTTGTCGGCAGCGTGAGCAGCGGGCACGACCAGCGCACCGTGGTCGCCGGCGTGCTGCCCACCGCCACCGTGCGGCCGCTGCGCGCCAGTTGCGCAAACCGTACGCTCGCCAGTTCCACAGCGTCAGCAGCCACGGGCAGTTGAACGCCGGCGGCCACAGTTCGCCCGTTCAGGCCGCCGAAGCCACCCGGCAGATAGGTGCTGCGCGAGCCGAGCACGACCGGCACCGCGATGCCGCCGGCCACCGCGAGATAGGCGAATGCGCCTTCGACGGCACGTCCCAGACGCACCTGCGCACCGGCGCGCACGAGCACAGGACGGGAAACCGGCATCGGCACGCCATCGAGATGGGGCTCGAACCGCGCGCCGTGGAACGCGACGAGCGCATCGCGCTCGAACACAAGCTCCGGGCCGGCGAGCGCCACTTCGAGCGTCGCGGCGTCACCGTCGTTGCCGACCAGCGCATTGGCAAGCCGATGCGACACCGCATCCATCACGCCTCCGGGCACGATGGCGCGATGCTGCATGCCGGGGCGACCGAGGTCCTGCACTGTTGCCAGCAGGCCAGCACGCAGGACGCGGATCGTCATCGCTTCGCCAGTCGCTCGAAGTCGCTTGCAGAAATCGGCTCGAAGACGATGCGGTCGCCCGCCTGCAGCAACGTGGGAGGATCGCGGCCGGGGTCGAACAGCGCCATCGGCGTCCGGCCGATGAGGTTCCAGCCGCCGGGCGTGGCGAAAGGGTAGATCGACGTCTGACCGTTGGCGATGGCCACCGATCCGGCCTCGAGTCGCGCGCGCGGCGTCGCACGCCGCGGCACCGCGAGCCGTTCATCGAGCCCACCGATGTACGGGAAGCCGGGCGTGAACCCGATCATCAGGACGCGGTGAGGAGAGGCAACGTGGCGCTGCACCACTTCCTCCGGTGTCAGCCCGGTCGCCGCCGCGACCTCGGCAAGATCCGGCGCAAACGCGCTTTCGTAGCAGACTGGGATGTGAACGGGCTCCCTTGCGCTCTCATCGCTGCCCTGCCCCACGCGCTCCAGCGCTCTCAACAGCAACTGGCTTATCGCCTCGCGCCGCGCGACGGCCTGAACCGCATCCGCCGCTTCGAAGTGCACTGTCACCGTCACGATCGCGGCGACGACGTCGGTGATTCCTTCGATCTTTGCGGCGCGCACCTCATCGGCGATGCGCTGCGCCGCCAGGTTCGCGTCGGCATCGAAGTCCTCGGCGAGTTCCAGCATCTGCGCCGCGTCGCCCGCCGGCACGACGCGTGGCGCGAAGCTCTTGGCGTTCCTGGCTGCAATCTTCCGGCGCGTCGTCATTCGGCGGCTGCGGTCAGCTTCGGTCGTTCCGTCGCAGCACTCGCGCAGCGGCAGCGCGCGTCGCGGAGTCCCAAACGACATAGGTCGCCGTTCCAATGACCGGGTCGTAGAGGCCTTGCACCTCCACTCCAGCGGCGGTTGACATTGCGGTTTTCATCTGTGACCTCGTTCAGGGCCTGGCGTTGCACTGCGGCGGAGTGCGGATTGCCGATTCTCACCGACTCGGCGGTCGTCAGCAATTGGAATGCAATGGCCGCTGGGTGTCCGCGCCAGGCTCAAAGAACGTCTGCACAGTTCGTGCATTTGCGGCGCTGTTGGATTACAAACTCGCTGCGGCGATGAGGTCGCATCGCAGGAATGCGCCATTCAAGGGTGCAGCGAACGGCAAGCTCTCTGGAGGAACACGACATAGTGAAACGTCACCTCGGTTCCGTTACGCGGTCTGTGCGAGTGCTGGCTTGCCTCAGGCCCTTCGCATCCGTCACCTCCGCCCTGCTGTTGTTCGCCTATGGCGGCCCGACGGCGGCGAGCCGGTTCGATTTCGATGCGACGCCCGGCAGACTGCCGAAGGACATCGTTCCGGCGCACTACACGCTGGAGTTCGAACTCGACCCGGCGCGCGACACCTTCAACGGCCACGCCGAGATCGACCTCACGGTTCGACGGCCCGCGTCGGAGATCGTGCTGCAGGCCACCGAGCTTCAGGCCACCAGCGCGCTGCTCAGGAGCGAGTCAGGGACAGTGCGAGAACTGTCGGTGACGCCGGATGCGGCCAAGAATCTCTGGCGACTGCGCTGGAAAGGCAGCGAACCGCTGGCTGCCGGACGCTGGCGCCTGAGCATGACTTATCAAGGCAAGGTCGAAAAGCGCGGCCAGGGGCTCTTTGTCGTCGAGTACCGCACGAGCGCGGGCGCCGAGACAGCGCAGCGCATGCTTGCGACGCAACTGGAACCGACCCACGCGCGAGCCGTCTTTCCTTCGTTCGATGAGCCGGCCTTCCGCGCGACTTTCGACATTGCGATCACGGCACCGGCCTCGTTCGAGGCGGTATCCAACATGCCCGTCGCGGGGCAGACCGCGCTTGCGGACGGCAGCCGCAGAACGGCGTTTGCCAGAACACCGTCGATGCCGACCTATCTGGTGGCGTTGGCTGTCGGCGACTTCGAAGCCTTGACGGACAGCTTCGACGGCATCCCGCTGCGGATACTGACCGCACGCGGTCGCAGTCACGAAGGCCGCTATGCCATGGACGTGACGAAGCTGCTGCTGGGCTACTTCCGCGACTACTTTGGTGTCGCCTACATGCTGCCCAAGCTCGATCAGCTCGCGATACCGGGCGTGCGCGGTGGTGCGATGGAGGACTGGGGCGCGATCTCGTACAACGAGACCCTGCTGCTGTATGACCCAAAGCGATCGGCGCCGCGGCTGCAACTGACGATATTCAACATCGTCGCGCATGAGATCGCCCACCAGTGGTTCGGAAACCTGGTCACCGCCGCATGGTGGGATGACATCTGGCTCAACGAGGCGTTTGCCACATGGATGGCCGCGAAGGCGCAGGATCACTTCAATCCGGCGTGGGGCGTGCGGGTGCGAAGCCGGCTGTTCCGGGAGGACGCACTCAGCCTGGATGCCCAGAGCGGGACTCGTGCGGTGGCGGATCCTCCGCCCCATGAGACCGGCATCTTCGAGGTCTTCGACGACATCACCTACGCGAAGGGTGGCGCCGTACTGGGGATGTTCGAGGCACAACTCGGCGAGTCCGTCTTCCGTGAAGGGCTCCGGCAATACATGGTCGCCCATCGCTACTCCAACGCGACCGCCGATGACCTGTGGTTTCACTTGTCCCAGGCGGCCGGGCGGGACATCACCCCGCTCGTCAGCGACTGGATCCGCCAGCGAGGTTTCCCGCTGCTGATCGTCACGACCGCGTGCAGCGACGGACGCACGAGGATCACGTTGTCGCAGGAGCGTTTCTCGTCCCGCGGCGCGAAGGACCTTGCGGCGATGTGGCAGGTGCCGGTGGTGATCCATGCGGGAGCCGACGCCAGGCGCCTCGTGCTGGGGCGTGAGCCGCAGCAGGTCGACTTTCCCGGCTGCGTGCCGGTGGTCGCCAACGGCGGCGACACCGGTTACTACCGGGTGCAGTACGACGCCGGCAATTCGGCACGGCTGCGCGCAGCCTATTCGCGCCTGCCCGCCGCCGAGCGCATCGGCCTCATAGCCGACACGATGGCGCTGGCCCGCTCCGGCCGGATCGAATTCGCCGAGTACTTCCGGCTGCTGGACGTGATGCGCGAAGAGCGCGAGGGTGCGCTCTGGCAGCAGGTCATCGAGCATCTGCTCTACCTGGACGAAGCCTTCGCCGGCAGTCCTGCGCAGGCGGCGGTCCGTGCGTACGGGCGAGCGCTGCTGCGACCGGTGCTCGACCGCCTGGGTTGGCAGGTCCACGCCGAGGACGATGCGGGCACGGTGCGCCTGCGCAATTCGCTGATCGACACTTTGGGCCAGTTCGATGACGCGGAGACCGCGACCCGTTGCCGCGCGATGTTCGACGCGTTCACTGCAGCTCCCTCCGCGCCGATCGAGCCTTCGATCCGCCCGGCCGTCATCCGTACCGTGGCACGCAACGCCGATGCCGCCACCTTCGAGACAGTGCGGCGCCTGCTGCGCGAAGCGAGCAATCAGGAGGACAACTATCTCTACGGAGGCGCGATGATCCTGGTGCGCGATCCGGCGCTGGTTCAGCGGATCCTTGAACTGACTCTGACCGACGAGTGGCCGCCGGGGTCTGCGAGCTGGTACGTGCGTACGGTCGGCGCGTCGAGCGGCCACCCGGACATTGGCCGGGACTTCATCCTGCAAAATTTCGACGCGGTGATCGCCAAGTCTTCTCGTCGCGGTCGACCCTGGATGCTGCCGATGGCCTACAGCGGCTTCAACCAGGAACGCCAGGCCGAGGATCTCCTCGCCGTGCAGCGGCGTTTGCTAGGCGACGACGCGATGGCGCCTGCCGGACAGATCGCGGAATCGATACGCGAGAAAGCCGCGTTACGGGCACGCGAGGAAAGCAACCTGCCCCAGCTCCTGAAGTCCCTGACGCGCCCGCGGCAATCGAAGTCGAGAGAACCCGTAGCGGTCGCGAATTAGGGACCGGGCCCTGGATTGGCACGGGTTGTAGCCGGTCACGAAATCCCGAGTGCCCACTCGGCCG
>Ga0316600_10000713_pt1 | contig 15687 bp, 14 predicted proteins | sample OWC_soil_day5_CT_FD_207652 | JGI IMG/M metagenome (GOLD analysis project Ga0316600, IMG submission 207652) | Wetland soil microbial communities from Old Woman Creek delta, Ohio, United States - OWC_soil_day5_CT | ecosystem: Environmental > Terrestrial > Soil > Wetlands | place: USA: Ohio... | reverse complement strand
TCAATTGTTTCGTTTTTTCCAACTTTAACTTCTGACATCTATTTTCCCCCCCTCCACTCGACATGGGAGTGTACTGCTTAACTACACCTAAACATTATACATGAACTGTGGTTTTATTGTCAACATTAACCTGGTGGCCAAGCCATAGCTCTTGCTCCTAATATATGAAAATGCAAATGAGGTACGGTTTGCCCGCCATCCTCTTTCGTATTTACAACCAAGCGGAAACCATTCTCTGCTAATCCCTGTTCAATTGCAATCTTAAGAATAACAGTCGACATAATATGTAGCATCAATTGGTTATCATCACTGGTTAAATCAAGAAGGCTCGCAATATGTTTTTTCGGTATCACTAGCACATGAACAGGAGCAACTGGGCTGATATCATTAAACGCCACGACAAGCTCATCTTCATAAACAAAATTCGTCGGAACTTCTTTGTTAGCAATCTTACAAAAAATACAATCCATATCGGTCACCTCCTTTCAAATATAAATCAAAGTATATCTTAAATTCTCTATACTTTATTCGCTTTTTATTGCAAATTACCTGCTTTATTTACTAACTTATTTGCAAATTTTACCCCATAAACCGTCTTTATATACTTTTTCCAAGGAAACATTGTAAATTTCGCCACATTGTGCAGAGCTCGCATCTACATAGACACGGACATAATTACTAGTCAAACCATCAGCAACGCCTACATGTTCTGTTTCAAATAAAACGGATAAGGTTTTGCCGATAAAACGTTTGCCATATTCCTGTGCTTTTTCATCTGCAATCAGCTGCATAACGCGAACACGCTCTTTTTTCACATGCTCATCTACCTGATTAGAAAAAGTTGCCGCAGGGGTACCTTGACGTTTTGAGTACGGGAATACATGAATTTTTGCAAAATCCATTGACTTCGTAAAAGCTAGACTCTGCTCAAACATTTCATCGGTTTCTCCTGGAAATCCAACAATGATATCTGTAGAAATTGCAACATTTGGTACAGTATCCATCACCTTATCGATAACTTTTTTAAACTGCGCTGTATCATAATGACGATTCATCGCTTTTAATACATCATCCTGGCCAGCTTGTAATGGTAAGTGTAAATGTGGACAAAAGCGCTCATCTTTGCATAAAATATCAAATAATCCCTGCGATAATTCAATAGATTCTAATGAACCCAATCGCAAGCGTTTTAACTCTTGAATCTCAAGAATCGCTCTCACTGCATCGGCTAAATTTATGTCTTCTTCTAAGTCCCGACCATACGCACCTAAATGAATACCTGTCAAAACAATTTCTTTAAACCCGGCCTGCACAAGTTTTTCAGCTTCTTCTTTCACACTTTTTAGTTTGCGTGACCGAAGTGGTCCTCTTGCATAAGGAATAATACAATACGTGCAAAAATTAGAACAACCCTCTTGAATTTTCAAGAAGGCTCGTGTTCTCCCCGGCGCAGCAAAAAGTGGAATATCTTCAAACTCTTTAGCCTGCATAATGTCTGTTATCACATTGACAACGCCTTCTTCATGCGCCGCTCGTTCCACTAAATCTACGATTTTATTGCGTTCTTTGGTTCCAACAATTACTTTTACGCCTTCAATCGCCTCTATTTGCTCTGGCGCAATTTGAGAATAGCAGCCTGTAACCGCGATAATCGCTTTAGAGTTTAATCTCTGCGCTCTACGAATAAGCTGACGAGATTTTTTTTCTCCTAAGTGGGTTACAGAACATGTATTGATAATATAAAAATCGGCTTCTTCATCAAAAGCAACGATTTCATACTGGCGTTCTTTAAATAAACCTTCCATGACCTCAGTTTCAAACTGATTCACTTTACAACCTAATGTTGTTAAAGCAACCTTTGGCAAAATATCAACCTCCTAAATCACCATTTTGATACATTACTAAACTAACTGCCGCAAGTGAAGCCGTTTCTGTCCGCAAAATTCGTGGTCCCATAGTAACAACTTTACCACCTTTTTCTTTACAAAGTTGAACTTCTACAGGACTAACCCCCCCCTCCGGGCCGATGATAATCAAGAATCTACTAGCCGTTGTTGTTGTTAATAAAGCTTTCAATGAACAATCAGCTTGTCCTTCATAACACATCAATACTTCTATATTAGGATCTAATTCTAAAAACAAATCCTTAAAAGGCATAATTGGCTCTACACTGGGCAATACTGCTCTGCCACATTGTTTCGCTGCTTCATTTGCTATTTTTTGCCATTTTTTTTGCCTAGCTTCTTTTTTGGCAACATCATATTTTACAACACAATTTTCACTAATCAGCGGACAAATATTGCTAACACCTAATTCCACTGCTTTTTGCACAATAAAATCCATCTTATCTGATTTTGGTAAACATTGTGCTAACGTGATTCTTATAGGTGCTTCGGTATTTGCTTCTAAATACTCTGTAATTTTTACTTCCACAGCATTCTGGGCAATGCTCGTAATTTCCGTTTGTGCAATCTTACCACTATCATCTACAACAATCAAGGATTGACCAATCTTATAACGAAGCACATGCGTAATATGATGTGCATCTTCCCCCTGTATTATCATGATATCTGTTAATGGTTCATGAATAAAAACCCTTCTCACGATCAAATTCCTCCACTGCGAATAACCATAGCAGCCCAGTTACCTTCTTCAATTACTTTATCGACGATAAGACCATGGTTAAGTACCGCTTCCGTTACATCTCCTAAACGGTCTGAAATGATTCCACTTGCAATCATCGTACCGCCAGTTTTCAATTTATTGGGGATATCATCTAATAATTGAATAATGATATCAGCAATAATATTGGCAATAATCACATCGGCTTTCCCATCGACCCCTTTAAGTAAATCACCTTGGCCTACACTTACAATATCGCCTACCTGATTGATGTCGACATTTTCCTGAGCAATCCGCGCCGCCAAAGGATCAAAATCAACTGCCGTAACTTTCGTAGCACCAAGTTTTGCCGCTACTATCGCAAGCACTCCAGAACCAGTTCCAACATCAAAAACTTCCATACCACCAGTAATAATTGTTTCTAACTCACGAATACACATTGCTGTCGTATGATGTGTTCCTGTTCCAAAGGCCATCCCAGGATCAAGTTCAATAATAATATCATTCGGACTTGCATTGTATTCTTCCCATGATGGTTTAATTACAATGATTCCGCCAACTTTTACTGGATGAAAAAATTCTTTCCAAGTAGTAGCCCAATCTTCCTCTTGAATTTGACTACAAGAGATATCGCCCAGACCTTTATCAATATTATTCCCTGCTAATTCGTCCACTTCTTTTTCAAATGCACGAAGCTTGTCATCTAGCTCATCGTTAACAGGTAAATAGGCTTTAACTGTAACAACTTCTGTATTTATTGCTTCTGGTATATCTGTATAATCCCAAGCTCCTGAAACACGATATTCATTGACAAGTTTAGGGTCTTCTATTACAACACCAGTAGCTCCTAATTCATGAAAAATCTCCGCAATAATTTCATTTGCTTCATGCGTTGTTTTGATACTAATCTCAGCCCATTTCATGATCAATCTCTCCCTTAACAATTTATTGCCTTAGACAAGCAATGCCGAGGTATAGTCCTCGGCTTTTGCTACATATTTTATGCTTCATTATCGTTTAAAAAAACTTTTTAAACCAACTTTTTTGCTCTGGGTTTACATTTTCACCGCTTGCTTGTGCAAATTCACGAAGCATATCTTTTTGTTTTTCATTCAATTTTTGTGGCGTCAATACTTTTACTTTTACATGTTGATCGCCACGACCTTGCCCACGTAAATGCGGAATTCCCTTGCTTTTCAAACGCAAGATTGTTCCAGATTGAATTCCTTCAGGAATTTTCATCTTTACGTTACCGTCCAAAGTAGGCACCTCAATTTCATCACCAAGGGATGCTTGAACAAAGGTAATCGGCACTTCACAGATAACCTCTGTACCTTCACGCTGAAATAATTTATGAGGCTTTACGAAAATATAAACGTACAAATCACCAGTAGAACCGCCACGTGTGCCAGCTTCACCAGCATTGCTGACTCTGATTCTAGAACCATTATCAACACCTGCTGGGATTTTCACGCTAATTTTACGTTTCACACGTTTCTTCCCTTTGCCATTACAAGTTTTACAAGGTGTATGAACGATTTTACCTTCACCATTACAACGATCACATACTCTACTATTGACCATGCGGCCAAATGGTGTATTTTGTGCAAATTGCACTTGTCCAGCCCCTTTACAAGTTGGACAAGTTTCTGGATGTGTTCCAGGTGCAGCACCCGAACCATGGCAACTATCACATTCTTCTGTGCGAGGAATATTTAGTTCCACTTCTTTACCAAACGCAGCTTCTTTAAACTCAATTTCTAAATCATACCGTAAGTCACTACCACGTTCTGGTCCTGGATGACGTGAACCACCAAATCCACCTTGCCCGCCAAAGAACATATCAAAGATATCACCAAAACCACCGGCACCACCGCTGCTAAATCCACCGAATCCACCAGCACCGCCGCCACTACCATCAAATGCAGCATGACCAAATTGATCATATTGTTCCCGACGCTTAGAATCTGACAAAACTTCATAGGCTTCGTTTGCTTCTTTAAATTTCACTTCTGCCACTTTAGGATCATCACGATTAACGTCAGGATGATACTTTCTTGCTAGTTTTCTAAATGCTTTTTTTATTTCGTCCTCTGATGCATTTTTAGATACACCTAGCACTTCATAATAATCGCGCTTACTCACTTTACACCATCCTAAACATGTATCATTTAGCCGTAAGACTCCGACCAAAAAATAGTCGGAGTCATTCGGCATTTACTATATGTTATCTTAACTTAAATTATTTTTTTTCGTCGTCAACTACTTTATATTCAGCGTCAACTACATTGTCGTCTTTTTTCGCTTGTTCGCCAGCTTGTGCATTAGGAGCACCTTGACCAGCACCTGGATTTTGTGCTTCTGATGCTTGGTACGCTGCCGCACTCATTTCATATAAAGGTTTTGTAAGCTCTTCAGTGGCAGTTTTGATTGCTTCAAGATCTGTACCTTTTAAAGCTTCTTTTACTTTTGTTGCAGCCGCTTCTATTTTTTCTACTTGTGCTTTATCCGCTTTATCGCCTAATTCTTTGATCGTTTTTTCTGCTTGATATACCAAAGAATCTGCGTTATTTCTTACTTCAACTTCTTCTTTGCGTTGTTTGTCTTCTGCTGCATGTGCCTCAGCTTCTTTTACCATACGCTCAATATCGTCGTTACTCATTCCGCCAGAAGTAGTGATTGTAATCTTTTGTTCTTTACCAGTACCAAGATCTTTTGCTGATACATGCACGATACCATTGGCATCAATATCAAATGTAACTTCAATACGAGGCACACCTCTTTGTGCTGGTGGAATATCAGATAATTCAAAACGACCAAGTGTTTTATTACCTGCTGCCATTTCACGTTCCCCTTGCAATACATGAATATCAACAGATGGTTGATTATCAGCAGCTGTTGAGAATGTTTGGCTCTTAGAAGTTGGGATCGTAGTATTACGTTCGATGATTTTTGTGCAAACGCCACCTAAAGTTTCAATACCTAAGGAAAGTGGAGTTACATCAAGTAATAGTACGTCTTTTACTTCGCCAACAAGGACACCCGCTTGAATTGCTGCACCAATTGCAACACATTCATCTGGATTTACACCACGGTGTGGTTCTTTGTTAAGATTTTTCTTAATTGCTTCTTGTACTGCTGGAATACGGCTAGAACCACCAACTAAGATAACTTTGTCAATTTCACCAGCGGAAAGACCAGAGTCTTGTAATGCTTGACGAGTTGGTCCCATTGTTGCTTCTACAAGGTCTGCAGTTAATTCATCAAATTTAGCACGAGTTAATGTTAAGTCTAAATGTTTTGGACCAGATGCATCTGCAGTGATGAATGGTAAATTGATGTTTGTGGATAAAACCCCAGACAATTCAATTTTTGCTTTTTCAGACGCTTCAAGTAAACGTTGTGTTGCCATTTTATCAGCGGATAAATCAATTCCACTTTCTTTTTTGAACTCTTCAGCCATCCACTTCATTACACGTGCATCAAAATCATCACCGCCAAGACGGTTGTTACCATTGGTTGCTTTAACTTCAAATACGCCATCGCCTAATTCAAGTACGGAAACGTCGAATGTACCGCCACCTAAGTCAAATACTAAGATTGTGTGTTCTTCACCTTTATCCATACCATAAGCAAGTGCTGCTGCTGTTGGTTCGTTAATGATACGAAGTACTTCAAGACCAGCTACTTTACCAGCATCTTTTGTTGCTTGACGTTGGCTGTCATTGAAATATGCAGGAACTGTGATAACTGCTTGTGTTACAGTTTCACCAAGATAAGCTTCTGCATCTGTTTTTAATTTTTGCAAAATCATTGCAGAAATTTCTTGTGGAGTATATTGCTTGCCATCAACAGATACTTTATATTCAGTACCCATATGACGTTTAATTGAACTAAATGTATTTTCAGGATTTGATACTGCTTGACGTTTTGCTAATTGTCCTACTAAACGTTCACCAGTTTTTGAAAATCCAACAACCGATGGAGTAAGACGACTACCTTCCGTATTTGCTATAACAGTAGGTTCGCCACCTTCCATTACTGCTACTACTGAGTTGGTTGTACCTAAGTCAATTCCTATTACTTTTGCCATTATAAAATCCCCCTTGCAAAATATATCAATCTTTTTTATTTATAAGTAAATTTTAATTACTAACTACTTTTACCATACTTGGTCTTATTACGCGACCGCGTACACTATAACCTCGTTGTAATTCTTCCACAACTGTGTCATCTTCCTGCGTTTCATCAGCGGCACGCATGATTGCTTCATGAAAATTAGGATCAAATTTTTGTCCTACAGCATCAATTGCTTCAAGACCATTTTTTTCTAAAGTTGCAAAAAATTGCTTGTAAATCATTTCAACGCCATCTCTTAAGGCACTGCTTTCATTGGTTACATCAGCTACTAAAGCACGTTCGAAATTATCTAGTAGTGGTAATAATTCTTTGATTAAATTTTGTGAAACAATTGCGGATAATTCTTCTTTTTCCTGACGTGTGCGGCGTCTAAAATTATCAAAATCAGCTTGCAAACGTTTTACACGATCCATTTGTTCTTGGATAAGTTTATCTTTTTCTTCCAATTGGGATTGAAAACTTGCAGCTTCATTACTTTCTGTTATTTCTTCTGCGGTTTCCACCACTTGTTCATTGTTTTCTTGCCCTTCTGTAGTTTCTACAGTTTCTTGTTTTTGCTCATCTGCCATTATTGTACTCTTCACCTCTTTAAATATCCGGCATAGGCATTGCTTTATCAACATTACCCTCTGCCACTTTACGAATGATCTTATCAATTCTTAATATTGCAACTGCGACCTCGCCTGCTACACCGATTGCATTGTACTTGACTAACATTGGGTCAACTACGCCAAGTTCCAGCATATCAACAACCTTACCAGTATCGCAATCTATACCTAATGTATTGCTACTCTGCTCAATCTGAGCACTGATGACTTCTTCTACTTTTTCTAGCTGATTAAAGCCAGCGTTTTCGACGATTTGCGATAGTGGGCGCTTCAGCGCATGCACTACACAATCTACGCCATAGGCAGACATTCCTTTGATTGTTTGACGCATTGTTTGTACTTGCCTTGCAACTGCAATTTCAATTGAACCGCCTCCTGATACATAGCCGCCTTTTATCGCAGCCTGCACACTTGATGCTGCATCTTTGGCAATACGTTCGCGTTCACCAACAACCTCTTTCGTCGCTGCGCCAACCAAAATAGTCGCCATCGGTTTACCTTCACCACCTAAAATGCGTACTTGCTTAAGCCTCTCATCTTCATATACTTCACTAGCATAACCAATATATTTTTCAATATCCGATTTTGCTTTTTTTATACCTGTTCGTTTAATCAACCTTGCCCCAACATGTTCAGCAACACGCTCTAATTCACTATGTTCTACACGCCTAAGCACCATAATGCCAGCATCCGTAAACATCTCCTCAGCTACATCGCTCACATTACGATCTACTAATACCACATTTACTTTTAAATCAATGATTTTTTGAATATTTTCTTTAAATTCATTTTGTAGATCCATATATTTTTGAAAGCCTGTTTCTGTACCAAGGGCTTCACTACTAATTTCTTCACATTGCAAAGCATCATCGATCATCAGTATTTTTGCACTTTGAAACCGTTTCGGCATCTCGCTGTTCATACGTTCTTTATGTATGACTACTCCCATGAACACTTGATTTTCAGCGCACTCTTGTGAACTGATGATATCTGATAATTTAAAATTAGACTCACAAAGTTTTTCTTTGCCAATTAAACTGGCAGCCTCAATCACAAGATCTGCAATGTCACCATATTCACGACCTGCAACGATCGCAATATTCTTTAACATTCTATCATCCAAGTGGTCGACTTGTCGACCACTTGCTTTGGTTGCATTTAAAGCCTCTGCAATACCAAACTTAATTCCCTCAATCACTCTTGTTACTGGCACACCACGTATTACTTGATCAAGACCTTCAGCTACTAAAGCAGCAGCCATAATCGTTGCGGTTGTTGTTCCATCACCAATTTCAGCTTGTTGCGCCTTTGCAATATGGATCAATAAACGCGCAGCTGGATGATTGACTTCCATTTTATCTAATATGGTTACACCATCATTAGTTATAATCACTTCACCAAAACGATCCACGAGCATAGTATCTAGCCCTTTAGGTCCAATCGTCCCTTCGACCGCATTACTTACAGCACGAATAGCATTTGCATTCGTCACCAAAGCCGACAACTTACCTTCTACTTCAGCATTACTTTCTGCCTGCTTTAATGTCATTTTGGTACTCCTCCAGATAAATCGCCATAAAAACTTTTATAACTTATATTTTTTTAATATTTGCCCTAAGTTACTATTCATAAAATCAAGCAATGTCATAATTTTACCATATTCCATTCGCGTTGGTCCAAGTACTGCAATCGTACCAATAATTTGACCATCTAACTTATAGGTCGCACTAATCATACTGCAATCTTGGATTCCACTATATTTATTTTCTTGACCTATCGTAACAGCAATACCTTCACCATCATGCGAATGCAATAAATCACACAATAGCTGTTCCTCTTCAAGCATCAAAAAAATGTTTTTCACTTTATCAACATCGCGAAATTCTGGTTGATTTAAAAGTTGTGTTGTACCGCCTAGGTAAACACGTTCTTTCTTATCGACGGTAAGCGCTTGGCTAATCGCTTCCATTGCAACATCAAAGAATCTTGAATTTGCGAGTATATCCGCTTTAATTCTTCGTAAAAGGGATGGTTTAATCGAATCTAAAGCTTGCCCTGCCAAATGTTTATTTACAATCAAAGCAATGCGTTGCAAATCTTCAACAGTTGTGCCTCTCGGCATAGCAATTACCTTATTTTCAACAAATCCAGAATCCGTCATAACAACAACAATGACACGTTTCTCATCTAACGGTAAAAATTGCAAATATCTAAACGTAGCTTGCGATAACTGTGGTGCTAAAACCAACGAAATATTTTTCGTCATTCTTGATATAATTTTTGCCGTTTCTTGGAATACTTCCTCGACTCGCCTTACTTTTACATCATACCAATTGCTGATTAAATTCATTTCGTTTTCAGTTATCGTTTCTGGCGATAGTAAAGCATCCACATAAAGTCGATAGCCTTTCGCCGAAGGAATACGCCCTGAAGAAGTATGGAGTTGCTCAATATAGCCAAGTAGTTCTAAATCTGCCATTTCATTACGAATGGTAGCTGGACTGATGCCAAGGTCATATTTACGAGCAATTGTCCTTGAACCAATAGGTTCTGCGGTGGAAATATAATCATTAATTATCGCCTGGAGAATCCTTCTTTTACGCTCATCAAGCATCTTCCCACCTCCTATTGTTAGCACTCTACACTAGTGAGTGCTAATGTCTAATAAAACCATACCACTAGTTAATCAAAAAGTCAATAAAACATCAGCATTTTATTTTAATAAAAATTCACAAAAAACTTGATTGCCATATTTCATCCCTAAGTCAGTTAAATAAATATGATTTTCATCCTGCTGCATTAATTTTTTTACTTTTAGACTATCTATAATATGACCATAAACATCAAAAAAGTTACGATTAAATTTCGCGTTAAATTTTTCTATATCAATTCCAACTTTTGTTCTGAGTGCTAAAAAACAATACTCTTCTATTAACACATCACCATCTAATTCTTCACAAAATTCCCTTGGTGATTTTTCTTCGGCAATTCGTTCAATATATTCTTTTACCTTAGAAACGTTCGAAAAACGTTTTGGTTCTAGATAAGAATGCGCTGCAGCACCCAAACCAAGATACGGCTTGTTTTCCCAATACTTTAAATTATGCCTGCTTTCAAAACCACTTCGAGCAAAATTTGATATTTCATAGCGATGATAACCAGCTTGTGGTAAAGCATACATCACCAGTTCATACATAGCTTCATCTACTTCTTCGCTCGGCAAAGCAAGTTTGTTTTTTTCTTGTAGTTTTGCAAAAACTGTTCCCTCTTCTACCTTTAACCCATAAATAGAAATATGCTGCACCTCAAGTTCAACCGCCTTTACAATGCTTTCCTTGAGATCTTCTATGGTTTGTTCTGGTAAACCATACATTAAATCTAAACTAATATTTTGAAAGCCAACTCTTTTTGCTAAATGTATTGCATCAATCGCTTGCTGCTCATTATGAATACGACCAATTTTCTTCGATAGGTAACCATTGAAACTTTGAACGCCAAAGCTAAGACGATTTACACCGCTCTGAAAAAGGGTTACTAATTTTTTTTCATCGATCGTCCCAGGATTGGCTTCTAGCGTCCATTCTACATCAGGTGAAATTACAAAGTTTTTTTTCACCGCATCTATAATTTGCTTCAGCAGTTCAGTTGTTAATACCGTTGGTGTTCCGCCGCCAATATAAATCGTATCCACAACATACTCAGAGAAAAGACCGCCTTGCGCAACAATTTCTCGGCGCAAGGCGGTTACATAAGATTCCTGTAGATTCTCTATATTTGCGTAAGAGGGAAAGTCGCAATAAAAGCATTTCTTCTGACAAAACGGTATATGAATATATAGGCCCAAATTCATAACACCACTCCTAAGTTTAGTCTATTTTTAAGATTGCCATAAACGCTTCTTGTGGAATCTCAACACTACCCACTGACTTCATGCGTTTTTTACCTTCTTTTTGTTTTTCTAGCAATTTACGTTTACGGGTGATGTCGCCACCGTAACATTTCGCCAATACGTCTTTACGCATTGCCCTAACTGTTTCACGAGCGATTACTTTGTTACCAACAGCCGCTTGGATTGGAATCTCAAACATTTGTTGTGGAATAATACCTTTCAATTTTTCCGCCAATTGACGACCGCGCTGTGCTGCTTTATCTTTATGTACAATAACTGATAAGGCATCAACAGCATCGCCATTTAAAAGGATATCTAATTTCACTAACTTAGATGTTTGATAATCAGTGATTTCATAATCGAGTGAAGCATAACCCCGCGTAGAGGATTTCAAGCGATCAAAATAATCGTAAATGATTTCACTTAATGGAACATGATACGTAACCATAACACGATTTACATCAAGATATTTCATATCTTTAAATTCACCGCGTTTTTCTTGCGAAAGCTCCATGACTGCCCCAACATAATCATTTGGTACAATCACCGTTGCTCTTACATATGGCTCATCAATATGGTCTATTTCTGTAACTGGTGGTAAATGTGAAGGATTATCAATTTTAATCATTTCACCATTCGTTTTATAGACATGATAAATTACACTCGGTGCTGTTGTAATTAGACTTAAATTATATTCACGTTCCAAACGTTCTTGAATAACATCCATGTGAAGCAAACCAAGAAAACCACAACGATAACCAAAACCTAAGGCAATTGAAGTTTCTGGCTCGAACAATAATGATGCATCATTGAGTTGCAATTTTTCTAATGCATCTTTTAAATTGTCGTAATCAGAACTATCCACTGGATACAAGCCACAATATACCATTGGATTGATCCCGCGATAACCTGGCAATGCTTTTGCAACTGGACGATTCGCATCTGTGATGGTATCGCCAACACGAACATCTTTTACATTCTTTATACTACCAGCAACAAAACCAACTTGACCTGTACCTAGTTCCGTTACATTCGTCAAAGCTGGTCTAAAACACCCAACCTCTGTTACTTCAAACTCTTTATTTGTCGCTATCATTTTCAATTTCATACCTGATTTTATTGCTCCATCCATAACACGCACATATGCAATAACGCCTTTATAAGCATCAAAATGTGAATCAAAGATCAGTGCACTCAGAGGTGCACCCGCATCCCCATTCGGGGCTGGTACTTTGGCTACAATCGCATCTAAAATTTCTTCGATGCCAATTCCAACTTTTGCACTGGCTAGAACTGCATCCGATGTATCCAAGCCAATAACATCTTCTATTTCTTGTTTTACCTTTTCTGGTTCCGCACTTGGCAAATCAATTTTATTGATAACAGGAATGATTTCCAAGTCGTTTTCTAACGCTAAGTATACGTTTGCTAACGTTTGCGCTTCAATGCCCTGTGCAGCATCCACAACGAGCAGTGCACCTTCACAGGCAGCCAAACTTCTCGATACTTCATAAGTAAAATCCACATGACCTGGTGTATCAATTAAATTGATTTGATACATTTCGCCATCTTTGCCAACATAGTCTAAACGAACAGCTTGTGCCTTAATCGTAATCCCACGTTCACGTTCTAAATCCATTTGATCAAGGACTTGTGCTTCCATTTCACGCTTTGATAAAGTGCCAGTATATTCAATAAGACGATCAGCAATCGTCGATTTGCCATGATCTATATGAGCGATAATAGAGAAATTACGAATATTCTTTGTTTGCATTTTTTCCTCCTGTAGCTTAAATCTACAAATACTTCTCTAGATTATAGCATTGTATAGTCGAACCCTGCAAGTATTACAATATCGCCTTGAAATAATCCCCGATATCTATTATCCAATCCGTATAATATAAACGCACTTCTTCTTCCAAATGATCAGCCGTTGTATTCATTTGCTGGTATACTGCTATGACCTGCTTTTGAATAACATTTTCATGATTTAAGGTCAATTCATCAAGCTGCATCTCCACAACCGAAGTCCCGATTAAAATGAAGATGAGAAAGCATAAGATTCCTTTTAGCATTCGTCCTAACCAAATCCGTTCGACTCTGCGCATACTGCACCTCAATCATTTCCTTGTAAAATTTCTACGATTACATCACCTAGCATTTCCATAGAACGCATTGCTTCCGCCTTACTCGTTTCATGACTGCCTACCTCAAGCAACAAAGCATGTGGATGCAAATGTTGATTGTAACGCCACTCTACCAGTTGAATTCCTCTAGATAGCCCTGGATATTTTTCATTACATTTTTCATCAATCAACTTTGCTAATGCATAATTTTCTTTCCAATGTGGTTGTGGTAAATCAGCCTGTCCTTGTGCAACAATAATACTAATTTTAGCCACCGTTTCGCCGTTAACTGTTGCAATCACATTTTCGCGCTTATCAGCATCGCGATGAATATCAAAAATCATTTGCAAGGAAGGCTGTTCTTGTAAAAGTTTTTTTACTGTAACCTCTGATGCACCATAGGCTTTCATAAAGCTTGGGTAATCATGAATCGTCGTATCCTGCACTCCAGAAATTCCTTGCTTAGCCAAGGCTTGAATCAAAGCATCACCAACTTCAGCAATTTCACCAATTTGTCCTCCCGGACTATGCGCCACGCCAGAACTAGGAATAAACGATTCTGCTGTATGAGTATGATATACAGCAACAACAGGCTTGCCTAAATTTTTAGCAACATTAAAAGCTGGCACTTTTGCTTTTGTTATGGCTGGCGTACTTGCCAAATTATTTTTGGCTACTCGTGGTAATTCTGCCCGTAAAATCGAACTTAAATCTTCACCATTAATATTGGTAAAAAGAATCAACGTTTCATTTAGCCAATCCCGCATGGTACGCTGCACTGTTACCGTTTGATTGGCTTTCAGCTCATTTGCGTGAGCTAGTCCGGGAATACCCCAAAATAAAAAATCACGCCAACTAGCTAGTCCCATAAACACCGTATTTGTTGAACGCATCGCTACTACAGGTACTGTTGCATTCAGCAAATACGCATATATACCACTCAACATAACGGTAGCAACCATAAGATGAATCAATAGCATCTTCTTACTCGTATTTAGCAAGCGCTTTTTTTGCATTCTCGTCACTATAGTTCCCCCTACTGCTATAGAGCGAAATTTTACTTACATACGATGTATATGCAAACAAGCTGCTATATATACTTGATATATTGATGAATATTTTCGTAATCAATCTTTTCATGCAGTGCCTGATTGAGCCCTTTTGCAACCACGGTAGAAATATCTGTAATAATCTGGTCAATTTCTTTTGGTGTTACCATTAAATTACCTAATGTTTCTGGTAGCACTTGCCTAATAATCGTTTGGCATTCTTTATCCGACAAATTTTCCATACTTTTAAAATAACGGGCAAAGGAAGCATGCTCTTTTAATGTATGAATCGTATCCATCGCAATGGTTGAAGCATGCACTACCGTTGGAACACCAATCGCAATCACAGGTACGCCAAGCGTTGCTTGATTTAAACCAAATCGTTTATTATCAACACCAGAACCAGGATGTATTCCCGTATTGGCAAGTTGAATTGTCGTATTCACTCGATGACTTGCAGCCGCAGCAAGTGCATCAATGGCAATTACCATATCTGGTTTTATTTTCGTAACAATCCCTTGTATAATTTCTGCGGTCTCCATCCCTGTAATGCCAAGAACACCTGGTTCTATAGCACAAACGAGCCGCATCTTACCTTTTACCTCATCGGACAACATATCTTTTAAGTGACGTGTTACTACCAATTCCTCTATCGCTTTAGGCCCCAATGCATCTGGTGTTATATTACGATTTCCTAGTCCTACAACTAAAACAGTCGCTGTATTTCCTATTTTTATTAGACCATGTAATTCTTCTGCTAACAGCTTTATTATTTTTTCATGTAAAGCAGCATCGTTATATCTTAACCCTTGCGCCTCAATTGTAATATACTTTCCCATTGGCTTTCCAAGAGCCTCTTCTGCAGCAGGATTTACAACATTTACTCTTGTAATTAATACGTCTTCATCTTTGCTCGTTACTACATCGACTCCCGGAACATCATGGGAAATACGGCTTGTCACCATTTCGCGTGCCTCAATCGCTAAATCTGTTCTGATTTTCATAAATTCTTGCATTTTATCGCTCCTCATTTGTGAAAAATTATAAAACGTCCTCAAAATAAAATTTTATTGACCAACACTAAAAATTTAGCTATACTATTTTTTAGTTTATGTGTTTATCTAATAATTCATGCTTGCATTTTAGATAAGTACATGCTAGAATATTTAGGTAAACAAACCCTTAAGGAGGTGAAACACTTGCCAAATATTATTTCATCTGTACGCAGCGTAAAATCTGACGCTGAACGTCGT
>Ga0316600_10000711_pt1 | contig 15741 bp, 15 predicted proteins | sample OWC_soil_day5_CT_FD_207652 | JGI IMG/M metagenome (GOLD analysis project Ga0316600, IMG submission 207652) | Wetland soil microbial communities from Old Woman Creek delta, Ohio, United States - OWC_soil_day5_CT | ecosystem: Environmental > Terrestrial > Soil > Wetlands | place: USA: Ohio... | reverse complement strand
AAAGCAGCAATCAATTGCAGAAACCGGAGAAATGGTTTAATCATATGGTCATGAGAATACGAATCATACGAATGTCTGGACTTGTTAAGAAAGTATTAGAGAATGAAAAAACAGGATATATTCATTCTGTTTACAAAAAAACCATAAATATAAGCTTTGGAAATCAATTAGTTTCCTTACAGCTGAAAGGTTCCTGCATGTCTCCTTTAAGTGTTATTATTGATGCAGATGAATTTGATTTTTTCACCTTTCATTTACAGACAGGTGAAAAGGCAGAGAAAACAGCACAAGGAATCCTTGTTTCCAATATTGAATTTTACCAGGAAGAAACAGAAATCGTTGATTTAAAATTAAATCGTGTAAGAATTGGCCGGGATCTGCCTCTGTACAATGCAATCATTGAACTGTTGAAAGAGAAAAAAGAACTGGACTTGTTTTTTTATAAAAGAAGGGCTGTTTGCAAAACGACCATTGCCCTTTACGCAGAACCTGTTATTCGTATTTTTGCGGAACATTTTAAGCATGGAAAATACCAGGAAGCAGCCCATGAAATTATACCCATTATTGGCCTGGGCAAAGGACTGACACCATCTGGGGATGATTTTTTATGTGGGGTACTGGCTGGATTAACGTGCTTTTCCAAAATGGCGGAAGCAGATGCAATGTTATATTATTTGAGAAAATATATAACAGATTCCGTGAAAGAGACCAACGATATCAGCGGAGCATTTTTGAAATGTGCTGTTGATGGATATTTCAGTGAATCGATTATAAAGTTACCGGAACAGACTGATAAAAATAAAATTGCAGATCTGTTTTCGGAAATCGGTCATAGTTCCGGAGCAGATACCTTATGTGGGATATATTTTATAGTTGAAACTCTGAGGCTTATCATGAACAATAAAACAGTGAGTAATTGATAATCTAGAATGGAGAACAAAGGGGCAGAGAATGCCTCTTTTTATTTTAGTGAATCTGTTACAGGAATAGATTGCTTGTTGCACGGGGGTGTAAGGAAGGGTATAATCGATTTCAGACAAACAAAAGCAGGTGAACAAATGTACATAGCAGATTTACATATCCACTCCAGGTATTCCATGGCAACCAGCAAAGACTGCACGCCGGAGCAGCTGGATCTTTGGGCCAGACGAAAAGGAATCGGGATTCTCGGAACCGGTGATTTTACTCATCCGGCATGGAGAGCAGAGTTAAAAGAGAAACTGACTCCGGCGGAGGAAGGGCTTTATGTGTTAAAGAAAGAGTACCGTCTGGAGGGAGAAAACTCCTTCGGTTCTCTGATCCCCCGCTTTGTTATTTCCGGAGAAATCAGTTCCATTTATAAAAAGAACGGAAAGACGAGAAAGGTACACAGCCTTCTTCTTTTACCAGGACTTCATGCAGCAGAGCAGCTTTCCAGAAAGCTTGAGGCTGTGGGCAATATCCATTCGGACGGCAGACCCATCTTAGGTCTGGACTGCCACGATCTTCTTGAAATGATGCTGGAAACAGATCCCAGGGCTGTTTATATCCCTGCACATATCTGGACGCCCCATTTCTCCCTGTTCGGGGCATGTTCCGGCTTTGATACCATAGAAGAGTGTTTCGAAGATCTGACTTCTCATATACATACATTGGAAACCGGACTTTCTTCAGATCCCTCCATGATCTGGAGTATATCGGCGCTGGATCGTTTTCAGCTGATCTCCAACTCTGATGCCCATTCTCCAGCAAAGCTTGGCAGGGAAGCCAGTCTTTTGGACATCGAGCTGTCCTTTGACGGGCTTTCTCATGCTTTAACCAGTGGCAGTGGATTAATGGGAACCATTGAATTTTTCCCCGAAGAAGGAAAATACCACCATGACGGTCACAGAAAATGCGGGATCTGCGTTTCACCTTCCGAGGCAGAACTGCATTCCGGCAGGTGCCCGGTGTGCGGAGGAAAGCTGACTATGGGAGTATCTCACCGGATTGGGCAGCTGTCTGACCGGGAGGAGGGGTTTGTATTGCCCCAGGGTAAGCCTTTTGAGAGCCTGGTTCCGCTGCCGGAGGTGATCGCTGCCTGCCTGGGATATTCTGCAGCCAGCAAAAAGGTTCAAAATCAGTACTTTGAACTGCTGCGTGGGCTGGGATCAGAATTTGATATATTAAGAGAGGTTCCTCTGGAAGACATCAGAAAGAGATCAGATCCGATGATTGCAGAAGGGGTGAGCCGTCTGCGGGAAGGAAAAGTGGAACGAATACCAGGTTACGACGGGGAATACGGAATCATAAAGCTGTTTGATCCTGATGAAATTTCCCCTGGCAAAAAGAGAGGAAAGGACTGCAACAGATGACAGAAGATCATATTGGTGCAATTCTTAAAAAGCTGGATGACGTATACGGAGTTACCAAAGAAGGTTTTTATCATGATCAGCCCTGGCAGCTGCTTGCAGCGATTATGCTTAGCGCACAGAGTACAGATAAGCAGGTAGAAGAGGTGCTTCCTGACTTTTGCAGACGGTTTCAGACTGCTGCCCAGCTTGCAGATGCTCCTCTGGAAGAGATTGAGGCTTCTATCCGTTCCATCGGCCTTTATAAGAATAAAGCGAAGAATTTAAAGAAATGCTGTACTCAGATTGTAAATGAATATGACGGAGAGGTTCCGTCAGAAATAGAGGAACTGTTAAAGCTGGCGGGAGTGGGACGGAAAACAGCCACTCTGTTTCTTGCCGATGCTTTTGAAATTCCGGGAGTTACGGTAGATACCCATGTTTTCCGGATATCCAGACGGCTGGGCTGGGCGGAAGGAAAGAATCCGGTCAAAGTGGAACAGGAACTTCAAAACGTATTACCTGAGGAACACTGGAACCGGATTAATTTTCAGCTGATTTATCATGGAAGAGAGGTCTGCACAGCCAGAAAGGCGAAGTGCGGGGAATGTGTGCTTGTGGATTGGTGTGAGAGAAGAATGGAACGAATAAAAGGAGAATAGACAATGAAGTTAATGTTTAAACAACGCTTTTTTTCCTGGTTTGACAGTTATGATATTTATGATGAGGAAGGCAGCTGCGTTTTCACAGTCAGCGGAAAGCCTGCCTGGGGGCACAAACTGGAAATCTATGATAAAAACGGGAGTCATCTGGCTACTTTAAAAGAGCAGATATTTACGTTTCTTCCCCGGTTTTACATTCTTATTAATGGTGAGACGGCAGGTACAATAACAAAGGAGTTTACTTTTTTCAGACCGTCCTTTCACATCGACTGCAATGGCTGGGAAGTAAAAGGTGATTTTTTTGAATGGGATTATTCCATATACTCCGGAGACGGCAGCGTTGTGGCACAGATAGAAAAGCAGCTGTTCCGCTTTACCGATACTTATATTATTGATGTGGAAGAAGATCGAGATGCTTTGTTATCATTGATGGTGGTGCTTGCCATTGATGCTGTTAAATGCAGTCAGAATAATAGCTGATAATGCAGGAGCAAAAGCATATCAATATCATGCTAAAAACTCTTGATCTGACGATTAAAACATGGAAGGGAAATAAAACACCGTTTTACCTGTATTATTATAGGTGAAGCGGTGTTTTTTACCTTGAAATTATACAATTTATACAAAAATAGATGAGGTTATTGTAGCTAATACCGAAAATATAGATAAATAATAGCACCTATTGACAACTGATAGCATTACTGGTATTATCAGTAATATGAACAGAAGAAAGGCTAGGAAAATCTAGATGAAGAAAAGAGAGCGTGTGATTGCGGCAATACAGGGAAATGAGGTGGATTATGTACCTACCGGCTTTTCTCTGCATTTTCCGGCAGGAGAAGTACATGGAGAAAGAGGGATCTCATCACATCTGAAGTTCTTTACAGAAACAGATGCTGACATCATTAAAATCATGAATGAAAACCTCATTCCTGACGCAGGTGTAATTAAAACTCCAGATGACTGGAAGCAGATTCCGGTTTATTCCATGAACGACACATTTATGCAAAAACAGACAGACCTGGTAAAGAGAATTCTGGAAAAGGCGGATGGGGACGCATTTTCACTGGGAACGCTTCATGGAATCTGTGCCTCTGCGATTCACCCCAATGAAAGCAGATATGGATATGAGAAGACAAGAGAATTAATCTGCACCCATTTAAGAGAAAATCCTGTGCCGGTGGTGGAAGCTTTTAAACGAATTACGGATGTATTATGTCAGCTGGCAGTTAAGTATCGTGAACTGGGATTAGATGGAATTTATTACGCAGCATTAGGGGGAGAAAGACATTATTTCACAGATGAAGAATTTGCAGGCTTTATCGAACCATTTGACAGACAGATTCTTAAGGCTTCAAAGGAGGCAGGAGGTATTAATTTCCTGCATATGTGCAAGGATAATTTAAACATGAACCGTTATGCAGCCTACAATGAACTGGCAGATGTAGTAAACTGGGGAGTTTACGAAACTGGTTTCAGCCTGGAGCAGGGAAGAGATTTATTTCCAGGTACAACTGTAATGGGTGGATTGAGAAACAGAAGCGGAGTTATGGTTGAGGGTACCATTGAAGAGCTTAAGGCAGAAGCAAAGAATGTGATAAGGGAATATGGAAAGACGGCATTTATACTGGGGGCAGACTGTACATTACCAACTGAAATACCTTATGAAAGAATCAGAGCAATTACAGTTGCAGCCAGAGAAGTGTAGAAAAAACTAACTATTTGGGAGGGTTTGTTATGCGAAAGAAAATGATTGCAGCACTATTAACAGGCACCATGGTTCTGTCAACACTTGCAGGCTGTGGCGGAAGCAATGCTCCAAAAGAAGAGAAGGCGCAGGAAACCAAGAAGGCGGAGGCAGGTACGGAAGCTGCTTCCAAGGAAGCGGTATATCCGTCGGGTACAATTACCATTTATGGAACCGGACAGCCTCAATATCTGCAGGAATATTTTGATGCATGGCTGGAACGGCACAAAGACATTGCGCCAGATGTAAAAATCAGCATCGTTCAGACAGAAGGGCATGCCAAGAGTCGTGAGAAGATCACTATGACTGCCTTATCAGGAGCGGTAGATGATCTGCCAGATGCAACTTATTTAGATCCTGTTAACATCATGGAATTATCACAGGGCGGATTACTGAAGGATGAAACAGAATTTTTGCAGCCCTATCTAAAAGATCTGGTTGACGGTGCAGCCAATGATGCAACGGTGAATGGACATACTTATGGATTGCCCGAGTCAGTGAGACCTAATGTGCTGTTCTACAATAAGGAAATTTTTGATAAGTACGGAATTGATCCTGCCATGATGAGCACCTTTGACGGTTACATGGAAGCTGGCAAACTTCTAAAGGAAAAAAGCAACGGCACTGTGTACTTGTCCTATATCAGCCCTGGAAGCAAAACCTGGAGATACTGGGGAAGAAGAGGCTTAATGCCTCAGGCAAACGCTAAAATATGGGATGAATCAGGAAATGTTGTGATTGGCCAGGATGAGGGGACCAAGCTTGCACTAGGAACGTTGGACACCATGTATCAGCAGGGACTTCTGCTTAAATCAGAAATTATGGAGCCTGCATTATATGATGCCATCAATAATGGACAGGTGGCAACCTTTTATATCGGGGCTTTCTGGGACGAATTTTTAAGAAAGAACTGCCAGGCCACTTCTGGTAAATGGAGAGTTATGGCATCGCCGGAGTTTGAATCAGTGGGAAAAGCGGGTGCGCCCGTATCTTCTTATTTTTGCATTGTTAACAAAGGAGACAATGTGTATGCCGGCCTGCTGGAACAGCTGTGGCATGATTTCCAGTTCGATTCAGAGTCCAGAAATACCTGGGTAAAATCCATGGAAAAACAGAACGCACCTTATGCCAATCCCATTAGCTTAAAACTGCTTCAGGATGATTTCTGGAAAGCCCCGTCTGACTACTACGGAGGACAGTCTTTCAGGGAAATGGAAGGAAAATGTCTTGAGAATGGTGCTGCCAATTTAATTATTACACCACAGGATGCTGAAGCAGATGAGATCATATCAGCAGAATTAGAAACCTATGTTGCAGGCAACCAGACGATGGAACAGGCAATTGCGAATATGGATAAAAATCTAAAGGCGAAAATCGGACAGGCAAAGATAATGAAGTAAATGAATGGGGAGAGTATATCTCTCCCCATAAAAGTAAAGGAGAATCAGTATGCTGCAGATCCTAAGGAAAAATAAAATTCCATACCTGTTTATTCTGCCGTTTTTTCTTTTGTTTTTTATGTTCCAGCTGATCCCCACAGTCTGGACATTCTACATCAGCCTTACAAACTGGAAAGGAATCAGTGCGCCGGAGTTTTGCGGGTTTGAGAATTACAAAAAGCTCTTTATTGATAATATGTTTTGGGCAGCCCTTGAAAATACTGTGGTGTACTGGATCTCCGGTCTGATTATTATCATGTTTCTGGCTGTAGCCATCGCAAGTCTGTTAAATTACGGGCATTTAAAAGGAAGTACTATTTTTAAGACGGTAACATTTCTGCCCAATATCTGTGCGGCTATAGCCATGGGTTTGATTTTCCGGATGCTCTTTGACGAGAATGCCGGTTTGATTAACGAAGTGCTGAAAGCCATGGGAATAGGAAAGGTTCCCTGGCTTACCAGCACAACGTTTTCCAAGATTCCAGTTATTATTTTAAATGTGTGGAGAAATACCCCATGGTTTACCATGATCATTTTTTCTGGTCTTTTAAATATTCCAAGAGACTATTATGAAGCGGCAACCGTTGATGGTGCTAATATGTGGAAGCAGTTCTGCTGCATTACGCTGCCGTCTTTAGGAAACATTTTATTTTTCTGTTCCATTACCCTGACAGTTGACAGCTGGAAACTCTTTAATGAATCCTATATCCTGCCAGGACCGGGAACATCAAATACTTCGCTGTTCCAATATATGTATGAGTCAGGATTTAATATCTTTAATATGGGATATGCGTCTGCAATCGGTGTGATTCTCATTCTGATCCTGGCGGGAATCTCTGTGGTGCAGCTCATAGCCCGAAGAAAACAGGAAAAAATATAGGAGAATAAAAACATGGTATATAGAAGAAAACAAACAACAGTATCATTTCTTATACATACGGTACTGATTATCATATCATTCCTATGCATCATGCCTATATTGTGGATGTGCCTGATTTCGCTCAAACCGTCATCTGAGACATTGAGCGGAATTCATTCCATATGGGTATCTGACCCTACCTTTGAAAATTACAGGCGCCTTTTTGAAACCATACCTGTTTTACAAAATGCTTTTAACAGTATTTTCACCACAATTATGGGTACAGTAACCTCCCTTTTCTTTTGTTCGCTTGCTGGTTTTGCTTTTGCAAAATATAAGTTTCCAGGCAGGGACTTTCTGTTTTATTTTGTAATAGCAACAATGCTTGTGCCCCCTGAGACAGGGGCAGTACCATTATTTGTAATTATGAAAAAACTAAATTTAATCAACAGCCTCTGGTCACTGGTAATTCCCCGAATTGCAACCGCAGTGGGTATTTTTTATATGCACCAGTATATCTGTGACGTTCCCGATGAACTGGTGGAAGCTGCTAAAATAGACGGGTGTAAGGATTTTATGATCTTTATTAAAATTATTCTTCCGGTTATCAAGCCTGCTCTGGCTTCCTGGGCAGCAGTTACTTTGATTGCAAGATGGAACGATTTTTTCTGGCCGGTTCTTTATTTAAGAAAGCAGGTTAAATATACTCTCATGGTAACGATTTCACTGCTTCCGGTCAGTGAAGGCCTTTCTACTCCCTGGCCGGTTATTCTTTCCGGAACGACACTTGTAATTATACCAATTGTTGTGCTATATTTATTACTGCAGACTTTACAAAAGGCTGGTGCAATGGCTGGTGCTGTAAAGGGGTGAGTGGGTAAGCATTTGTATTTTGAAGCGTAGGGAAAGGAAATAGAACAAAATGCAGGGACAGTCAATAAAAACCCAGGTATATGATGGAATATTAAAGGATATTCTGGACGGTGTGTACCAGGCCAACGAGATTATTAATGAGAAGAATTTAATAGATAAATATCAGGTAAGCAAGACACCTGTCAGAGAAGCGCTGGTTCAGCTGTGCGGTGAAGGTGTGCTTAATAATATCCCCCGCTTTGGATATCAGCTGTCTTTAATCACACCAGGTGAAATTGTTGAAACCATAGAATTCCGGAAAATAATAGAGGTTGGAGCACTGGAGCGGTGTTTTGATAAGATATCGGAGGCGCAGTTAAATGAACTGCGTGAACTCAATGAGGAGGCAGCTAAAATTTTTGAATGCCAGGATATAAAAGCTCACTGGGACCAGAATCAAAAATTTCATAAAGCCCTTTGCGGATTTTGCGGGAACCGGTATTTACAGAAGTCATTAAATGATTCCTTACGATTATGTACCCTGATTGCCAATCAGTATTTTATAAAGGTATGGGAGAACAAAGAGGAAGGCGATTACGATCATTTTAAGCTTGTAAAAGCCATTGAAGACAAGGATTTTGAGCGTGCGAAGGAAATTCTTGCGTATGATATCGAATTAATGAAAAATAAAATATTATAAGTCTCCTATAAACTGCGAGGAGCGCGATGTATGTTCGCGAATGGCATCTAAAAAGCATGCTAGACTTATGTATACCCTGGAAGCATTTGCAGAATCGTCCACCCTGATTCAATTATGGGGCAGGGCGGTTCTGTTTTTTTGTTGAGTTTTTTTTCAATAAGCATATTCGGATTCCACATGAATATATAAATATAAGATATTCCAATAAAAGAGAAGGTAAATAAAATTTATGGCGGTGATAAGACCAGATATAGATATGACTTTTAATCCAGAAGCTTTACCAAGTTTTTTCCGTGATGTAGAAATTATTGGCCCTGCAGATCAAGAATTGCCCAAATACCGTTTGGCTCATGCCAGATTCAATTTGGGCTCTTCCTCTAAAACAGCTGAAATTAGTGCCAAAAGCAGCCCTGTTCTATTAATGACTAAAAGCGTGAGAGAAATCTATAAGAACAATGATTTTGCCACCATCAAAAATATAGAAAAAAATGCAAATGATGATCTTAGAAGTGTATATACCAATATCTCAAGCAATGGTGACAAGGCATGGACAAAAGTTAAAAAAAATGGCAAGGAATTTTACATGAGCTGGTCAAATAATGGTAGTATATGGGCTTATACGGAAAATATGACCGCCCTTAACGATACAACTTTAAATGCTCAAGTACAAATAGGAACCTACTCCAAATCGAATTCCATTCTAGGAATACATACTTATAATTTATCAATTCCTGCTGTAATTGCTGAATCGGCAATCGCCTTTATTGTGGCAAGAGCGGTTTCTGGTATTATTGCTGAAGGTTTAGGTTTTGCAATAGCAACGTTTTCATTGCTTCTTGCTCAAGCTGCATCAAAAGTTGGCTTAACTGGATTTAGCTTTGCTATTCGCAGTTCTGTAGTGTCTGCAATATCATCAAATTTAGTATTTGCAATCGTGTTTATTGGCCTGCAATATTTATGGGATTGGCTTAATCGTAAATACACGATCCGGTTACAGATTTTTAATTGGGATGACAAAAACTCATGGAAGGTTAATGGACAATATCTCTCCAATGCCAAGATTTGTGGTGATAATCAGGAACTGAATTTTGTTTTACCTAAGATGCTAAAACCTAGTGAAGCGGTTATGCCCCCGGGATTCGATCCGGTTGAGGTACTTGATACTGTATGCTACTATGCAATTGTTGTATGGGAAAATGATAATACTTTCCTGCAGGGGTGTGACATGGCTATTCAAGTGCAAAAAAATAATACAGAAGGGTTTATGTGGGCATTTTCCTGTCCCCGTTTTACTAATAACAAACAAGCAGCTAGTAATGGATTACAAGATCCAAAGGCTTATTTGGCTCAGGGAAATTGGAATAGCGAACCGTTAGGCTTTCGTATCAGAAGTACTTCTAGAAATAACCCCATAATTTTTGCTTTGGATGCTTTGAGTGGTGCTCCGGATAACCTGTACAATATTAATATACACATAAATAAAGAGCAGAACAATAATGTGGCTGCAAACTATTTGCTATTAAAATAGTAAGTAACTAAAACGGAAGGGGGAATATTATTATGAGTTTGTGGGTTAATTGCAAAGTTACCAGCACTGGCCCGGCAGAAGACGGCACGGTTTATATTGGGCTTAGATCGATTAATGCAAATCCGCCATTTAATGCTTGGTTTGTTGCTGTGGATTCTCAAAAAAAGGAAATGCTTGCTACGGCCCTTACTGCTATATCTACCGGAAATACCGTAAATACATTACTTACAGATAGTAAACAATACAGTACTATCAACCGTTTATATGTGAATGAAAACTAAATAATATATACTTATTGTATTAAAATCATAATCACTCCTCACCGGTTGCCATAACCCGCGGGGAGTTTTTTGCTTTACCATAACGCAGTGACATGAAAAGAACTTCTTTACGATAATTTTATGAAATTGTAATAATTCAGTAGATGTCAGGATGGAAATTATATGGTAAGATAATATAGGACTGCGCTGCCTTAAACGCAGCTTTTTTCATAAAGCAAAGGTTTCCTGAAGGCTGTCGCAGGTAAATAATGGATATGAGTATGGAGGCCTAGATGAAGCAAAGGAAATTTCACTTACACTTAACATTGTTCGGGACTATCGTTTTAGTACTGGTTCTTGTCCTACTGTTCCAGACCTTAAAGGGTAGAGCGGAGCCAATCTTCGATGACAATACCACGACTACATATTACGCAAAAACCGTTCTTGGAACAGCGCCGGATTTGCAGGCAGAACGGTATTTTAATAAGGATAACTACGAACTTTCCGACTTCACCTTTGATGTCAGCCAGTGCGACTGGAATAAAGCAGGTACATACCGGGTTCCGGTAATTTATGATGGAAAGAAAACCAACTGTGTGGTGCAGGTGGAGGTACACAACTCCGTGGAAGAGATGCCGGAGACAGCTGCTTCCATCAATGAGAATGCAGTTTTAACAGAGAAGAAGTAAGGAGAACCCCCACATGGAGCGTCATAGCTTAACTACCCTTTGCTACATCGAAAAAGAAAGCCAATATCTTATGCTTCACCGCATTAAAAAGAAGAATGATATCAATCAGGATAAATGGCTGGGAGTCGGAGGCCATCTGGAGGAAGGGGAAAGCCCGGAAGATTGTCTTTTAAGAGAAGTGAAGGAAGAAACCGGCCTGACGTTACTGTCCTATCGACTCAGAGGGTTTATCACCTTTGTATCAGATCAGTATCCTGATGAATATATGTTTTTATATACAGCTGACGGTTATGAAGGTTCACTTACCGATTGTCAGGAGGGAGTTCTTGAATGGGTGCCAGTTGAAAAAATTGACAGCCTTCCCATATGGGAGGGAGACCGGATCTTTTTTGAACTGCTAAAGGATGAGATTCCATTTTTCTCCCTGAAACTGCAGTATAGCAAAGATAGTTTAGAGGCTGCTGTATTAAACGGATCACCGTTAGAGCTTTTAGAAGAACGGGATTTGAATGGCTGCACAACCGGGAAAGTTCGTGCCCGCTTTATGATGCACCGTGATGGTATGCTTCATGGAACTTCCCACGTATGGGTCGTAAGACCCAATGGGAAAAGCGGATTTGACCTGCTTTTACAAAAACGCAGTGCAGGCAAGGATGCCTATCCGGGCTGTTATGATATTTCTTCTGCAGGACATATTCCGGCAGGTGATGATTTTCTTTTATCGGCGGTCAGAGAACTGTCAGAAGAACTTGGAATTGATGCCGTACCAGAAGAACTTACCTTTGTAGGGCTTCATGAGGAACAGGAAGACGATGTATTTTACGGACGGCCGTTCCGTAATCATGAAATCAGTCATGTCTATGTTTATGAAAAAACGGTGGATGAACGTCAGCTTGTACTTCAGAAGGAAGAAGTGGAATCAGTACTCTGGATGGATTATGAGGAATGTCTGAATCGGATGAAAGATGGAACTTTAGTCAATTGTTTAAATGAAAAGGAACTTCATATGCTTGCACGGTGGTACCATAAAAAGGGATTGACCGGACAACAGCATTTATGATATAGTAAAAGCATCAAAGAAAGCAGGAAGTGTGTTTATGTTAATTGTGTCAAATCATGGAGCGTAAATCAGAATCATAATGTGAACAGGAAACCCGGACAGGAAGGCAGTCTTTGCATTCCTTTGTTTTGTGTACCTGTTTAGCCCATGAAGATACAAAACTGACTGACAGGATTTTAGACCTGTAAGACTGGGATTTGTAGTCTTGCAGGTCTTTTTTGTGTATCAAAACAGGCCTGATTGATCGCTCCATGAATCTTTTATCATTTGAAAAAGATAAGACAGGAGAATAACATGAATCACACATTTCAAATATTAGAATTTAACCGGATTATAGAGAAACTGGAAGAACTGGCACTTACAGAAGGTGCGAAAGAGCAGATCAGGAATTTAACTCCTGAGTTAAAAGAAGCAGAAGTAAGGAAAAATCTCCGGGATACCACTCAGGCAAGAATGATCCTGGACCGAATGGGTCAGCCTCCGTCAGTAGCAATGAGCGGTATGTCGGCTATTTTTAAATCAGTGATGCAGGAAGGTATTCTGATGCCAGAGGATCTGGAATCGGTGGGAACTATGCTCACAGGCGTAAAACGGTATAAGGATTTTTTAAACCGATGCAAATATTTAGAAATAAGCCTTGCCTATTATGAAGAAAATTTAAATCCCCTGGAGAGTCTGGCAAAGGAACTGTTTGAAAGCATCAGAAACAAACGGGTGGATGACTCTGCCAGTAAGTATTTAAGAAACGTCCGTCAGGAGATTGTACGAATGGAAGAGAAGCTGAGAACAAAGGCGGAATCCATGCTGAGAACCAATAAAAAATTCTTTTCAGATTCGTATATCACCATCAGAAACGGCAAAGTATGTCTCCCGGTGAAAAAGGAGTATAAGCCGGCGGTACCAGGCAGTGTGATCGACCAGTCCTCCACCGGTTCCACACTGTTTATAGAGCCCTCTGCCATCACAGCATTAAATGGAGAGCTGGAGAGTTTAAGAATTGAAGAGGAGAATGAAACCAGGAGAATTCTTTATACCCTTACGGCTCAGGTAGAAGAGCAGCTGCCGGTCCTCACAGAGAATCGGAAGGTCTTGGAAAAACTGGATTTCCTTTTTGCTAAGGGAAAGCTCAGCGCAGATATGAAGGGAGTGGAGCCGGAGATTTCCACAGAGCGGATCATACAGATCACTGAGGGGCGTCACCCGTTTATGAATCCGGAGCAGGTAGTTCCATTAAACTTTGAACTGGGGAAAAACGGAAGAGGAATTGTTATAACTGGACCAAATACAGGAGGCAAGACTGTCTCCATTAAGACCGTAGGTCTGTTCTCTCTCATGGCTCAGTGCGGACTTCATATCCCATGCAAAGAAGGTCAGATCAGCCTGTTTAACCAGGTGCTCTGTGACATTGGAGACGGACAGAATATTACAGAAAACTTATCCACATTTTCCTCCCACATTGTAAATGTACTGGATATTCTTAGTAAGGCGGACAGGGAAAGCCTTGTCATACTGGATGAACTGGGATCCGGAACAGATCCTGGAGAAGGTATGGGAATCGCTATCTCCATACTGGAGGAATTAAGAAGATGCGGCTGTCTGTTTTTAGCCACCACCCATTATCCGGAAGTAAAAACCTACGCAAAAGAAGCAGAGGGAATCACCAATGCACGCATGGCATTTGACCGGGAATCCTTAAAACCATTGTACAGACTGGAAATCGGAGAAGCAGGAGAAAGCTGTGCACTTTATATTGCAGGCAGACTGGGAATGCCGGAGCGTATGATAAAACGGGCAGAGCATTATGCCTACGGGTTACCGGAGACAGAACCGGAGTCCGATAGATACAGAGAAGCAGAAAAAAGACCGGGCGGTCCCAGAATTGAAAAAATAAAGAAAACTACAGAAAATCAGATCGCAATGCAGACAAAATTCACCCTTGGAGACAGTGTTATGATTTTGCCAGACAAGAAAATAGGAATTGTCTGCACCACGGTCAATGATAAAGGCGTAGTACGGGTTCAGATGCCGGATAAAAAAATCTGGATTAATCATAAACGGCTGAAACTTTTGGTTTCGGCAGAACAGCTGTATCCGGAAGATTATGATTTTTCCATTCTGTTTGATACTGTGGAAAACAGAAAGGCAAGACACAAGATGGAAAAAGGGTACCAGGAAGGTCTGGAGATCCGAAAAGCTGGGGATGAGACCCTCCCTAAGTTATGATTTCAGCATGGTTTTGGGGGATCGCAGGGTTTTTTGCGGTCCTCCTCACAGACTCTGTATTCGTATGGAAGCTCAAATGGATCATCGTTTAGTTCGGCAAGAATCAGGCGGAAAATCTGTACATGGCATAATTCATCTGCTATAATCCGGTTTAAGATGGCTTTGATGCGGAAGTCGTTAATCCACAGGCACTGCAGCTGATATTTTCTGATCGCCTCCAGTTCTCCGTTTAAGGAATTGGCTACAAGAGCGCTGATGTTGGTGGGATAACGGTTGCAGGCAGGAGTCCAGTATCTCATACGGCCGTTTTGCCAGCTCCAAAGCCGTGGGTCTGCTCCCAGCATGATACAAAGCTCACCGAAAATATTGAGATGGTGCATTTCTACTACACTGATTTTGTGGAAACATTCTGCGATATCGTAAAAATACCGTTTTGTGATCATGCTGTTGTAAACATATAAGCTGATTGCAGACATTTCCGAATTACAGGCACCGATGTTGGAAAGCATGGCTGTGGCATAAAGTTCATTGGCTGTTACGATTTCAACAGCAGGCCAGGGGGATTTGTCAGAAAAAACAAGTGCGGAAAGATCCATTTCTTACCTCCCATAGAGTAGTTCTATTTAAATATATCAACAGACAGAGGGAGTATGACTGAAATAATCAAAGGAAAAAGAGAGGCTGTGATTGGATGAAGGACGAAAGAACATTAAAAAAAGAACTGGAAGAATTTGTTCCCTTAAACAAACAGGAGGAAGCGGACAAAAGGCTGATTCTTAAATGTTTATCCGAAGGAGATCATATTTTCTTCCGGGAAAATGAGAAAGCTCATATCTCTGCTTCCGGCTGGGTGGTAAACCAGACCATGGACCGTGTTTTAATGGCATATCATAATATTTATCATTCCTGGGCGTGGACTGGCGGCCACGCAGACGGGGAAAAGGATCTTTTGTCTGTTGCCGTGAGAGAAGCCAGAGAAGAAACCGGAATTAAAACAGTGACACCGGTAATGGACCAGATATTTTCTCTTGAAGTCTTAACCGTAGATGGGCACGAAAAGAAGGGGTTATACGTCCCTTCCCACCTGCATCTGAACGTGACTTATTTACTGAAAGGAGATGACAGGGAGGAGATCAGAAATAAAGAAGATGAGAACAGTAAGGTGGGCTGGTTTTCATTAAAGGATTGTCTGGAAGCGGTAAATGAGCCCTGGATGAAAGAACGAATTTACAAAAAGCTGATAGAAAAGATGGAAAATATGAAAATTTAACAGAAAATTGGCATTAATTTTATGATTAGCTGTTTCTATTTTGGAGATTATGATTTATAATAATGGTATCTGAATGGATGAAGTTTTGCCAAATAAGACAGCGAGGTGTTAGATATGAAAATTGTTTATGCAATCGTCAGTTC
>Ga0316600_10000708_pt1 | contig 15770 bp, 14 predicted proteins | sample OWC_soil_day5_CT_FD_207652 | JGI IMG/M metagenome (GOLD analysis project Ga0316600, IMG submission 207652) | Wetland soil microbial communities from Old Woman Creek delta, Ohio, United States - OWC_soil_day5_CT | ecosystem: Environmental > Terrestrial > Soil > Wetlands | place: USA: Ohio... | reverse complement strand
CTGAGGGCTTCGAACCCGCTGGCCATCGGCCCCGACCCCGCCGGCCCGTCCCGACCACCCGTTGGTCCGGCAACACAGGCCCACCAGCCATGCAGCGCTTCGGGAAACCCACTATTACAGCAAAAAAGGCCTTTCCGGTCAAACACTTGCACCGAGGCGGCGTGCTCTGGCGGGCTATTGACGCAGCTCGAGAAACTGTGGATAACCGCGACTCTGCGTTGCCGCAGCGCCTACAATTCGAAGCCCAAAGAGACAAGTTTTCCACAATGACCCCAGACTTGTGGCAGCGCGCCTGCGACCGGCTTGCCGAGCAGCTGCCCGAACACCAATTCAACACCTGGATCCGCCCGCTGCCACCCGCCGTGTTGCAGCACGACGCCGGCGAAGCGGCCGTGGTCAGCGTGCGCGTACCCAACCGGTTCAAACTCGACTGGATCCGTGCGCAGTACGCCGGGCTGATCGAGTCGGTGCTCAGCGAACTGGCCACCGAGCCGGTGCGCCTGGAACTGAGCCTGGCCGCACGCGAGGCCCCGGCGCGGCAGCCCGCCGTGGCGCTGGAACACCGGCATGCCAACGGCTCCGGCCATGCCGTGGCGGCACTGGACCTGCCGGCGCCCCAGGGCAATGGCCGCGCACGGCCCATCGATCTGGTCGAGCGCCCCCTGCCCGCGGCACCGGCTGCATCGCGCCACAAGCTGAACTCTGCGCTGACCTTCGACACACTGGTGCCGGGCCGCGCCAACCAGATGGCGCGCACCGCCGCGCTGCACGTGGCCGGCGCGCCGGGGCAGATGTACAACCCGCTGTTCATCTATGGTGGCGTCGGTCTGGGCAAGACGCACCTGGTGCATGCCGTGGGCAACGCGCTGCTCAAGGACAACCCCGACGCCCGGGTGCTGTACCTGCATGCCGAGCAGTTCATCAGCGACGTGGTCAAGAACTACCAGCGCAAGACCTTCGATGAGCTCAAGGCCAAGTACCACAACCTCGACCTGCTGTTGATCGACGACGTGCAGTTCTTCGCCGGCAAGGAGCGCACGCAGGAGGAGTTCTTCAACGCCTTCGAGGCGCTGCTGGCCAAGCGCGCACACATCATCATGACCAGCGACACCTACCCCAAGGGGCTGGCCGACATCGACGAGCGGCTGACCAGCCGCTTCGACGCCGGGCTGACGGTGGCCATCGAGCCGCCCGAGCTGGAAATGCGCGTCGCCATCCTTATCCGCAAGGCCGAGGCCGAAGGCGCCGCCATGCCCGAGGAGGTGGCCTTCTTCGTGGCCAAGAACGTGCGCGCCAACGTGCGGGAGCTCGAAGGCGCGCTGCGCAAGGTGCTGGCCTACAGCCGCTTCAGCCAGAAGGACATCAATATCGGCCTGGCGCGCGAGGCGCTGAAGGACCTGCTGTCGATCCAGAACCGCCAGGTGTCGGTGGAGAACATCCAGAAGACGGTGGCCGACTTCTACAAGATCAAGATCGCCGACATGTACAGCAAAAAGCGCCCGGCCAGCATCGCCCGGCCGCGGCAGATTGCCATGTACCTGGCCAAGGAGATGACGCAGAAGAGCCTGCCAGAGATCGGCGAGCTCTTCGGCGGCCGCGACCACACCACGGTGCTGCACGCGGTGCGCAAGATCGGCGGCGAGCGTGGCAAGAACAGCGAACTGAACCAGCAGTTGCACGTGCTGGAACAGACGCTCAAGGGCTGATGATCGATGCGCTTGTCAAGGCATAACACTGGGGACAACTTCTTCGTTTCTGCCCAGTCATCCACAGGCGAAGGCCGTCGCGCGAAGTTGCTGTCTTCGACTCCCGCCCAAGCCGCATCGCAGCCCACAGGGTTCATCCCTTTCTAAACCCTTGATGGAACAGGCGAAAATAGCGTTCTCCACAGACCGTGCGATGACCTACTACGACCACCAGGCTTAAAGAGAACCTAAATGATTGTCTTGAAGGCAGCACAAGAAAAGTTTCTGGGTGCATTGCAGGCCGTCAGCGGCATCGTCGAGCGCAGGCACACCCTGCCCATCCTGGCCAACGTGCTGCTGCGCAAGGAGGGCAAGCGCGTCGAGTTCACCACCAGTGACCTGGAGATCCAGGTACGCACCGCTGACGACCTGGGTGGCGACGAGGCCAGCTTCAACACCACGGTGGGCGCGCGCAAGCTCATCGACATCCTGCGCTCTCTGCCCAACGACATGGTGGTCACGCTGACGGCGACGCAGAACAAGCTCACGCTGCAGGCCGGCAAGAGCCGCTTCACGCTGCAGACGCTGCCCGCCGAGGACTTCCCGCTCGTCAACGAAAGTGTCGACTTCGGGCCGGCCTTCTCGGTGCCGCAAAAGACGCTGCGCGGCCTGGTCAACCAGGTGCACTTCGCGATGGCGGTGCACGACATCCGCTACTACCTGAACGGCATCCTGTTCATCGCCGAAGGCAAGCAACTGACGCTGGTGGCCACCGACGGCCACCGCTTGGCGCTGGCGCAGGCGACGCTGGACAACGAGGTACCCAAGCAGGAGGTCATCCTGCCGCGCAAGACGGTGCTGGAGCTGCAGCGCCTTTTGCGCGACGAGGACACGCCGATCGAGATGCGCTTTGCCGCCAACCAGGCCAAGTTCAGCTTCTCGGGCATGGAGTTCGTCACCAAGCTGGTCGAAGGCAAGTTCCCCGACTACAACCGCGTGATCCCGAAGAACCACAAGAACTCGGTGGTGATGGGCCGCGCGCCGCTGCTGGCCAGCCTGCAGCGCGCCGCCATCCTGACCAGCGAGAAGTTCAAGGGCGTGCGCATCAACATCGAACCCGGCACGCTGCGCATCGCCTCCAGCAATGCCGAGCAGGAAGAAGCCAAGGAAGAGCTCGAGATCGACTACGGCGGCGACGCCATCGAGATCGGCTTCAACGTCACCTACCTGATGGACGCGCTGGCCAACATGGGCAGCGAGATGATCAAGCTCGAGCTGCAGGACACCGCCGCCAGCGCGCTGTTCACCGTGCCCGACCAGCCAGGCTTCAAGTACGTCGTCATGCCGATGCGGATATGACGCTTCGCGTCCGATCCGCTGCGCCCAACTACCGCACCCCCGAGCCCCCGCCAAGCGGGGGGCTCCAGTCAGACAGACAAGGCGGCCGCTGAAGCGGCCTTCAACCCATGAGCGATTCCCTGAATCCCGCCGACGAAGAGATGCGCAAGGCCAAGCGCGACGATGCGGCCGCGCACAGCGAAGCCTATGGCGAAGGCAGCATCCAGATCCTGGAAGGCCTGGAAGCCGTGCGCAAGCGCCCCGGCATGTACATCGGCGACACCAGCGACGGCACCGGGCTGCACCATCTCGTGTTCGAGGTGGTGGACAACTCCATCGACGAAAGCCTGGCTGGGCATTGCGACGACATCGTCGTCACCATCCACAGCGACAACAGCATCAGCGTCACCGACAACGGCCGCGGCATCCCCACCGGCGTCAAGATGGACGACAAGCACGAGCCCAAGCGCAGTGCAGCCGAAATCGCGCTGACCGAGCTGCATGCCGGCGGCAAGTTCAACCAGAACAGCTACAAGGTCTCGGGCGGACTGCACGGCGTGGGCGTGTCCTGCGTCAACGGCCTGAGCAAGTGGCTGCGGCTGACCGTGCGCCGCGACGGCAAGGCGCACTACATGGAGTTCAAGCAGGGCATCCCGCAGGAGCGGGTGATCGAGCAGCGCGACGGCTTCGAAATCAGCCCGATGAAGATCACCGGCGACACCGAAAAGCGCGGCACCGAGGTGCACTTCCTACCCGACCTGGAAATCTTCAGCAACATCGACTTCCACTACGACGTGCTGGCCAAGCGCCTGCGCGAGCTGAGCTTTCTGAACAACGGCGTGCGCATCCGCCTGGTGGACGAGCGCAACAACAAGAGCGATGACTTTGCCTTTGCCGGCGGCGTGAAGGGCTTCGTCGAGTTCATCAACACCGGCAAGAAAACGTTGCACCCGAACATCTTCCACGCCACCGGCGAGAAGATCAGCGAGCAGGGCACCAACATCACCGCCGAAGTGGCGATGCAGTGGAACGACGGCTACAGCGAGAACGTGCTGTGCTTCACCAACAACATCCCGCAGCGCGACGGTGGCACCCACCTGACTGGCCTGCGCGCGGCGATGACGCGGGTGATCAACAAGTACATCGAGGACAACGAACTGGCCAAGAAGGCCAAGGTCGAAGTCACCGGCGATGACATGCGCGAAGGCCTGTGCTGCGTGCTAAGCGTGAAGGTGCCCGAGCCCAAGTTCAGCAGCCAGACCAAGGACAAACTCGTTAGTTCCGAAGTCCGTGGCCCGGTGGAAGACGTAGTCAGCCGTGCGCTCAACGACTACCTGCTGGAGAACCCCAACGACGCCAAGATCATCTGCGGCAAGATCGTCGACGCCGCACGCGCCCGCGAGGCCGCACGCAAGGCGCGCGAGATGACACGCCGCAAGGGCGTGCTCGACGGCATGGGCCTGCCCGGCAAGCTGGCCGACTGCCAGGAAAAGGACCCGGCGCTGTGCGAGATCTACATCGTCGAGGGCGACAGCGCCGGCGGAAGCGCCAAACAAGGGCGTGACCGCAAGTTCCAAGCGATCCTGCCTTTGCGCGGCAAGATCCTCAACGTGGAAAAAGCTCGCTACGAAAAGCTTCTCACCAGCAACGAGATCCTGACGCTGATCACCGCCTTGGGCACCGGCATCGGCAAGGGCATGGGCGGCGACGACTTCAACGTCGACAAGCTGCGCTACCACCGCATCATCATCATGACCGACGCCGACGTGGACGGCGCGCACATCCGCACGCTGCTGCTGACCTTCTTGTTCCGGCAGATGCCCGAGCTGGTGGAGCGCGGCCACATCTACATTGCGCAGCCGCCGCTGTACAAGGTGAAGCACGGCAAGGCCGAGCAGTACTTGAAGGACGGCACCGAGCTCGACGCCTACCTGCTGAAGGTGGCGCTGGACGGTGCCACGGTGGAGCCCGGCGCCGGCAAGCCGGCCATCGGCGGCAGCGCGCTGGAGGAGCTGGCGCGCCAGTACCTGCTGGCCAACAGCGTGAGCGAGCGCCTGTCCAACTGGATGGACGTGGAAGGCCTGCGCGCGATTGCCGACGGCCTGGTGCTGAACCTGGACAGCACCGAAGCCGCCGAAGCCAGCGCGCTGGCGCTGCAGAAGGCGCTGCACGACGCCGAGGTGGCGGCCGAGTTCGACGCGCGCACCGACAAGCACCTGCTGCGCATCAGCCGCCGGCATCACGGCAACATCAAGAGCAGTGTCATCACGCAGGACTTCGTGCACGGCGCCGACTACGAGGCGCTGAGCAAGGCCGGCTTGACCTTCAACGGCCTGCTGGGCAGCGACGCCATCGTCAAGCGCGGCGAGGGCGAGCGGCAGAAGGAACAGAAGGTGGCCGACTTCCGCGCCGCGATGGCCTGGCTGATGGGCCAGGCCGAGAACGTGGTGAGCCGCCAGCGCTACAAGGGGCTGGGCGAGATGAACCCGATGCAGCTGTGGGAAACGACGATGGATCCGACCGTGCGCCGCCTGCTGCGCGTGCAGATCGACGACGCCATCGAGGCCGACCGCGTGTTCACCATGCTGATGGGCGACGAGGTGGAGCCGCGGCGGGATTTCATCGAGAGCAATGCGTTGCGGGCGGGGAATATCGACGTTTGAGACGAAGAAGTAGCTCTTGCCGTGAATGAACCGGAAGTTGTCGAGAAGGTCCACCGCTATCTATCAGATGAGCCCATCGATGGGGAGCGGCTGTCGCGCCTTTTCACTGACCCCCACCCGACCCTGTACCGGGATAGCGAGCCTCCGGCCATTCCAGCGATTCAGCGTTGAAGTCCTCCTCTTTCCCTTCCCTGCGCGTCGAGCCCGAGTTGCGTGAGGCCGCCGAGAGCGTGCTGCGCGACGGCGCGACCCTCACCAGCCTGATCGAAACCTCGGTCCGTGAAACGATCCTGCGTCGTCGTGTTCAGGAGGAGTTCATTGCCCGCGGTCTGCGCTCGCGCGAGGACGCCGAACGCACCGGGATCTACCACTCCGCCGAATCCGTGCAATCAGAGCTGCAGCGGCGACTGGACGCGCGGCGCAAGTCGGTCCTGGGGTGAGCGCGGCGTTTGAGGTCAGGTACTCCGACTCGGCGCTGGGGGAGCTGCTTCGGCTGTTCGATTTTCTGCTCGACCGGGCCAGGATCGCAGAGGACTTCGATGTTGCGCATCTTGCGGTCGACGCGATCCGGGGGGCCGTGGAGCGAAGCCTGAGCCGGATGCCGTTCGTCTATCGCAAGGCCGGCGAAGCCCCTTCCTGCGCGAGTTGCTGATTCCGTTCCGTGGCGCGGGCTACGTGGCGCTGTACGAGATCAAGGACGCAGTGCACGTGACTGTGCTGGCAGTGCGCCACCAGTTCGCAGACGACTTACCACTGAGCTCGACTGGAGCAGTGAAACTGAACCTGCGGATCGTCGAGCGCTGTCGCCGTTCTTGACGCGCCGCAAGGTGCGCGTGGCGATGGCGCTGCAGCATCGTCGGTACCGCCCGCTCATGCTTTCAGGAGACGACACGCCATGAACAAGACCATCGCCACCGCCGCGGCAATGCTCGCGGCTACTGCCGCGTTCGCGCAGCCCAGCCCCGCCACGCACTCCATCCGCGTGCTGACACCCGAAGCCGCGCAGAAGGCGGTCGATGCGGCGATGGCCGAATGCCGCAAGCAGGGCTTCCAGGTGGCGGTGGCCGTGGTCGACCGCTCCGGCGTCACGCAGGCGCTGCTGCGCGATCGCTTTGCCGGCGCGCACACACCGGCATTGGCGGCGGATAAAGCCTGGACGGCGGTGAGCTTTCGCACCAGCACCAGTGAACTTGCCAAGGCCACGCAGGCGGGCCAGCCGGCGTCGGGCCTGCGCGGCGTGCCGCGCTTTGCCGGCGTCGGCGGTGGTTTGACGATCGAGGCCGCCGGTTCCATCGTCGGCGGCATCGGCGTGTCGGGGGCGCCCAGCGGCGACGCCGACGACGTTTGTGCCAAGGCCGGCATCACGGCGCTGCGCGACGATCTGGAGCTTTGAGCGCGCCGGGCGCAGCGCCGGGGCCGGGCCGCAGTGCCGATCGCGCTGGGCCGGGTGCTTGCCGTCAGGAACGCGGCGTCAGCGATCCCGCCGCCGCGCCACGATGAACAGCCGCGGAAACGCCAGCAGCCGCTTGCCATCCGCGCGTGCCGGGTAGGCCACCTCGATGCGGCGTTGGTACTCGGCCAGAAACTGGGCCTGCCGCTCGGGCGTCAGTGGGTCGAGGTACGGCTTCAGGCCGGTGGCGCGCAGCCACTGCACGATGGCCGCGGCGTCGTCCATGCGGTGGTGGTAGGTGGTGCGCCATACATCCACGTCGGCCTGTGGCGTCAGCAGGTCGTAGTACTGCTGCGCCGACAGGATGCGCGCGCGATGCTTGTAGTCGTCGTCGGCCGGCGTGCCCAGCAGCGCGGCCGCGGTCTCGCGCATCAAGCGGTGTGACGGTTCGTCCAGGTTGTCAGGCATCTGCACCGCGAGCACGCCGCCCGGCGCCAGCGCCGCCAGCAGGCGCGGCAGCAGCCGCTCGTGGTCACCCACCCATTGCAACGAGGCATTGGCATAGGCCAGGTCCACCGGCTCGGCCGGCAACCAATTGGCGATGTCGCCCTGCTCGAAGCTGGCTTGTGGCAGGCGCTGGCGGGCCGTGGCCAGCATGGCCTGCGAGCTGTCGATGCCGACGATGCGCGCCGTTGGGAAGCGCGCGACCAGCAGCTCGGTGGAATTGCCCGGACCGCAGCCCAGGTCGACCACATGCCGCGGTGCTGCCAGCGGCACGCGCGCCAGCAGCTCGGCCGCCGGGCGGGTGCGTTCGTCCTCGAAGCGGCTGTACAGGGCCGGGTTCCAGTCGCTCATCGTGCATCGTCCGCGAAACGTTCCACCTGGCCGTCGACATGGCGGGCGAAGCGTTGCCGCTCGGCGCCATGCACCGGCGCGTCGTCGGGCCAGGGCCAGCCGCCGAAGGCGGTGCGGCGGTAGTCGGCAAAGGCTTGCTGCAGCTCCTGCTGCGTGTTCATGACGAAGGGGCCGTATTGCGCCACCGGCTCGCCGATGGGGCGGCCCTGCAGCAGCAGGAACTCACTGGTCTCGGGCCCGTTGACCAGCTTGGTGGGCTGCTGCGCCGGCAGCTCGATGGCGGCAGGGTGTTCGACCGCCTGGCCGTTGAGGGTCACGTGCTGGCCCTTGAAGAAATAGAGCTTGCGCCGCGTGTGTTCACCCGCGGCGGGCGGCAGCGTCCAGCGCGCGCCGGGCGCCATCTTCAGCGTCCAGATGGCCAGGTCGGATTCAGCTTGTGCGGCCCACGAATCGGGTGGGGGTGCCGGAGGCGCGTCGATGCCGGTCAGGCGGCCGGCGACGCAGGCGATTTCAGTCTGCGCGCCGGCAGCGTTGGTGGCCAGGTGGCGCGGGATGTCCTGCGACCACAGCATCTTGAAGTGCGGTTCGGCCATCTTGCTGCGCGCCGGCAGGTTGAGCCAGATCTGGAACAACTCCAGCGGGTTGGGCGCGGCGCTGTCCAGCAGCGGGAACATTTCCGCATGCACGATGCCGCGGCCCGCGGTGAGCCACTGCACGTCGCCGCCGCCAAAGCGCGCCGCGGCGCCCAGCGAATCGCTGTGGTCGATCATGCCCCTGCGAACGAGGGTCACGGTCTCGAAGCCGCGATGTGGGTGCGCCGGGAAGCCGGGCACCGTGAGCCCGTGGTACATGCGCCAGCCGTCCTTGCCGGCGAAGTCCTGGCCCAGGTTGCGCCCGGTCAGCGGCGCGGCGGGGCCGAACTGTGCATTGCCACGCGGATAGGCATCATCGTGGTACACGCAGAACAGGAAGGGGTCGATGCTCTGCCACGGGAAGCCGAGCGCTTCGATCTGCAAGGGGGTGGGCATGGTGTGCGGTTTAGAAAGCTGACCGAGTCTGGATCTTGGCATCCCTTCGCCTGTTCATCGCTCTGTGGCCAACGCCGGCCACGCGCACAGCAGTGGCCGCGGCGCAGGAGGCGCTGCGCTGTCCGGCCGGTACGCGGCGCGTGGCGGCATCGGACCTGCACCTGACCCTGGCGTTCATCGGCGCGGTGGAGCAGGAACAGCTGGGCCGGGTCACCCAGGCCGCAGACATGGCAAGTGCCCGGGTCGAGCTGACGCTGGACCGGCTCGACGTCTGGAAGGGCGGAACCGTGGTGCTGCGGCCGACTTGCGTGCCGACGGCTCTGGCCGACTTGCAGGGCCGGCTGGTGCAATCGCTGCGGGCCTGCGGCGTGGCCTTCGACGCGCGGCCGTTTGCACCCCATGTGACGCTGGCCCGCAAGGCCAGGGGCCTGGAAGCCGCCGCGCTGCCTCCGCTGCGCTGGCGCTCGGCCGGCCATGTCCTGGCGCTGTCGGCCGGCGGGCGCTACACCGTCATCACCCGCTTTGCCCAAGGGCTCCAGGGCCCGGGCCATTGATCCTGGTGGCCTACATCCAGAGCCAGACTTTGCGCAGCCAGGCAGGTACGCGGTCGGGCTTGGGGCAATAGAGCTGGCGGTACGGTGAATGCATGGGCTGTGCCTCCTGAGGCAATCAACTGTAATCATATCCAGTACTGTATGCAAGCACATATTGATGGCGATCTCGACTCAGGCCTGCCAGACGCCGTAACCCGCTTCGCGCAGGCCGATGGCCAGTTCCACCTCCATCTCGCGGGCGGCCTCATAGGGCATCGGGTTGTAGACCGCGTACAGCGCCGGCAGCAGGCGCAGGCCGTATTCGAAGACGAAGCGGTTCGCCTGGATGCCCGCCTTGTGCTTGTCGAAGCGCAGGTCGGGGTCGAGCCCCGTCATGCCGACATAGACGAAGGGCTGGCCCAACCGGTACTCCGGGTTGGCCGCGCGAAAGCGGGCCTCGTTCCACACCCTGTCTGCCAGCTCGACGACGTAGACGCAGTGGTGATGACGGCGCGGCCTCTTTGCCGGCGGCTTGTTGGCCTTTGATCCCATCCGTTGCAAGGCGTGGGCGACAGCTCAGTCCGGGATGAACAGCGCCGGGTCGACCATGGCCCGGTTCAGCATCACCGACCAGTGCAGGTGCGGCCCCGTCACACGCCCGGTGGCCCCGACGGCGCAGTAGCGCTCGCCGGCTTGCAGCAAGTCGCCGACCTTCACGTCGATCGAGCTCAGGTGGCACACCATCGTCAGCAGGCCGCCGCCGTGGTCCAGCCACACCGTGCCGCCGTTGAAGAAATAGTCGCCGGTGTCGATCACGCGCCCGGCCAGCGGCGCCACCACCGGGGTGCCGCTGGCGGCCGCGATGTCCATGCCGCTGTGCGGATTGCGGGCCTGGCCGTTGAACACGCGACGCAGTCCGAAGGATGACGAGCGGCGGCCCGGCACCGGCACGCGCATGTGCATCGCCTGGGGTGCCGGCTCGGTGAACGTCGCCATCACGGTGGCCAGATGCACGCGCTCGCGCTGATAGCGTGCCTGGTCCTCGGGCGACAGATCCACCGTGCCTGGCGCGACCTTCAGGCGCTGCTCGCGGTAGCGCTTGGGCGCGATGGTGTAGCCGACATCGCGCGCTGCGCCGCCCTGCGCCGGCCGTACCGAGATGTGGGCCATGCCGGGCTGCGCCGCGAGCGGGATGCCGACCAGCGCGGTCCAACCGTCGGGGTCGCCCACGACGAGCAAGGGCACCTCGCCGTCGTGCGCGGTCGGCCTGGCGGCCGCGGTACCCAGCGGCAGCTGGGCGATGCCGCCGGGCACGGGCAAGGCGCGCGGCCACGCCTGCGGCGGCGGCGCGGACGAGGCGGCGCTGCCGGGCCGAACCCACAGGCTCAGCGCGGCCAGCAGTGTGCTGCGGCGCTTCATCGACAACGAATCGAAATCGCCAGGGCGTCTGGACATGGGCTCAGTCTAGGGGCGGCGTCGAAGGTCCGAGATTTTCCATGGTCCATGGATGCCGCGCGCGTCAGGAGAAGCGTGGAGATTCCGTAGCATGGGCGATCACCAAACCCGAGGAGCCCACATGGCCGCCGACACTGCTGCACCCGCCGCGCCCACCCTTGTGACGGCCGCCGTGCTGATCATCGGCAACGAGATCCTGTCCGGGCGCACCCAGGACACGAACCTGGCCTACCTGGCCCGCAAGCTCAACGAGTACGGCATCCAGATCCGCCAGGCGCGTGTGGTGCCCGACATCGAGAGCGACATCGTCGAGGCGGTGAACGCGCTGCGCACTCGCTACGACTATGTCTTCACCACCGGCGGCATCGGCCCGACGCACGACGACATCACCGCCGACTGCATCGCGGCGGCCTTCGGTGTCGACCTGGTGGTGTCGCCCGAGATCGCCGCCATCCTCGAGCGACGGCCGGCGCCGCCCGACGTGATGGCCGCGCGCATGCGCATGGCACGTATACCGCGCGGGGCCGGCCTGATCGACAACCCGCAGGGGCCGCCGGGCTTTTTCATCGGCAACGTCTACGTGATGGCCGGCATTCCGCGGGTGATGCAGCAGATGGTCGATTCCCTGGCCGGCAAGCTGCGGCGCGGCGCGACCGTGCGGTCACGCAGCGTCACGGCCTTTCTGGCCGAGAGTCAGGTGGCCAGTCGGCTGGGCCAGATCCAGGATGAGTACCCGCACATCGACCTGGGCAGCTATCCGTTCCAGCGCGAGGGCCGTTACGGCACCACCTTGGTCATGCGCGGCACCGACGAAGCGGGGCTGGACGCCATGCTCGAGGCGGTCTCGCAAATGATCGCGGAACTCGGCGGTGAAGCCGTGGACGTTCAGCGAGGCTGAGCGCAGCGCAGGAGCGGCGCCCTTCAGCCTCGCGTCACGTGGTGCGCAGGCAAGCGGCCGTCGTTCCAGCGCCCGCCCAGCGCGCGCTCGATCTGCGCGGCCAGTTGCAGCAGCAGCCCGTCGTCGGCCTGTCGCGCCTGGGCATGGAGGCCCAGCGGCAGCCCCGATTCCTGCGTGCCCAGCGGCAGTGAGATCCCGGGCATGCCGCACAGGTTGGTCAGCGGCGTGTAGGCGAAGTTGCGCCACAGGTTCTCGAACCAGTCCAGCACCGAGGGGTTGTCGCTGAGGGTCAGGTATTCGGTGGTGCCGATCCGGGGCGTGGGCAGCGCAGTGATCGGCGTCAGGATGATGTCGCACGACTCGAAAAATTCACCGAAGGCGCGCGAGGTGGTGTTGAACACGGCCTGCATCTGCGCCCGCTCGCTGTAGGTGGTGCGCAGTCCGGCCTCCCAGACGCGCACGCAGATCGGTTCGATCAGCCCTTCCGGCGGGCTGCTCAGGCCCTTGGCGGCCAGCAGGTTGGCAATGGTCTGCGCGAAGTTGCTGATGTAGCAGGTGGTCTGCGCGGCGAAGGCCATGCGGTAGTCCACCGGCGGCAGCACCCATTCGACGTGATGGCCCAGGCCCTCCAGCAGCCGGCCTACGCGCTGCAGTTCGGCCGCGTAGTGCTTTGTGGAGCGGTAGTCGCCCCATTCGTGCGACAGCGCGATGCGCAGCCGGCCCGGGTCGCGCTGGATCAGCTGCAGGTAAGGCTCCGCCGGCAACCAGTAGGGCATGAACTCGCCCGGCGCGCCGCCGCGGCACTGGTCGAGGAAGGCCGCGGTGTCGCGCACCGTGCGGCTGACGCAGCCCTGCGTGGACACCAGGCCGGACAGGTCGGACAACTTGGGCGCGATGGAGAACACGCCACGCGAAGGCTTCAGGCCGATGAGGCCGTTGGCCCCGGCCGGGATACGGATCGAGCCGCCGCCATCGGTGGCATGGGCCAGCGGCAGCACGCCGGCGCCGACCATGGCGGCCGAGCCGGCCGACGAGCCCAGCGTGGTGTAGTCGCGGTCCCAGGGGTTGCGGGTGACGTAGACCGCGGGGTTCTCGGCCGACGAGCACAGGCCGAATTCCGGTGTGGTGGTGCGGCCCATCAGGTTGAGCCCGGCCTGGCGCATCTTGCCGGTGAGGAAGCTGTCCTCGCCCGGCCGGTGGCCGCGCATGAACAGCGAGCCCATTTCCTGCAGCCGCCCGCGCATCGTCGGGCCCAGGTCCTTCATCAGGAAGGGTACGCCGGCAAAGAAACCGTCGGCGTGGGCACCGCAGCGGTACGGGTCGGCCACCGCGTCGTCGAAAACCTCGACCACGGCACTCAACTGCGGATTGAGCATGGCCACGCCGGCCGCCGCCTGGGCCGCCAGCTCGGCCGCGGTGAGCTCGCCACGGCGCACCCGTTCGGCCAGCGCCACGGCATCGTGCGTCGCCCACTCATCCCAGCTCATTGCCAATGTCATGTCACCTGCTCCTTGGGCCGCCACTGCGCAGCGAGTCTACGGCGCGGGCTCGGTCTGGCTATAGTGCCCGGCCCGGCCCGCGCTGGCCGCGCACCCGGCACCATGGAAGGAGACCCTCGTCGACGCTAGCCCCGCCCGAAGCATGGCCTCGCCGGGCCTGCCGCTGCCCGATGAGCGCTGACGTCACGCTGGCCGCCGCGCGGCCGTCCGCTTGGGCCAAGGCGGCCCCACTGGCGGCTGCGGCGCTGGCCGCGGCGCTGTTCATCGGCATGGATGCCACCGTAAAGACGTTGAGCGATCGCTTCGACGCGGTGCAGCTGACCTTCCTGCGCTTTGCCAGCGGCAGCCTCTACGCACTGGCGTTGTGGGGCTGGTTTCGCACCCCGATGCCGCCGCGCGCGAACTGGCCGCTGCACGCGCTGCGCAGCGTGCTGCTGCTGGCCGCGCTGGTGGCCTGGTTCCACAGCCTGAAGCTGCTGCCACTGGTGCAGGCGGTGGCGGTGGGCTACACCGCGCCGATCTTCATCTCGCTGCTGGCCATGCTGGTACTGAAGGAAAGGCCGGGCCGCTGGATCTGGGCCGCGCTGGCGCTCGGCGTGCTGGGCTGCGCGGTGTCGCTGTGGCCCGAGCTGCGTGCGCAGACCGATGCCGGCAGCGCCGCGCGCATCGAAGGGCTCTTGGCCGCCCTGGTGTCGGCCGTGTGCTACGCGGGTGTGGTGGTGCTGGCGCGGCACCAGGCGCAGCGCGATGCGCTGTGGACCATCCTGCTGGTGCAGAACCTGCTGCCGGTGCTGCTCCTGGGCGGGCCGGCGGCGCTGGGCTGGCAGGCGATGAGCGCGGCCGACCTGGGGCCGATGCTGCTGATCGGCCTGCTGGCCACTGGCGGGCTGGTGTGCATCACCTGGGCCTTCACCCACGTGGAGGCCAGCCGCGCCGCGCCGCTGGAGTACACCGGATTGGTGTGGGCGGCGGGCCTGGGCTGGCTGCTCTTTGGCGAGCTGCCCACCGTCTGGAGCCTGGGCTCGGCGGCGCTGATCGTCGCGGGCTCGCTGCTGCTGCTGCGGCGTTGAGCGGCGCTTGCCCTGGTCAGGCAGCGCCCCGCCCGATCTCGGCCAGCGCCGTCTCGCGGATCTGCCGCTTGAAGATCTTGCCCGAGGGCGTGCGCGGCAACGGCTGATCGGCACGCAGCAGGTGGCGCGGCAGCTCGAAGCGCGCCAGGTGCGTGGCCAGGAACCGGCGCAGCTCGTCCAGGTCCAGCGCCTCGCTGGCATAGATCGTGGCACCCACCTCCTCGCCCAGACGTTCGTCGGGCACGGCATAGACGGCGGCCTCCCGCACCAACGGGTGCAGCAGCAGCGCGGCTTCCACGTGGCCGCAGCCTATGTTCTCGCCACCGCGGATGATCAGGTCCTTGAGGCGGTCGACGATGAAAATGAAACCCTCGTCGTCGATGCAGGCCACGTCGCCGGTGCGGAACCAGTCGCCGTCGGTGAAGGCCTGCGCGTTGGCCTCGGGCCGTTTCCAGTAGCCGCCGAAGACCGAGGTGCCGCGCACCAGCAGCTCGCCGCGCTGGCCCGGCGGCAGCTCGGTGCTGGCCTCGTCCACCACTTTCAGCTGCAGCACCAGCGAGCAACGGCCCGAGCTGGCCGGCTTGCGCAGGTAGTCCTCGCCACTGTTGCCGGCGCCGATGGCGTTGGTCTCGGTCATGCCCCAGCCGATGTTGGGCAGCGCGTTGCCGAAGCTGGTGGCGATCTGCCGCACCTGCTCGGGTGCGCGCGGTGCGCCGCCGCCACCCACGGCCAGCAGGCAGCTCAGGTCGTGTTTTCCCTGCTGCGCCACGCGCACCAGATCGCCGGTGACGGCGGCCGGCGCCACCACCGAGCTGAGTTGTTCGCGCTCGATCAGCGCGGCGGCGGCCTCCGCGTCCCAGCGGTACATGCACACCACGCGCCGCTGCAGCCGGTAGCTGGCCATGTACGAGGCATGCAGCGCGGTGACGTGGAACAGCGGCACGGCCAGCAGCGTTCCCGGCTGCACCGCGGGTGGCAGCGGCTCGATGCCGGCGACCAGCTCGCCGACGCGCCGGTCAGCCTCCCACGACAGCAGTGCCGAGAGCACGTTGCGGTGCGTGGAGGGCACGCCCTTCGGGTGGCCGGTGGAGCCGGAGGTGTACATCATGATCGCCAGGTCGTCGGCGGCGATGTCGACCGGCGGCATGGGCACGTCGCCCACGGCGTCGGTCAGCGCGGCCAGCGGCCGGGCGCCGGCCATCGGGCTGTCGGTGCGCACCGACAGCACCTGCAGGCCCGCGAGACCTGGCTCGGCTGCGCATTCCGCCAAGCGCTGCAGGCGTTCGCTATCGGCGAACACGACGCGCGCGTCACAGTCGGCCAATGCATAGGCCAGCTCGTCGGCCTGCCAGTGCG
>Ga0316600_10000707_pt1 | contig 15781 bp, 16 predicted proteins | sample OWC_soil_day5_CT_FD_207652 | JGI IMG/M metagenome (GOLD analysis project Ga0316600, IMG submission 207652) | Wetland soil microbial communities from Old Woman Creek delta, Ohio, United States - OWC_soil_day5_CT | ecosystem: Environmental > Terrestrial > Soil > Wetlands | place: USA: Ohio... | reverse complement strand
GATAAGGGTAAGGCCGTTGAAATCTTGAAGAAACTCTACGAGCATCAATTTGTCTCCATCGTGACCGTCGGAATCGGCGATAGCCTGAACGATCTGTCCATGTTATCCGTCGTGGACCATCCCATTTTTCTCAAAGCGGAAGATCGCGTTTCACCGGAGGCTTTATCACCGATTCAAAATTGTACGATCATTCATGGCACCGGCCCTCAGGTCTGGAACGAAGCGATCCTGAGCATGATCAAACCCTCTTCCCCTGGACCGGAAGAAAATAAAGCGAAAGGATCATGAAAAAAGCGATCATCATCCCTATCTATCTCAAATTCAAGCAACCGGAGGAATTGCCCTATTTAGAGGGGCTGCGGTTGGCCAAGAGGGCGATCGAAAGCCTGAAGGGATTGGAAGACCAGGATTTCACTCTCATCCTTCCTGTTTCTTTTGACCTGACGGGTGAAGTCAAAGAAGACCCCCTCCCTGAAATGACAAAGTTCGTCATCGATGAGGTGAAACGTTTGAGGAGGGAAGAAACATGGGTCTTCTCCAACCACCCTCTAAGAATTTTGAGAGATTATTTGGACCGATTGAATTTTAAATATTTCTCTTCCCTCATCGATTTGAAGGGGTTTTCAAAAATTCGCAACACCGGTCTTCTTCTCGCCCAAGGGCTTTCCATCGATGCCGCTATCTTTATAGACTCTGACGAGGTCATAGAGAACCCCCGATACCTGAAGATCGCCTGTGAACATCTGAATGAAGAATGGAAGGGCAGGGTCGTGCACGGAAAAGGCGGCCTTTATGTCAATCGGGATGGGACGATCCTTCTTCCTGCGCAGCAACTCTGGTGGAGGTTTCTTTGGAATAAAACAAAATGGATGAACCAAGTCTGGGAGAATATCCTCTCCGCCGAAGACCGGCTTGTTCCTTCTCCCATGCTCTTAGGCGGAAATCTGGTCCTTCATCGATCTCTTTTCCGGCACATCCCCTTCGACCCTTACATCCCAAGAGGAGAAGATACGGACTATCTCATTAACGCGAGCCGGGAGGGGTTTTACCTCCTCTTTGACCGGGAGATGAAGATCAAACACCTCCATCCGGAAAGAACCGGGGTTTTCTTCCAGGAAGAGTTGAAAGGGGATATCGAACGATTTCTCTACGAGCGCGGGAAAATAACTGCAGGATCTCGCGTAAATCTTGACCCCTACCCGGGATATTTTTTAAGATGGACTGTTTTCCCGAAGGCAGGGCTCACCTCTTTCTTTCTCAGCCTCGATTATCTGGCGAAGGGCGAGTGGAAAAAGGCAGGAGAATGCCTAGCCAATATCGGCCTTCTCTTTCAGGGGGAACGGGACGGCTGGCTAAAATACTTAAGGTTCAAAGAGGATTGGGAAAAGGTAGCGGACCTCCTCGATCAGGAGGGGATGGGTGCGGTTCTGGAAGGTTGCCGGGTTTGATTTTCGGGTCGGGCTATGGAGAAAACACTGGAAACTCAGCTGAAAGAGATTAAAGAGGCCGACATCCTGATCGGAATTCCAAGTTACAATAATGCCCGCACCATCGGTCATGTGGTGAGGGCTGTGATGGCCGGCCTGGCCAAGTATTTTCCGAATGCCAAGGCGGTCCTTGTCAACTCCGATGGCGGCTCCACCGACGGAACTGAAGAAGAAGTGAAGAGGGTACAGATTGAAGACTTCAAAACGATCCTGACTTCCCATCCCGTTCATCCCCTCTCTAAAATCGTTACTCCCTATCATGGCATTCCTGGAAAAGGAAGCTCTTTTCGGACCATCTTCGAAGCCGCCAGGCTGGTGAACGCAAAGGCCTGTGCCGTCGTTGACTCAGATTTGAGGTCTATCGCCCCGGAGTGGGTGGAACTTCTTCTCAGACCTGTTTATGAAGGGGGCTTTGATTATGTGGCGCCACTCTATGCCCGGCATAAATTTGACGGGACCATTACCAATAGTATCGTCTATCCTTTGACCCGAGCACTCTATGGGAAAAGGGTCCGTCAGCCCATCGGCGGAGATTTCGGCTTTTCGGGGGAACTTGCAAACTTTTATTTGACGAAGGATGTTTGGGAAACCGACGTCGCCCGTTTCGGCATTGATATCTGGATGACCACCCTCGCCATTGCGGAAGGGTATAAAGTATGCCAATCCTACTTAGGAGCTAAAATCCATGACGCGAAAGACCCCGGGAGCGATCTCGGGCCGATGTTCACTCAAGTCGTCTCCTCGGTCTCTGCGTTAATGGGAGAATACGAGCCTCTCTGGAAAAAAGTTAAAGAATCGGAGCCCATCCCTACGTTTGGTTTTCATTATGAGGTGGGCTTAGAACCGGTTTCTGTCAATGTTCAGCATATGATCGGGAATTTCCGGTTAGGAGCCAAGAATCTGATGCAGATCTGGAGGAAGGTGATCCTCCCTGAGACGGCTTCCTGGCTCGAATCCATTGGTCGATTATCTGACGAGGCCTTCTCTTTTCCTGAAGACCTCTGGGTTCGCCTTGTCTATGACTTTGCAGCAGCGTTCCACAAGGGATCGGTTCACCGGGAGCACTTGTTGAAATCGATGATCCCTCTTTATCTTGGCCGGGTCGCCTCGTTCGTTAAGGAAAATCAAGAGAGTCCTGCCAGAGAGGTGGAAGCAAAAATCGAATCCATTTGTAAGGTTTTTGAAGAAATGAAACCTTATCTCATTGAGCGATGGGAAAAAGGAAAATAGGAGGTGATAGGTATGCGAGAAGACTGGGGGGCTGCTATTTCAGATTCTTTCAATAAGTTCTTGGGAAAAGTCGTTACATTCCTGCCCAATCTCTTGGCGATGATTACGATTCTCATCATCGGGTTTCTCATCGCCTGGATCGTCAAAAAGATCATCTTTCATTTCCTGAAGGCGATTCAGTTTGATAAGGTGAGCGAACGATGGGGTTTGGCCGAGGTTTTGTCTAAAGGGGGGGTGCCTTATTCACCCGCCAGCCTTTTGAGTCGCTTCTTTTATTGGGTCATCGTCCTGATCACGCTGATTATGGGGGTCAATGCCCTTGATGTTCCCGCCACTCAAGACTTTATCACCCACTTTTTCAATTACCTCCCCCACCTCTTCGCAGCGATCCTCATCCTGATTGTCGGTTACTTGATTGCCATCTTCTTAGGCCAAGCCGCATTGATCGGGGCAGTCAATGCTCAAATGGAATCCGCAAGACTCCTCGGGCGCAGTGTCCGTTGGTTCATTATCGTTCTCTCAGTCACGATGGCCTTATACCATTTAGGCATCGCAGAAAAGGTGATCATTGCTGCCTTCACCATCATCTTCGGCGGAATTGTCCTCGCCTTGGCTCTTGCTTTTGGATGGGGGGGAAGGGATCTGGCCAAGGATTTCCTTGACAGGCTTTACAGAAAAAGGGAGAAAGACGAAAAGGGCCAGGACCATATCTCTCACCTCTGAAGGAGAAGGAGTCACTTGATTTACGCGGGACAAGTGTGTTAACTTCCGTGACGGAAATAGTCCTGTTTTTTCGATAACTTATTTATATTATAAAAGGAACCTTAACGCTGTATAAGTACCCGAAGATTGCCCATGAGTCTCTGGACCTATATCCCTCAACTCCTTTTCTCGGGTTTGACGATAGGGGCCATCTATGCCCTGGTGGCCTTAGGATTTGTGACTATCTCCAGGGCTTCCCAAATCATCAATTTTGCCCAGGGGGAATTTGTGATGTTGGGAGGAGTGATTACCTTTTTCCTCCTGAAGGGTGTAAAGCTCCCCTACCCTTTAGCCGCTCTGATCGCCGTCCTCATGGTTGTTTTGATCGGCTTCGCAATGCATCTCTCGATCCTCTATCCCTTGCGAAAGGCTTCCATTCTCATCCTCATCATGGCAACGCTTGGGGCTTCCATCTTCCTCAGCAGTACGAGCGGCCTTCTCTTTGGAACGCTGCCTAAAACCCTTCCCCCTTTCTCCAGTGAAGGACCTCTCCAATTAGGGAAAATCTCCGTTTCCCCTCAGAGTCTCTGGGTCTTGCTATCCACCTTTATATTACTGATCTTTCTCTATCTCCTCTCCCATCGAACATTATTGGGAAAAGCCATGGAAGCAAGTTCAACGGACCCCTTAGGGGCCGATCTCCTGGGCATATCACGAAACCTCATGGTCTTCTTAGCTTTCGGGGTGAGCGCGGGGGTAGGGGCGATTGCCGGAATCCTGATCACACCCATTTTCTTCACCAGCTACAGCTCCGGGGCACTCTTGGGTCTGAAGGGGTTTATCTCCGCCGTCCTGGGAGGCTGGGGGAAGAATAGCGGTGCTATTCTTGGAGGCTTTGCCCTTGGGATTGTGGAATCCTTAAGCCTGGCCTTTATCCCTTCGGGGTATAAGGATGGAGTCGCCTTTGTGATTCTATTACTCATTCTCTATTTCCGGCCTAAAGGGATTTTGGGATCGCCTTTTATAGACAGCCGCCGATGGTAGCACCCCTCCCTCTCCCCACGGGGGAGAGGGGAAGGGTGAGGGGCAGTAATTTGGAAATTGGAATTTTACACGTGATTGCCCGGGAGACCATGTCTTCTCGTACAGCGAAGGTGCCACAAACCCAGTTTAGAAAAAGGGACCTCTTTTATCTGGTACCCCTGTGGTTCATTTCGCTCATCGCACCCGATCCCTACCTCTATCATAAGAAGGGGTTCAAAAAAAAAGACATCTTCTATCTTGCGGTGATCTGTCTGGCGCCCCTGATCTGGTCTGATTCGCACTTTCATCACCTCATGGTATTGGCAGGGATCTACGCCATCCTGGCATTGGGGCTCAGTCTCTTTATGGGGTACGCGGGGCAGATCTCTTTAGGACACGCTGCCTTCTTTGGAATCGGCGCCTATACCACAGCCATCCTCACGACCCGCTATGCTGTTCCGACCTTCCTGGCTTTTTGGGCCTCGGCTCTCACGGCAGCTTTGATCGCTCATTTGATGGGTAGACCGATCCTCAAGCTGAAGGGGTATTTCTTAGCCTTGGCCACGCTGGGGTTTGGAGAAATATTCTTGGTCATTGTCCGAGAGTCGACCAACCTCACCGGCGGGGTCATCGGGATCTTTGGCATTCCCTGGTTTTCTGTACTGGGGTTTTCCTTCGATACTTATCTGAAACAGTACTATCTCGCTTGGGGGGTAGTCACGGGTCTATTCATCTTCTCAAAAAATCTGGTTCGCTCTAAAGTAGGCCGAGCCCTTTTGGCTGTGGCGGCGAGTGAAGATGCTGCCTCGAGTGTGGGAATGAATGTCTCCAAGACGAAATTAGAGATTTTTGTCTTAGGCGCAGCCTTTGCCGGATGGGCCGGGAGCCTGTTTGCCTGTATCATGTCAACCGCCAGTCCGGAAGCCTTTAGCCTCGGGTTCACGATTCTGGTCGTCATGATGGTGGTCCTGGGAGGAATGGGGAATCTCTACGGTCCCATCGGCGGGGCCCTCCTCCTCACCTGGTTAATGGATCTCTTAAGCAAATATCAGGAATACAGCCTTCCCATTTATAGCGTGATCTTGATTCTGTTCCTCATCTTTTTTCCGGACGGAATTGGAGCCCGCTTGAATGTCAGGGTCATTTACCTGATCGGGTATTGGGCAAAAAAGAAGAAGAGAAACAAAGGGAAGCTCTAATGTTGCTCCTTTCAATCGAAGAGCTCATCAAAGAGTATGACGGCATACGGGCCCTGGACCGGGTTTCACTGAAAGTGGAAAAGGGACGGATCAAGGGACTGATCGGACCGAATGGAGCCGGGAAAAGCACTCTCTTCCATTTGATCAGCGGTGTGGAGAAACCCGATTCAGGAAAAATCTTTTTCAAAGAAAAAAATATCACCTCCATGGAACCTCACGAGAGATCAGCCCTTGGAATAGGGAGAACGTTTCAGACATTACAAATTTGGGGAAACATGACCGTGGTGGAGAATATCATGGCGGGGATGAACCGAAGGCTGAAAGGGGGATTCTTATCCTGCGGGCTTTGGCTCCCCTGGATCAGAAGATCGGAAAATGAAGCCCTGAAGGAAGCCAAGGAGATCCTCGATTCCCTGGGTTTGTTGGGCAAATGGGAATCCCTGGCTTCCCAGCTTCCTTACGGCAAACAAAAACTCCTTGAGTTAGGCCGGGCCCTTGCCATGAAGCCGGAACTTCTCCTTTTGGATGAGCCGGCCTCCGGATTGACTCCCCTAGAAATCGAACAGCTTTCGGAACAGGTCTCACAGATCAGGCAGGAGGGAGTCACGGTTTTTATTGTGGAGCACCACATGGGTATGGTGATGGAGATCGCGGACGAGATAGCCGTCCTTCATAATGGGGAACTGATCGCCGAAGGAACACCGGAGGCAGTTAGAAAAAACCCGCAAGTGATCGAGGCCTATTTAGCCCGGCGAAGTCACACAAATCCCGCACTGCCGGAACTGTAATGACAAATGACAAAATCCAAATGTCAAAGGAAGCTCAAATTATTAAATGTCAAACATTCCTTTTTCGATGAAAACACCGAGGATAATACCTTTTCCACCTTGGGTTTTGGATTTCCTTCGAAATTTGATCTTTGACATTTGACATTGTTTTATCGGAAAGCCCATGCTTAAAATAAAGAAGCTGACCGTTCAATACGGACCCCTCCCCGCATTGAATGAAATTTCCCTGGAGGTCAAAAAGGGAGAGACCGTTTCCCTCTTGGGTCCCAATGGGGCGGGAAAGACGACCCTTTTACTCACCCTTTCGGGAATTCTAAAGACCACCGAAGGCAGAATCCTCTTCGAAGACGAGGATGTCACTAACCTAAGTCCTCATAAGATCGTCTCCAAAGGGATCGGCCATGTCCCTCAAGGGCGCCACATCTTTCCCACCCTTTCTGTCATCGACAATCTGATGATGGGCGCCTACCGGCATCGGAGAGCAAAGAAAGAAATAGAAAAAGATTTGGAATGGATTTATCAGCTTATGCCAATTCTACGAGAGAGGACTCGCCAGAGGGCAGGGACGCTCAGCGGGGGCGAACAACAGATGCTCTCCATCGGAAGGGCTATGATGGGACGTCCCAAACTCCTGCTGCTGGATGAGCCCTCCTTAGGATTGGCTCCCCGTCTGATGGATGAGATCTTCACGCTCTTCAGGCAAATGAATCGGATGGATCTTACCCTTTTCATTGTGGAGCAGGAGGTCCTTCTTTCCCTCGGCATTTCCAGCCGCGGATATCTCCTGAGAAATGGCCGTGTGATCAAAGAGGGATTGGCATCGGCTCTGATGGAAAGCCGGGAGGTAAGGGTTCTTTGTTTGGGTGAAGAGACAGACAAATCACCATGAGATCAGGAGGAGACTCAAATGAAAGAGTCTTTGACACCGAAAGCGAATTCCGTGCTGATTCTGTCCGCCGCAGCGGCCACGGGTCATCTCCGGGCAGCAGATGCGCTTGTCGCCGCCTTTGCGGCACGGGGCGTCCCCGCACGGCATATTGAAGTTCTCCGCTACACGAACCCCATTTTCCGAAAGATCTATTCTGATCTCTATATAGACCTTATGACGCGTGGGCCAGACCTTCTCGGTTGGCTCTACAAAACCTTCGACCGTCCCTGGCAGTTTCAGAAGCGACGCCTGGCTCTGGATCGACTCCATACAGGCCCGATGGTCAAAATGATCAGACAGGAAAATCCGGACTTTGCTTTGTGCACCCACTTTCTCCCGGCAGAAATACTTCTCTATTTAAGAAAGAAAAAGATTTTTGATATTCCAATCGGCGTGGTGGTGACAGACATCGATGCCCATGCCATGTGGCTGCTGAAAAACGTAGACTGGTACTTTGTCGCCTGCGAGGAAACGCGGGTCTATCTGGCGGCGTTGGGCATCCCTTCTGAAACGATCTTTGTCACCGGGATCCCGATCGATCCGATCTTTGGAGTGGAAAAACCCAAGCGTGAGACCCGTCTCCGTCTCGGCCTGGATCCAGACAAAACGACGATTTTGGTCTCGGTGGGCGGTTTCGGCGTGGGACCGGTTGAATCCCTTGTCCACAGCCTCCACGAAATCCAGCACCCCGTTCAGATGGTGGTCATCTGCGGTCGTAACACCCGGCTGGAGAGCCGTTTAAGAAAACATCCCCCGCTCCGTCACCCGATGAAAATTGTCGGCTTTACAAGTGAAATGGACAGCTGGATGGCTGCCGCAGACCTCCTGGTGGGAAAGCCCGGAGGATTGACGAGTTCTGAGGCGTTGGCCCGTGGACTGGTTTTGGTCATCGTCAATCCCATTCCCGGTCAAGAGGAACGAAACAGTGACCATTTTCTGGAGGAAGGGGTGGGAATTCGATGTAACAACCTTCCGGCCTTGGCCTATAAGATCGATACGCTGCTGGCCGATCACGGACGGTTTTCCAGAATGCAGGAGGCTGTACGGCGAATGGCACGACCGGATGCAGCATCCGAAGTCGTTTCCACTGTGCTCAAGGCGAAGGTGTGAATGAATTTCCACTACCCACTTCAAATTGAATTTGGTATAATTTTGGAGGGGGTACGCTGGAGTGAGGGATGAAGGAATTTCATGATGATGAACAGGTGGTGGAGCTTGCTCTCACTTTCGGTCCTCGTCTGCTTTTGTCTGTTTGCTCCTGGAATGGCCAGCGCTGAAAAGAAAGTGACGATTGGAACAGTAGAGGATGTCATCCTCTTGCCCTGGAAAGTCAAACTTCCAGCCCGCATTGACACCGGGGCGGCAAAATCCTCGCTTGACGCGCGGGAACTTAAAGTACACGAGGATTGGGTTGAGTTCAGGTTGCCTCGAAAGTATGGCGGTTTGCGCTTGCGCCTGCCGATCATCGAATGGCGACATGTTCGAACCACTGAGGGGCTCGAACGGAGGCCGATCATCGAATTAGAAATCTGTCTCGGTTCCAATCGAATTCGCACCCCGGTGAACCTTGCGGACCGCTCCATGGTGAAATACCCGTTGATTTTAGGCCGCAGTTTCCTGAAGGAGAATTTTGTCGTAGACGTGAAACAACGGAGGGCTTCAAAACCGAATTGTCCCGATCATCCTTGAACGTGGAAGACCCGTGAAAAATCTCGGTCGACTCTACTGGTGAAGATACTGAGCCAACAGAACCCATTCCGAAAACGCCCTGTAGGGCTCTCCGCGGGCATGATGTTTCTCCTCGTGTTGACACTCCTTCTTCTTTCTTTGGGAAAAGGGAGTGCCGGAGAGAAGATGACCCTTGGAGAAGTGGAGGATGTGATTCTTTTGCCCTGGGGTGTGAAGTTGCCGGCGCGCATTGATACGGGCGCAGCCACCTCTTCCCTCGATGCAAGGGAACTCAGCGTGAAGGACAAGATGGCCGAGTTCAGGTTGCCCAAAACGTATGGTGGCCTCCGGTTACGCTTACCGGTGGTTGGGTGGCAGAAGATTCGAAGCGCCGAGTTCAGGGAACGGAGGCCAGTCGTAGAGATCACCTTCTGCATCGGTCCGAAGTCCATACGCGCCCAGGTCACCCTGAACGATCGCTCAACCGCCAGCTACCCGCTCATCATCGGACGGAATGTTTTAAAAGATAAATTTGTGGTTGACTGTATGCATTCGAACTGCCTTCCGCCCACCTGCAAGGAGGCTCCCTCCCAATGAAGCGCCCTGCCCCCTTACTGGCGGTAGCTCTCTTGATTCTCCCATTCGCTCTCATCAGCTACCGCATCCTTGGGCTGAAATACCCAATCTTTCCAGCAGCCCCGGAAAAGGCGTGGCAACTGTCTATGGATGCCTATGTCAAGGGGGGCGAGAAAGAAACCACGGTGATGATCGGAGTTCCTTACACCCATGAAGGACGAATTGTTGCTGAGGAACGCATCTTCTCCGGAAGATTCAGTTTTAATCTTCTTCGTGATGGACCCAACCAGGTCGGCGTCTGGTCAGGAACCATCAGCCGCATGGGTGAATTGATTGGATACAAGGCAACCGTCAAGGTGCAGCCTCAATATTTCCTCAAAACAAAACCGCCAGTCCTTGGGCCATATCCAAAGGAGATTGGAGAGGCGGAAAAGAAACTTGCAAGAAGGTTGGTGGAAAAATGGGACCCCCTTCCGCCGGCGGAACGACTCCGAAGAATCGCAGAGGCGGTCAAAGGGATTTGGGGAATTCCCCCTCCTGACGATCAAAACCTCCAGGCCTGGTCAACCTTCCGGGATAAACATGGCCGGGTGACGGTTTTTCTTGTTCTATTGCGAGCTGCCGCTCTGCCTGCTCGAGCGGTCGAGGGTCTTGAACTCGTAGAAAGCATTACCACTCCGACGCTCATCTGGATTCAGGTTTGGACGGGCGAAGAGTGGGAGAACCTTCAGCCGGAGAGAGGAGAAATTTATCAAAAGCCTGCTTCACTACTTCCGTTAGTGACCGGGGGATATCCTGTCGTACGCACTCTCCAGGGGGAAGTTTCAGAGATCCGCTGGTCCTTGAACCAGCAGGTCATCACCCAATGGCGCATGCACTTTGAGCGTATCATGCGTTCAGATCGATGGCTCGACCGCTGGTCGCTGTTTCGCCTGCCGGAAGAGTTTCAGACAACTTTCCGAATTCTCATGCTGGTCCCGATCGGCGCCCTGATGATTTGCCTCTTGCGCAATATCGTCGGCTTTCCAACCTTCGGGATCTTTTTGCCCGTTCTCATGGCCCTCGCTTTTCGAAATACGGGCTTGGCTTACGGACTCGGGATCTTCTGGGGAGTGGTCCTGATCGGATATGTGATCCGTCGCTGGATAGACAAGCTTCGTCTCCTCCTTGTCCCGCGGCTGTCGGTGATCCTGACACTTGTCATCATCTGCATTACCGGCTTTGCCCTGATCGGAAACAAGCTCGACCTCCGGGAATTCATGGCGGTTGGATTACTCCCCTTTGTCATTCTTACGATGACGATCGAACGTTTCTTTGTCATCATGGAGGAGGCAGGTGTTCGGGAAGGACTCTGGATGGCAGCAGGGAGTGCCGGAGTTGCGGTGATTACCTACAAGATTCTTCAATTTGAATCCCTTCAACTCACTTTCTTTGTTTATCCGGAACTCCTGCTTGCCGTCGCGGCGGTTCAAGTGCTTGTGGGCCGCTACACCGGCTATCGCCTTTTGGAGCTCTTCCGGTTCCGGAGGTTTCGGAAGTCATGACGATCCTGCAAACCATCCGCCGGCTCCGAGAGATCGGGGTACTCGGAATGAATCGACGGAATGCCGAATACATCATGCGCTTTAATCCCCGATCTTCCTTTCCGCTCGTGGACGACAAGCTCAAAACAAAACAATTGGCAGAGGCCCATCAGATTCCAACCCCGCGTTTGTACCATGTGATCGAGCATCACGGGGATATTCCCATACTCGAAAAAGTGCTGTGTGACTACCGGGATTTCGTTCTCAAACCCGCTCGGGGCACCGGTGGGGGCGGTATCGTCCTTGTCAAGGGCCACACGGAAGAGGGTTTCGTCAAGCAAAACGGCGAGGTCATCCTGATGAAGGATCTTACTTACCACATCTCCGATATCCTCTCGGGAATTTACTCTCTCGAGGGACTCGAGGACAAGGCCTTCATTGAGGGACTCGTTCATCCCAATACCGTCTTTGACGCGGTGACCTATTGTGGCGTCCCGGACATTAGAATCATCGCCTATCGCGGTGTGCCGGCGATGAGCATGGTTCGCCTTCCAACCCAAGCTTCGGATGGGAAGGCCAATCTTCATTGCGGGGCGATCGGTGTTGGGATCGACATGGCAGAGGGGACGACACTGGCAGGCGTCCATCGATCCGGGGTTGTGACTCACCACCCCGACACCCATAAGCCCGTGAAGGGGATACGGGTGCCTCACTGGGAGAGATTGCTCCTCATCGCTGCAAGAGCGGTCGATATGACCGGCCTTCACTACCTGGGAGTGGATCTGGTGATTGATCAGGAGCAAGGGCCCCTCCTGCTCGAACTGAATGCACGCCCGGGACTTCAAATTCAGATTGCCAACCAGGCGGGTCTCCTCAATCGCCTCGAGCTCATCGACAAGGCGCCTCCTGAAATCTTTGCGACACCGGAGAGAAGAGTGGCCTGGGTCCTGGACACATTTTCCGCTCGCACCCCGGTTTGATGCATTGGAAATGGGGATCCCATCTTCATTTATCAATTTCCTGCCAATTCAGTCCCGGCAAATGACATTTGAGGATAAGACTCCGAATGGGTCCAGCGAAGTGCTATTTCTTTTCTAACGACCTGAGGTAGGCAATGATGTCTGCCATCTCAGAAGATTTGAGATCAATCCCCTTCCCTTTGAGCGCATTCTTGATACAGGCATTCACCATCTTCTCAAGGTCTTTCCTGTCGGCAGCTTTCTCTAACCCTTTTCCATCTTGGTGGCATGAGTTGCATGACATCCCAGCGGTGGCTCCGCCGAACTTCGGATCGTTAAAAAGTGCTTTTCCCTTCTCCGCATTACCGGCTGCAAAGGTAAGCCCAAACATAAGACCGAAAGAAACTATTACAAACAGAGCTATCCTTAATTCCTTCATTCCATATCGCCCCCTTTCTTCATGCATATATCCATTTTCTCACTGGAGTCTTCCTTTTTCAATAACATTTTTTCAAAGTTTTCTCGCCAAACCCTCCCTTTTTTCAAGATATCAGGTCTTCAATTCAATTGAAATCAAATGCACTTGGGTATTATAATGCTCTGAAATGTGGAGCCCCACGGGCAAAGCCCGTGGCGCCTGACGAACACCCATGTGGGGCGACATCCCGGCCAAAGGTTGGCGCATTCATCCACGGCCAGAGGCCGTGGCTTTCTGCTGCCGGGGAAAATGGATGAAGCGTTAAGATGTATGAAAAACGAACCTACCGAGATTTGGTGAAAACCGATGATCTCGTTAAATTTGAGGTCATCATTAAGGAAACGGACCTCCTCGTCCGGGCAGAGAGCGACCTTTCCAAGGAAGCGAGAGAATCCGTACTAACATACCGCCACCAACTCGAAACGTATATCGCGATGAACCCCGGATTCCAGCAAAGCCTCGTCCCCGTCGCAGAGGACCCCTATGCCCCGGAAATCGTCAAGCAGATGATCCAGACCTCCCAATGGGCCGGTGTGGGTCCGATGGCTACCGTCGCTGGCGCCATGGCCGATTTGGTTTCAAGAGATCTGCTCAAGCTCTCAAAAGAGGTGATCGTTGAAAATGGCGGGGATATCTATCTCGCCAGCTCCAGGGAACGGACCATCGGGATCTATGCGGGAGATTCCCCCCTCAGTCTTAAGATAGGAATTGTGATCTCGCCCGATGACACCCCGCTCGGCGTCTGTACCTCTTCAGGAACGGTGGGCCCTTCCCTCAGCTTTGGGAAAGCCAATGCTGTCTGCATTCTCTCGAAATCTTCCGCCCTTGCCGATGCGGCAGCGACGGCGGTCGGGAATCTCGTAAAAGAGAAAAAGGATATCTCATCGGGTCTGGGGAAAGCAAGAGAGATCGACGGGGTATTGGGGACCCTCATCATCGTTGAGGAAAAGATGGGGGTCTGGGGAAGAATCAAGCTGACCCGACTTTGATTATATTGGAATTCAGGAGTCAGTAGTCAGAATACAGAATGGGCCTATAAATTTGTCAAATCTATTAAGAGCTTTTTTATTCTGGATTCTGGAATTCAAAAATGACAACTATTTCTATTGCCACACTCGGATGTAAGGTGAACCAGTTCGAGTCGGAGGCCCTGATCGATGCCCTCGAACAGAGAGGGTATGCCGTCGTCCCCTTCGAAGAAGGTGCGGACATCACCATTGTCAATACATGCACCGTCACCCACCGGGCCGATTTTCAATCAAGACAGATGGTTCGAAGGGCCACCCGATCCAATCCCAACTCCCTGGTCATTGTCACCGGATGTTACTCCCAGGTGGAAGCGGATACCTTGTTAACGATGAAAGGCGTGCACTATCTGGTGGGAAATGGAGAAAAGAGCCGGATTCCTGATTATCTTCCCTCGATGCAACAAGGTAAATTTCCAAGGATGCAAGTCGGTGATATTCAGAAAGAGAGGCTCTTTTCGGAAATCCCCCTTCATTCTTTTCATCGCCACACCCGTGCTTTCCTAAAAATTCAGGATGGCTGTGATGCCTATTGTTCCTATTGTATCGTTCCCCATGCCAGGGGCCGGTCGAGAAGTCTCCCGCCGGAAAGAGTGGTTCAAAACCTGAAGGTGTTGAAAGAGAAAGGATTCAAAGAAGTCGTGCTCACCGGCATTCACCTGGGCGTTTACGGACGAGACCTCAACCCTCCCTTCTCTTTGGAAAACTTGCTCAGACAACTGGAGAAAGAAGAGACCCCTGATCGAATTCGACTCAGCTCCATCGAGCCGGGAGATTTTTCTCCGGAACTGACCTCTGGCCTCGCGCAATCGTATAAGATCTGCCCTCACCTTCACATCCCTATCCAGAGCGGGGACGACGACGTATTGAAAAAGATGAATAGAGACTATGACCGTTCCTTCCTTTCGGATCTCGTCCGGGAACTTCATCGGCGGATTTCAAACCTCTCTATCGGAGCCGATGTGATCGTAGGGTTTCCCGGAGAAACAGAGGAGAGATTTAAACACACGTATGAGCTGGTTGAATCGCTGCCCTTTTCTTATCTCCATGTCTTCCCCTTTTCCAAGAGAAAGGGAACCCCTGCGTTTCAATTTCCCCAGAGGGTGAATGAGGAAGAGATCAAAAAAAGGGCTGAGACGATGAGGGAGTTAGGGAAGCAGAAACGCCAGGCTTTTTATCGTCAGTATCTCCATCAGGAGTTGAGTGTCCTGGTTGAAGACCGTAAAGAAAAAGAAACCGGGAGAAGAAAGGGTCTTTCCAGGAATTACATCCCTGTTCTGATCGACGATAGAAATGAGATCGGAAAATATTGGGATGGGGGGGACGGGGTGAATCAGGAACGGATCGTCAGGGTCATTGAACTGGCTGAAAAGGGTGTGATCGGAGAAGTTCTGGAGAAATAGCGTGGACGAAGAAAGGTTGGCAACTCTAAAAGCATTGGAAGACCGCCTGGGTTATCGGTTCAAAGAGATCACATGGCTCGATCAGGCGCTGACCCATAAGTCATTTATTTATGAGACCAATCATCCTGAGAAAGGGGCCAATGAGGTCTTGGAATTTCTCGGGGATTCGGTTCTCAATCTTGCGGTCAGTTACCTTCTCTTCCTCAAATCTCCCGACGCTCAGGAAGGGACACTCTCCATGATGAGGTCCCAACTGGTCAAAAGGAGTTCCCTCGCATTTCTCTCCAAGGAACTTCAGTTAGAAGGCTACCTTCTCCTCGGAAAAAGTCAACAGCTAAACGGAGGGACGCAAAAATCCTCGATTCTGGCCAATACCTACGAAGCCCTGGTCGGAGCCATCTTCATGGATTCAGGTTTCGATCAGGCGTTAGACGTCGTCAAAGGACATTTTGAAACTTATCTTCAAACCAACACTCCCCCCGAACTGCTCAATGATTTTAAAAGCCTTTTGCAGATCTATTCCCAGCAGTTTCACGGAGTGTCTCCCCAGTATCGGGTAATGAATGAGTCCGGACCGGATCACGATAAGAGGTTTCAGGCATCTGTCATCATCGGGGATGAGGTGAAGGGGCTGGGATGGGGAAAGAGCAAGAAAGAGGCGGAGCAGGAAGCCGCTAAAAACGCAATGGAAGAGATGAATAAAACGCCAAATGACAAAGTTCAAACTTCAAATGAAACCTAAATATCTAAGCGCCAAAATTGAAAGAACTTTACCTGGATTTTGATTTGAAA
>Ga0316600_10000706_pt1 | contig 15783 bp, 14 predicted proteins | sample OWC_soil_day5_CT_FD_207652 | JGI IMG/M metagenome (GOLD analysis project Ga0316600, IMG submission 207652) | Wetland soil microbial communities from Old Woman Creek delta, Ohio, United States - OWC_soil_day5_CT | ecosystem: Environmental > Terrestrial > Soil > Wetlands | place: USA: Ohio... | reverse complement strand
GTCCCTGGCAAAAAATTCATCAAAAAAAGGTGGCCGGATTAATCTTAAGTATTCGGGTTCTGTTACCCACCAATCTATTTGATTTCTTTGCTCATACCAAGGAACAATACGGTCTTTTATTAACTCCTCTATATGCCCCTTTGTATATTCCCATTCATATTTCTGAGCCACATCATGATCTTCGATCTTGTTCGTTATTTCCGGGGGACGACGAACGTGTACCTGTCCCATAGCGACCTACCCTAGCTCCGTTTTCTTTGAAATCTATCATAGGTGCTCCTGTCGTTGAATTTGTGTGGTAATTTATTTTTGTCGCAGTAGTGAGTCTGTGTTGTATCTTTTTTACTTGTTTCTGGAAATAAGTGAAGCTGATTTTAAGTATTTAAGTTATAAATTTACAAAGATTGGAGACTCCTCACTTATTGATAATCAAAGAAATTACCAAAGTGGGGAATGATGACGATGAATGTCTTATTAGATGTTTTTATCGATTTAAATTTGGGAGATGATGTTTTCCTCGAAACCTTACTAAATCGATATAAAAATGTAAATTTTTATTGCTTTGACAATAAAAAATGGGAAAAAGAGGAAATGGGTTATGATAAATATAAAAACTTATTTTTTTTACCCATCAGTTTTTCTTTAATAAAAAGTGATTCTTTCGACGCCTATATTATAATGGGTGGAGATATGTTTCCACAAAATGGAGACTTCGTTTTACGGAAGTTTATATGTAAAAGCTTTAGTGATGCAAAAAAGCCGATTTATATTATCGGATGCAATTTATATAAAAACTATAGTGAGGATATTCAAAAAGATATTCTATATATCTTCTCAAAGTCTTCTTATGCGGCTGTGCGTGATGCCTGTACGTATCGTTTTTTGAAAACTAGGCTGAAAAATAATAGGATTGTGTACAGTGGTGATATTGCTTTTAGCAATCACAATCTTGAAGGAATAACTAAAAATGGTAATATATTAGGGATTTCGGTAAGGAGAAAGAATGATTTAGGCGAAGACGAATATAGGAAATATTGTGCATGGTTTGCGCGGTTGGCAGAACATTATATCAAGCAGAATGAAGATAATAAACTTCGCTTTTTTGCTTTTAGTAATGGAATTACGAAAGATATAGTAGTTATACATGATATTTATAGCCAAATGGTTGCAAACCCTGAAAGAGTGGAGATTGTGGATTACTGTGGGAATATAAATGAAACACTGAGGATGTATTCGGAGTGCAATCACTATATTACCACTCGATTTCATGGATTAATTTTCGCATTAGGATACCAAGGTAAATTTATACCTTTTGAATATGAAGAGAAATGTGTGAACTTATTGGATGATATTGAGTATTCAGGTATACGGATTAACTATGACTCTCTTGATCAAGGGAGTATAGCAGTAGTTGTCAATCAGTTATTTAGCAGTGAATTTTTTTATGATAGGGATAAATTAAAAGATCATATTTTACGCTCAGAACTTAATTTTTCTACCATGGATTTATTTTTAAATCAAGGAAATCAAGAAAATAAAGTAATACACTTGGAAGCTGAATATCAAAGTAATTTATCAGTCTTATTAAATGAGAGCATGAAGAAGAGAATTATTGTTTTTGGAACGGGAAGTTTATCATTGAAGCTTTCTTCTCATTATAAATATTGTATTGAGTATTATGTCGATAATGATGAGAGTAAATGGAATGGATCCTTTTTGGATAAGTCGGTACGTTCACCGGTAACACTTTCGGATGAAAATAAAGATGATATTTTCATCCTCATTGCTAGCCAATATTATACTGAGATTAGTTGCCAATTAGAAATAATGGGTTTTCAATCAAACAAACATTATATAGATAAAGAACAGTATCATCTGCTAGCAAGTAATCTATAGAAAATAGGGGATGTAATAATGATGGGGAAATTAAATGGTAAGCATGTATTATTTAGATTTGTACCAACAATGGGATGTAATTTAAGGTGTTCCTATTGTTTTGTTACAGAAGCTGAGAAAAAAGCTCCAGGTACAATGTTTGATAAGTTTAGTCCTAAGGAATGGATTGAAGCCATGGGAAATTTTGTTGACAACGATGTGGAATTCTATATGTGGGGAGGAGAACCGTTCAGTATAAATGAAACATTTGAGGTTGTTGATGGATTTTCTCAATATAAGCATGTGAAGTGGGGACGAGTTGATCATAATATGACTAAAGTTGAACAGATTGTGTCAAAATGCCCTAGTGCGAGTGCTAAACTGAGGATATTAGCGTCATGGCATACCGAGAAATTCAGTTTGGATGAGATTAAAGAAAAAGTTATTTTGTTAAAGAGTCACGATTTGTTGGGTATGCTTAATTTTGTTGCTAGTGATGAAAATATGGCACATTTGAAATCCAATAATTATGACCTAAATCAAATTATTAATTATTTTATGGAAAATGGGATTTTTATGAATGTTGCTGCTGATTTTAATAAAGGCAATGATGAAAATTACAAGAAATTTATTTTAAATTATACTACAGAAGGGGATTGGGATCATATTCACGGTGGAGTGTACCCAAGTTATCAAGTGCCGTGTGATGCAGCTACTAGCTTCTTCTATGTAGAGAATGATGGATCAATTAGAACTTGTGCTAATAATCAAATCGTGGGTAATTTCTTCTCAGGAAAACTGAAGAAAGAAAATATACCGTGTGGGAAAAAAGAATGTAGAAGCCTTATCTCTTATTGTCATAGGCTTGATAATGATTATTCTCCGATTAAACATATCGAGGACTACGTTCTAAGAAATACTATGCAAAGAAGAAAAAGTGGGGTCATTAGATGATTTTATAGTTACCAACATTCTAAGATATTAGGTGTTGGTTCTGATTTTTGAAATGATTTTGCGGTTGAATTTCCTGGTGTTTATCTGGAACATACCTTGGTAAGGTTCATTGCGAATATGCGGTAGAACACTCTTCTAATGAGGACTTGTCTCTTTTCTGGGAGGTATGTGTTTTATAGCAAAACATTATACTAAAGGACGACAAGTTCTCAATTTTTATTTAGCTTTTACTAAAACGGAATTTTTTAGAGGGAGACTTAATTATGAAAAATCGTCCTTTGGTATCAATTGTATTGCCAGTCTATAATGGAGAGCTATATTTAAAGCAAGCTGTTGAAAGTTGTATAAATCAGACTTATACCAATTGGAATTTGATAATAGTAGATGATGCATCCACAGACAGTACGCCATCTATTATTATGAGTTTTGTAGAAAAAGATAAGCGAATCTCTAGTATAAGACATGATAAAAATAGAAGATTACCTTCTGCCTTAAATTCAGGATTTAATAAGGCTACAGGTGAATATTTCACGTGGATGTCCGATGATAATATTTATAGCAGTAATGCATTAAAGGAAATGGTAATATTTCTGGAAGAAAATAAGGCTATAGATGTTGTATATACAAATTATACTCAGATTGATGCTAAAGGTTGTGTAGTTCAGCAAGTAGATGTAGAAGTTCCGGAAAAAATAATTTATCGAAATGTTGTTGGAGCTTGTTTTCTTTATAAGAACACCGTTCATAAAAGTTTAAATGGATATGTAGAGGATGTATTTTTAGCAGAGGATTATGACTTCTGGTTACGAGCTTATCAAAGTTTTAAATTTCATAGGCTGCAGAAGAATTTATATTTTTATCGTGTACATAATGATTCCTTAAGTACAAAACAAAAGGAAAAGTGTTTCTATGTAACTAAATTGGCTCAAAAACGTACTCTATCAATAGAAATTGATATTTCCCCGTTGCTGAAAGAGAGAAAGTTATATATATGGGGAGTAGGTGATTTAGGTAGATATATCTTTTCAGCTCTTAATAGTTATTCTATCCCTATTGATGGGTTTATTGATAATAATTCCACAAAGTGGGGACAGTTTATAGACGAAAAAGAAATATTATGTCCAGAGGATTTAAGATGCTCTAATGAAAAGAAACCATATATTATTATATGTTCTTCTTGTTCTGAAGAAATCGAATTCCAGTTGGAGGAAATGGGCTTTGCACGTGAAGTAGATTTTATCAATAATTATCTATATATTATTGATGCATATGGAAAAAAGTAATTATGCTAAACAGAACCTTCGAGGATCAAGTGTATACCGTTAGTCCTTATGAAAAGAAAAATAGTAAGCATAGTATTCTTAAGCCCTCCTGCATGTCTTAGTAAGACACGGTACATTTAATAGGGCTTAAGCTGTAATCGTAATTGGATTATAGTTAGTGAGGTTAGGAGATATGGATAAAAAAATATCTGTTATTATACCCGCGTATAATGTTGAACTTTATATTAAACGATGCGTAGATAGTGTGTTGCGGCAAAATTTGGAGAATATAGAAATACTTATTATTGATGATGCTTCTACAGACTTGACAAACGATATAGTTAAAAGTATTTATGGGATGGAAAAGCGAGTTCGCCTTGTTCGACATGAACAGAATGCTGGATTAGGATGCGCTCGAAATACAGGCATAACATATGCAATGGGACAATACCTATTCTTCTTGGATAGCGATGACTGGATTGAAGATGATACATTAAGTAAACTTTATAATATAGCTAAAACGCAGCAGGTTGATATTGTAGCTTGTGGTATAAGAGCAGTATATGAAGATGGAGAATTTGAAACGTATCACGCTATTGATTTAAAGACTACGGGGCATTTACAGGGATTAGAGGCTCTACTAAAAGGAAGAATCAATATGGTAGCATGTAACAAGCTGTATAGAAAAGATTTTATCAATAGATATAAATTATCATTTCCTCCAATTTATCATGAAGATATGGTTTTTGCGATGGAAGCTATATATTATTGTAATTCGTTTGTATCTATTTCTGAAGAGTTATATAATTATTTTCATAGATCTCAATCAATAAATAGAGGTACGCTCTCTCCCAAACATATCGATTCATATATTGAAAATTTTAAATTAATAGATGCATTTAGTGAGAAAAATAATCTGAGATTACAGCAAGGTATTATGGAGAAATTGTTCCATTATCAAGTTAATTGGACTATGAATAAATTAAATTTATTTTATAGTCAAACAGCAGATTTTTTTGAAAGAGACAAAGTTTTGCATGAAGTTCTAACTGCTCATTTAGGTAGGCATAGTTATTTAATAAAAGCCTTAATTGATGATTGTGTTTTGACCAATCAAAAAAATTTAACTATACTTAAATTTTTAAAAATTCAACTTAAAGAGAAAAAAATTATTTTTTTTGGTACTGGTTCTGCTAGTGAAAAAATATTAGAACAGTTTCCCTTTAAAATTGAATACTTTGTAGATAATAACTCTTTAAAATGGAATACAAAGTTAGATGACATTAATATTTGTAATCCCATGGAATTGCTAAAAGAAAATAAAGAAAATACTGCGATTATAGTAGCAAGTCAATATTATAATGAGATATCTAAGCAATTACAATCAATGGGATATGAAGAAAATGTAAATTTCTGGAATGGTTGCGATGTTTTTAAGATTTATATAGCATCTTGATTTTTGGAGTAAGGTTCTATTAGAAATGATTAGTTTAAATTTTTTATAAGAAGGTAAAAAAAATGGGTGATGTTGGTTTAGTATCAGTTATCATTGATAATTATAACTACGGTCGTTTTATCGAAGAAGCTATTGAGTCTGTATTGCGGCAGACATACACAAATTACGAATTGATCATTGTGGATGATGGGTCTACAGATAATTCACGGGCAATAATTGACAGTTACTATAAAAAACATTCTGATAAGATTGTGCCAGTATACAAAGAAAATGGTGGACAAGCTTCGGCATTTAATGCTGGTTTTAAAGTTGCTAAAGGGGATATTATAGCTTTTTTAGATAGTGATGATTATTGGTTTGAGGACAAATTAGTAAAGGTTGTCGAAGCTCATAAGGAGCATGCGATTGTACAGCATAACCTTGTTAAAGAGGAAAAAAAATTTTATGATGTTTTAGAAAGCGCTTATAGACAAGCATGGTTTAAACAATATGGCTATTACGATAAATTTGTGCCAACTTCTGCTTTATCTTTTACATATAAACTTTTGAATGAAGTATTCCCTATTCCGGAAACAAATGCCGTAAGAATATGTGCAGATGCATATATAATCGGTCATGCTTTATATCTTGAGAATATTTATTCAATGGAAGACTGTTTAGGGTATTATCGGGTACATGGCAATAATCTTTTTTATTGCGCAGGTGATGAGGAACGGTTAAGTAAAATTACTGCAGCATTAAATGAAACTTTTGCAACAAAAGGTTTACAATCTGTACCTTATCATAAAAACCAGGTAGATGCCTTAGTAAGTGCTGTAGAAGTTAAGCCCGAATTTACATACTTAATATATGGAACTGGAGCAGCTGCTTTAAGACTCTATAATTGTATAATAGCAAATGGTGCTAAAGTTTCTTACTTTAGTGATTCTAATCAGCAAAAGTGGGGAAGTTCTATTAATAACGTGAAAGTGATAGAACCAGAGAAAATTAATAAGGTACGTCAACAATTTAATAAAATCGTAATAGGTAGTAGTTATATCGAAGATATTTTAGAAAAACTGGTGCAACTAGGATTTATACCGCTAGTTGATATAGTCTTTCCTGGTATGAAGATATTTAAAGGATGGCAAAAAAGATGAATTGAGTTGCTGTCTTGGAGATTGAGAAGCCATATATATTACTACGAATTTAGATAAGAGGGAATAAAAATGGACAATCTTAGTTTAGTATCAGTTATTATCGATAATTATAACTATGGTCGTTTTATCGGGGAGGCCATTGAGTCAGTATTGCGGCAGACGTATACAAATTATGAGCTAATCATTGTTGATGATGGATCTACCGATAACTCACGAGAAATAATTGATAGCTATTATAAAAAGAATTCCGATAAAATTATACCAGTATATAAAGAAAATGGTGGACAGGCTTCGGCGTTTAATGCTGGTTTTAAAGTTGCTAAAGGAAATATTATAGCTTTTTTAGACAGTGATGATTATTGGTTTGAAAATAAATTAGAAAAAATTGTTGAGGTTCATAAAGGTCACGCAATTGTGCAACATAATCTTCTTACAGGAAAAGTCAAATTCTTTGAAGTTTTAAAAAGTGATTATATGCAGGCATTATTTAAACAACATGGTTTCTTTGCTAATTTTATGCCTACTTCTGCGTTAACTTTTACAACGCAAGTTTTGGATAAAGTGTTTTCGATACCAGAAACAGATGCCGTAAAAATATGTGCGGATGCTTATATAATATGTTATGCCTTGTATCTTGAAAATATTTACTCTATGGATGAGTGCTTGGGATTCTACCGAATACATGGAAATAATTATTTTCGTGGTGTAGGTGATAATGAACGTTTGGGCAAAGTTACAGTAGAGATAAATAAAAGCCTTATCGCGAGAGGGTTACAACCTGTTCCTTATCATAAAACGCAGGCAGATGCATTAGTTAGTGCTATGGAAATAATACCTGAATGTACTTATCTAATTTATGGTACTGGTACAGTAGCTATGAAGCTATATGATCGGATCGTAGCAAAGGGTGCAAAAATTAAATACTTTAGTGATACTAATCCGAAAAAATGGGGGAGTATTATTAACGCTCTGGAAGTAATCAAACCAGGAAATATCAAAGTGTTACGTCAGGAGTTTGACAAAATTGCAATAGGTAGTGCTTATATAGAAGATATTTTAAAGAAATTGGCTGATTTAGGATTTACACCGGAAGCTGATATAATTTTTCCTGGAATGAGCTTAATGAAAGGGACGATAAAATGAGATCATCTGCAAATATGGAAACAATCCAAATTGAAGTGACAAACGCTTGCGTACATCAGTGTTCTAATTGTACACGATTATGCGGACATCATAAGAACCCTTTTTTTATGAATTGGGAGACTTATGAGAGAGCAGTGGCTTCCTTAGAAGGTTTTGATGGAATTATTGGTATTATGGGTGGTGAGCCAACGTTGCATCCTGAGTTTAAACGATTTGCACTTCATTTAAGGGATAAACACAGTATGGCAGATAATCTTAATGCAGCTAGACAACCACTAGATGATTTCCTAAAGTATACTAGAAACAAACACAATGCTTACCGCGTACTCAATAGGGATAAGGGACCAGGGTTATGGACTTCTATTACTAAAAAATATTATGAGTATTTTGAGCTAATTCAGGATACTTTTGTTTTTCAATGCTTGAATGATCATACAAATCCTAGTTATCATCAACCGATTATGGTTACTAGAGCAGAGCTTGGCATACCTGATAAGGAATGGCTGGAATTACGTGATAATTGCTGGATTCAAAATACTTGGAGTGCAAGTATTACACCTAAAGGTGCTTTTTTTTGTGAAGTTGCTGCGGCACTAGATATGCTGTTTGATGGTCCTGGCGGCTGGCCAATTGAACCAGGTTGGTGGAAAAGGAAACCAGAGGATTTTACCGATCAACTTCATTGGTGTGAAATGTGCGGTGTAGCGCTTGATACCTTTAAAAGAAATGCAAATGAGGAAGTAGATGATGTATCGCCTCTAATGCATGAAAAGTTGTTGAAATTGGATAGCCCTAAGTTGAAAAAAGGTGCAGTGGCTGTATATCATCCAGGTACTGAAGTTTCAAAAGAAGGTTATAGTGAATTTGTACGTGGACAGTATATTGCAGATGCTTCTCAGAAAGTGGCCAAGGAAAACAGCAATTTGTTTCCACGATCTATCGAGGGTATTATTGTTTGTGATAATATGTCTATTACTGAGGTAACTGATATTGTAACTAAAAATATAAAACATCTTGATAGTATTATATTAGCAACATCTTCTGTATTGCAATCGAATAACTTACAACAGATTACTAAGGACTTTTCAAATGTATTGGTAGTATGTTTAGAAGAATCCATTTGGGGTCATCTAATAAACAAGGCTATTAGTAGTTTGCGTCATAAAGATTGGATTATACTTTTAACACGTGGCGTGATATTGCCGAATGGTTTTAGGGAAACGATTAATGGTTTGGTATTTAATCCAGGAGTATTATATCAAATTGATTCAGCAGCTTTTTTTAATATACGGGCTGAAGCTTTGTTGTATTGTGGGTATGATGGCATTGGAAAATGTCTAGATTATGCAGAACTTGAAAAGCTATGGGAGAAAGAAAAGGTTATTCGATTATTGGAGTTAACAGTGGGACATGATGGTAGGGAAGAAGAAAGCTGGGGAAATATAGTTGACGAAAATTTTTGCAATGATCAAGAGTTTCGTGTGCAATTTGAGACTGTAATGTTGCAGGCAGTTCCGACGAAAGGGAAGATCATTGTTACCCAATCGGCATCTTATTTTTTAACAAGGGCATTAATTCGATTGCTAAAAGAAACTGGTTTTGAACCACATGTTATTTCTCATGAGCGTTTTGCTCATACTTTTGAAGATGTCTTACCTAACACGAATATACATGTATTTAATAATATTGAGCATTTTGATTTTGTAACGTTAAAAGAACATTGCGATAGTATTTTAAATGAAATTACGTTTAGTGGTGCTGTTGTGCCTTATAGTATTTTTGATAAAACGGCTAAAGTAGATGATGGTTATCAGCAAATTGAAAAGGTAGCTGCCTATTTAGGTGGAAAAGTTGTAGCCAGAGTTAATATCAAAAGAAATTTCGTGGTAAACAATACTCCCAATATAGATTCTCCAATCATTAACGTGTGGAAATATTAATACTAGGGTAGGAGCAGAGGCGGCATTATGAAAATTGCTATGATAGGAACAGGCTATGTTGGTCTTGTTTCGGGAACTTGTTTTGCTGAGATGGGAAATGATGTAATTTGCGTTGATAATAACAATGAAAAAATAACAATGTTACATAATAATAAGATACCCATTTATGAGCCTGGGTTGGAAGAGTTAGTCAAAAGCAATCAAGAAAGTGGAAGGCTTACCTTTACTACAGATATTAAAAGTGCTATTGAAAATGCGTTAGTGATATTCATTGCAGTTGGTACCCCTACTGGTGATGATGGATCTGCCGACTTAAAGTATGTATATGAAGTTGCAGCTTCTATTGGAAAATATATCAATGGCTATAAAATAATCGTGGATAAATCAACAGTGCCCATCGGTACAGCCGATAAGGTAAAGGAAATTATTTGTGCTGAGCAAGAGAAAAAAGGTAAAGGTTTTGAATTCGATGTAGTATCCAACCCTGAATTCTTAAAAGAAGGCGCAGCTATTGGTGATTTTATGAGGCCTGATCGAGTTGTGATTGGTACTGATAATGTCAGAACTGCTGAGCTTATGAAAGAGTTGTATGCACCATTTGTTAAAAATGGTCATCCCATACTTAGCATGGATATCAAATCAGCAGAAGTAACGAAGTATGCAGCCAATTGCATGCTGGCTGCCCGCATATCATTTATGAATGAGATAGGGAAAATGTGTGAGGCAACTGGTGCAGATGTGACTAAAGTGCGGCAGGGTATTGGGATGGACAGCCGCATTGGTATGGCATTCTTATATGCTGGTCTAGGGTATGGAGGCTCCTGCTTTCCCAAAGATGTGAAAGCCTTAATTAAGACTTTTGAGAGTATCGGCATTCCATCTGCATTATTATCGGCTATCGAAAATATTAATCTAAATCAGCGCACAATATTTCTAGAGAAAATCTATAAGCATTTTGAGAATTCCTTGCAAGGGAAAACCATTGCTGTTTGGGGATTGGCATTTAAACCAAATACTGATGATGTACGTGAGGCACCTGCTATTACGATTATCGAAGAGTTGGTTAAAAGAGGAGTAAGGATTAAAGTCTATGATCCCCAGGCTGTTAAGACAGCAAGACAGCTTTTAGGAAAAGATAATGACAAAATACAATATGAAAAAAATCAATATGATGTATTAGCAGATGCAGATGCTTTGCTTATCATAACAGAATGGAATAGTTTCAAAAGACCAGATTTTGATAAAATAAAATCACTATTAAAAACGCCAGTCATTTTTGATGGCAGGAATTTATATGAACCATTATTGATGAAAAATAGTGGCTTTACATATTATTCAATAGGGAGATAAGGCTATGATAAAGATATCGGCAGTTATACCAGCGTATAATGCTGAAAAATATATTGAAGAAACAATAACTAGTTTGATTAGACAAACCTATCGATTACATGAAATTCTTGTAATCGACGATAAAAGCAGTGACAATACAGTAAATATAGTAGAAAGATTAAGGGCAGCATCTAGCGTTCCGATTAAACTAATTTGTCAAGAAACAAACCAGGGGGTGTCATCTGCGCGTAATCGTGGCATTATGGCATCAGGGGGGGATTGGATTCTTTTCATGGATGCAGATGACATTGCTGTGGCTGGATTGGCGCAGGCTGAAGTAGCTTATCTACTAATGTTACAAAAACAATTGACAGATCATTGGGTAGTGGTGTATCCTGCATATTCTCAGATTAACGCGGGTGGAGAGGATATATCTGGTATTATGCGAGGGCAGCAGCTGACTTCTTGTAATTCGTTTGGTAGTGAACTCGTACGGAATCAGCTGATAACGCCATCTGGAGTTTTGGTAAATAAAGAGGCAATGTTGGAAGTAGGCAATTTTAAGATTGGCCTAAGGCATCAAATAGAAGATTGGTATTTATGGCTGCAGCTTGCACAGCGAGGTGGCGGTTTTGCATATGTAGATGAGCCTTTAGTCAAAGTTAGAAGACATAATGATAATGCTACTAAAAGTATGACCAAGGCATTAGGTGCTGAGGTGGAAGTACTTGCATTTTACGAGTTAGCTGTTATAAAACAGGCTATTTTTTCCAGAAATTTATCTTCATTAAATAATGTAGTTGATTATGTAAGTATTTTATTTAAATTAGGGGAGTGGGATTTAGGTTATAAGGAATTAAGCAAAACTGATGATACCCATGCTTCCGTATTATTTTTACAAGGCTTACATTGTTTGAAAAAGGATCAGATCATTCAGGCGAAAGATTATCTAGAGAGCGCAGTGAAGGGAAATCGACAAAATGGCGCGGCTTTAAATAACTTAGGGGTCGCATATGCGGTACTGGGCAATATAGATGCTGCTCAAGAGTGTTTGCAAGACGCATTGCAGAAATTTCCTGGATATATTGATGCGAAGAAGAATTTACAACTAATAGATGAAAAAATTAGTTATCAGGTACAAAATTTTAACATTACCTCGCGAGAATTAAGACCTGTTTTGTTAAGCTATTCTGAGTAAAGATGGAGAGTTAGGATAATGAAAAAAATATTAGTAACAGGTGGAGCAGGTTTTATTGGCTCCCATTTGTGCCGAAAATTAGTTAATGATGGGCATGAAGTCATTTGTCTGGATAATTTTTTTACTGGCAGCAAGACAAACATACAAGATTTAATAGGAAAGCCCAATTTTGATGTAATTCGGCAAGATGTTACCCAGCCAGTCAAGTTTAAGGTAGATGAAATTTATAATCTTGCTTGTCCAGCCAGCCCTGTACATTATCAGCATGACCCTATTGCCACCATGAAAACAAGTGTATTAGGTGCTATCAATATGTTGGAACTGGCTCAGGACAATGGTGCGAAGATATTACAGGCATCTACCTCGGAAGTATATGGAGATCCTTTAGTGCATCCTCAGTTAGAAAATTACTGGGGAAACGTAAATCCTATTGGCATTCGAAGTTGTTATGATGAGGGGAAGCGTGCAGCAGAAACATTGTTTTTTGATTATCACCGCAAGTATGCAATGCCAATTAAAATAATACGTATTTTTAATACCTACGGGACCGCAATGCACCCCAACGACGGAAGAGTAGTTAGTAATTTTATTGTTCAGGCCTTAAACGGCCATGATTTAACCATATATGGCGATGGTCAGCAAACACGTTCTTTTTGTTATGTAGATGATTTGGTTGCTGGCATGATGAAAATGATGAATAGCGATAATAACTTTATTGGACCTGTCAACTTAGGGAATCCAGGAGAGTTCACTATGCTGGAATTAGCTGAAATGGTAAAGGCGATGACACAGAGCCAGTCATCAATTATATTTAAACCACTTCCTGCAGATGATCCGAAACAAAGAAAACCAGATATCACTTTGGCACAACAGAAACTTGGATGGATGCCAAGGATATCATTAAAAGAAGGATTGGCAAAGACGATACAGTATTTTAGTAGCTTGGAGGGTCTTTAACATGAAACAAAAAATCATTGACATTATTCTTCACGAAGTAAGTGAATTAAATGAGCAGTTGGACAATAAAGTTGCTATAGAAAACGGTGAAAATGCGGGCTTATATGGTTTAACAGGCGTTCTCGATTCCTTGGGGCTTGTTACCTTGATTGTTGCTGTTGAGCAAGGAATAGAAGATGAATTAGGGTTAGTGGTTAGCTTGGCGGATGAACGAGCGATGTCGCAAAAAAATAGTCCTTTTCGTACGATTGGTACGTTAGCTGATTATATTGTAAAGGTTAGTCAGGAGGAAGCGTAATGAACAAGCCTGTTACTTTAATTACTGGAACCAGTAAAGGAATCGGTAAAGCTTTAGCTGCGCATTATGTTGCACTTGGTCATCATGTTATCGGCTGCAGCCGTAATGCTGTTGAGTGGGAAATCGAGGACGCCAAGGAACATTATCAACATTATATTGCTGATGTAACAGATGAAATAGCTGTAAAAGCTATGTTCTCCGATATACGCAAACAGTATGGTCGCATTGATAATTTGATTAATAATGCCGGAATTGCATCTATGAATCATTCGATGCTTACACCAATGAAGACAGTGCATCAGGTATTGGGCACAAATGTAGTTGGTACTTTCTTATTTTGCCGAGAAGCAGCAAAATTAATGCAAAAGAAACGTTATGGAAGAATTATCAATTTTGCTACGGTTGCCACTCCTTTGAAGCTGGAAGGAGAGGCTATTTATGCTGCCTCTAAGGCTGCAGTGATTACATTAACGCAAATATTGGCCAAGGAGTTTGGTGAGTTTGGCATTACAGTGAATGCCATAGGACCTACACCCGTACAAACAGATTTAATCAAGTCTGTGCCCAAAGATAAGATTGATAGCTTGCTGGATCGGCAAGCTATTAAGCGTTTTGGGGAATTTCGCGATATTAGTAATGTCATTGATTTTTTCTTGAAAACGGAAAGTGATTTTGTGACAGGACAAGTGATCTTTTTGGGAGGCATTTAAATGGTTATTGATTTTCTAATAGAGGCATTTGCCACGAATAAAGATAAAGAAGCAATTATTTGGCAAGACCAATCCTTCAGTTATGGATGGATCTTAGCTTCAACCCAAGCCAAACTAGAGTTTTTACAAGAACGCTTAAAGCCTAATTCTGTAGTAGCATTGGAGGCTGATTTTTCTCCAAACGCTGTGGCCGTTTTATTGGCTTTAATTGAGTGCGGCTGCATCATTGTGCCCCTGACGGATTCAGTAGCGCATAAAAAGGCGGAGTTTAGAGAAATAGCAGAAGTTGAATTTGTTATTACGGTTACGATAAATGATGAAATTGTAATAGAACACACAGGAACAAAGGTTGAGCATGAATTTTTATTACATCTGAAGACGGAGAAGAGGCCAGGACTTGTCTTGTTTTCTTCAGGTTCTACAGGTAAAAGTAAAGCGGCACTCCATGATTTTGTACCATTGCTGGAAAAATTTAAAGTTCCCCGGCATGGGATGAGAACCATTAGCTTTTTATTATTTGATCATATTGGCGGCGTAAATACTCTGTTATATACATTGTCCAACGGAGGATGTGTAGTTACTGTTAACGAACGTTCTCCAGAAGAGGTTTGCCGTTCTATTGAAAAGTATCATGTAGCAACATTACCTACGTCACCAACTTTTATTAATTTATTACTGTTAAGTGAAGCCTACAAACGTTTTGACCTTAGTAGTTTAACGTTAGTTACTTATGGAACCGAAGTTATGCCGCAAAGTACTCTTTCACGATTTAACCAATTATTCCCGAATGTTCGTTTGCTGCAAACCTATGGTCTTTCGGAAATTGGCATCATGAGGTCAAAATCTAAATCATCGGACTCCTTATGGGTGAAAATTGGCGGTGAGGGCTTTGAAACTCGAATTGTTAATAATATTTTAGAAATAAAAGCAAATTCAGCGATGATGGGTTATCTTAATGCTCCAAGTCCATTTACAGCTGATGGGTGGTTTCATACAGGAGATGTAGTGGAAGTCGACGGTGAATACATGAAGATATTGGGACGGAAGTCTGAGATTATCAATGTTGGAGGGGAGAAGGTCTACCCCGCTGAAGTAGAAAGTGTGTTACAGTTGATGGATGGTGTGGAAGATGTAGCGATATCGGCTGAAAGGAATCCAATTACTGGGAATTTGGTAAAAGCGAGAGTAAAACTCAAGACGGAAGAAACCATTGGTGAATTCCGCAAAAGAATGCGTGAGTTTTGTAAAGGTAAGTTGGAAGGGTTTAAGGTTCCGCAAAAAGTGGTATTGGTAGATACAACAATGCATGGCGAACGCTTCAAAAAAATGCGTAAAGAGTAAGCAATGGCGGTGATAAAGAATGTTGCGATTTGATCATATTAGGGAAGAGGATTTGGAGCTTATTTTAAGCTGGCGGACTCATCCAAATGTTACACAATATATGTACACGGATATTTCTAATGATATTGAGGGACAAAAAAAATGGCTTCAATGGATATCATCTGATCCAGCATGTTGTTAC
>Ga0316600_10000704_pt1 | contig 15822 bp, 16 predicted proteins | sample OWC_soil_day5_CT_FD_207652 | JGI IMG/M metagenome (GOLD analysis project Ga0316600, IMG submission 207652) | Wetland soil microbial communities from Old Woman Creek delta, Ohio, United States - OWC_soil_day5_CT | ecosystem: Environmental > Terrestrial > Soil > Wetlands | place: USA: Ohio... | reverse complement strand
TAACTCAGCAAGAATTAGATGATGTTCTTTATCTAATTAATTCCAGACCGCGTAAATGTCTTGGATGGCTTTCGCCAATTGAGTTTATTAGATGTTGCACTTGATTTGACAATCTGCCGTGCCGACGGAGGAGGCGGAGAGGTTAACGCGCTTTTTTTAAATATACGCTTTAAATGCAGTTGGTATGGCAAAGCTTTCGGCGCGATCTGTGTGGCTGATCCATTGCCAAGGGGATTGCGCTGGTAACGCATGTAGCGTAATCGCATAGCCAATCATATGCCATTCGATATGTGTAAAGATATGTTTGGCAGGGGGAAGTGTTTCGATGTTTTGGATTTGCAAGCCTAGATTTGTGATATGATTTTTTATTTCGTCGAGGGTAAGATGACCTTCAATATGTGGTAGTTCCCACATGTTGGCGAGTAAGCCTTGGTTTGGACGTTGCTGAAGGGCTATTTTATCTTGATAGTGTAGGCGAAGTATTGTATAACTTTCGATACGGCGCGCTTTCTTTGGTGCTTTTACTGGAATTTCAGATGTGCAATCTTCAGCATGACTTAGACAATGTTGCTTGAGTGGACAAAGTGAGCATTTTGCTGCGCCTTTAGGCAAGCAAACCATAGCACCGAGTTCCATGAGAGCTTGATTAAAATCGCCTGCTTCATCAGTTGGCATGATTTCTTGCAGATAGGCTTCGATCATTTTTCTAGTTTTTTCTTTCATGATATCTTCACGACTAGCGATGAGACGGGTAATCACGCGAAGTACGTTGCCATCGACGGCTGGGACACAGATATGATAAGCGATGGAGGCGATAGCGCCAGCAGTGTAGCGTCCAATGCCGGAAAGCGCCAGCAGTGCATCATAGGATGCGGGCAGTTTACCAGCATGTTCATTCATAATTTGCTGCGCGGCTTTTTGTAGGTTGCGGGCACGATTATAGTAACCAAGTCCTTCCCAAAGTTTGAGCAGGTCACCTTCTGGTACTTTAGCAAGTGATTGCACGGTAGGGAGTGCGGTAATAAAACGGTCGAAGTAGGGTTTTACTGCTTCGACACGTGTCTGTTGGAGCATGATTTCAGAAATCCATACATAGTAAGGCTGGGGATTTTCCCGCCAAGGAAGGATTCTAGCTTGGCTATGGTACCAGCGGAGCAGTGGAGTGACAATTTCTGAAAGCATTTTTATTTGTTTTGTATTATCGCTTGTTTGCATAAATTTCTTCTGCCTTTTTTATTAATTTTTGATAAACAGGTAACATATGTGCTTCACTGCAATGGGTGTTGACTTCTTTTAATGGAATCCATCGTGCACCGCTATTTTCGTTTGGATTATATTGCAGAGTTTCCTCTTCATCCGCAATGAGTAGATACGCACAAGAGAGGTGCAGGTGTGTATTCACAAATTTTCCTCGTTTCATATGGCTGAATACAGGGAGAATATCAAGTGCGGCAATTTTAGATAAAAGTGGCTTAACAGATATGATTCCTGTTTCTTCTTTGGCTTCTTTTAAGGCAACGTGAAGTAAATCATCATCCCCATCAGCGTGTCCGCCTGTCCAGCCCCAAGATTTGTAAATATTGTGATGAATCATGAGTGTCTTGTCAAAAGTAGCGTTTACGGTAAAGCCAGAGGCTGTTAAATGTGCGATCGTATTATTGCGTAGTAAAATTGTATGGGGAAATTTCTCTATCATCAGCAGCATTGCTTCTTTATCAGCAACTTCTTGTTCATTCATTGGTTGATACTCTTTTATTTGTTCGATAAAATTCAAAAAAGAAAACCTCTTTTCTAATAAATATACTTCTTATTTTACCATGAAAAAGTGAGTGTAACAAAAAAAGTCTTAATTGCATCAACTTTTATTGAAAAATAAGTAGAAACGTTTTATCATGAAAGAAAGTGTAGTAGAGCGTTAAATGAAAGGTGGAGGTATAGTATGGAAGATGATAAATTTATAAGAGTTTTCGCGGTTGCCCAAGGACGGGTACAGGGCGTTGGGTTTCGGTACTTTGTTCAGACTGCCGCCTTAAACAATTCAGTTACTGGTTGGGTAAAAAATATGAATGATGGTACGGTAGAGATGGAGCTTCAAGGATCAGAAGCGAAGGTGCATCATTTGATTGGTGTGATAAAAAAAGGCAATATGTACTGTCGTGTCGATTGTTTCACGATGAAAGAATTAGAAGTTAATTTGCATGAAAGTGGATTTCATATAACCCATTGAGGTCCCCCGATAAAAGCATGTCTATTTATAGAAAATCAGCGTTCCAAGCTAGTAAAGCTAATGGAACGCTGATTATATTACTATACGGGTGTGCCGAAAAACGAACAAGCAGGAGCATAGTCAGGATGCGAGATAAAATGATAGCATTTCTGATATATTTGCTTTATCGAAAATATTGGGCTATTAATTGCCGAACATCTTGTTCTATTTTTTTATTATTTTCTTCGATAAGATCAGTTATCAGTGGTTTTATGATTTTATCAAGATAAATATTGGAAAATTCACTGATTTTAAGTGTAATATCATTGGATGTTTGTGGTGCTGACTTTAGGATATTGGCATATTTAGTGATTTCATCATTGTAAATTTTAAAATATTTTGTTTTCTCTAAATTGCTAATCAGCGCACTTATTTCTTCATTAGTCAAACCTAGCATTTATAACCCCCCCCCATAGTTCAGTATATTGTTATAGATTGATAAAAATGCAATATTATAAAATAAAATTGGTTTAAGAAGTGAATGGATAAGAAAAAATACAGCCACTATATTAAATTTTTTTATTTGGCAGCGAAATTCTTAAATAAGATAAGAATAAATTTCTTTGTAGAAAAATAAAAATCAAAGAAGAAGGACAGAGTATCTAGTTCAATCAATAAAATGATAAGAAGTAGATATTCTGTCCTTTTGTTAAATTCGTATTATATAAATAAGTTTACGTTGGAATCTTCCGCTTCATTGAGATAATAGCCAACACCACCAATTTTTACATTGTCAATGAGTTCCTCTGGGTGCAGTCCCATGACATCCATCGACATTTGACAAGCGACGATTTCTATACCAGACGCTAAGGCTGATTGAATAAGATCTTCAAGGGAATTTATATTTTTATTTTTCATGATTTTGCGCATCATTTTTGTACCTAGACCGAGCATATTCATATTGGACAATGTTAGATTTTTAGAACCTCGCGGCATCATAAGTTCAAACATTTTTGCGACAATCCCTTTTTGAACAGGTACTTTTTCTGGTTTGCGTAAAATGTTAAGACCCCAAAAGGTGAAAAACATGGTAACTTTCTTGCCCATCGAAGCGGCACCATTGGCGATGATAAACGAAGCAATGGCTTTGTCTAGATCACCACTAAAAACAACGATGGTTTTATTATCTTTATTAGGTGGTAAAGGTGTCGGTGATGTGTTTGGTTGTTTGTCAATCGGTGATTTTTGGAGGAAGGCAATGATTTGTCCGGTTACTTTTTTCCGTTCGAGGAGCTCGTGATGCGTTCTTTGACACCAAGCGTTAATATCTTCGTAAAAGCCAGGATCAGAAGCAATGACTTTGAGAATTTCACCAGTTTGCATTTCATCAATAGCAGTTTTGACTTGCATCAATGGGCCGGGACAAGAAAGTCCAGAAGCATCTAGGAGTTTATCATACGTTTCTTGATTCTTTTTTTCGGCTAAAGAAGTACTTTGGTTTACAGATATCGTTTCTTTCGGCGGAGTAGGCGGTTTCGGCTGAAACTGCAGCGCAGATGCTGATTTATAACCGCCAGCTAACGTTTTCGATTTGAACCCATTTTGCATCAAGATTCTAGAGGCGATATAACTGCGAATACCCACTTGGCAATACGTTAAAATCATTTTATTTTTATCTAGTAAATCTATTTTTTCACGGAGATCATCAACTGGAATGTTGACTGCTCCTTCTAGATGACCATTACTAAATTCAAAATCAGTGCGTACATCAAGTAAAATAGTCGACTCTTTATCGTGTTCAGCTAGTTCATTATAATGGAACGGCTGCATACGTCCGGCTAAGATATTTTCAGCTACGTAACCAACCATATTGACAGGATCTTTAGCGGAGGAAAATGGAGGCGCATAAGAAAGCTCAAGTTCTGTTAAATCAGATACTTTTCCGTTTAGGCGCATGACGGTAGCAATGACATCGATTCGTTTATCCACGCCAGTATAGCCAATTCCTTGCGCCCCTAAAATAGTACCTTCGTCGTTGAAGATAAGTTTAAGGGTCATCGGTAATGCATTTGGATAGTAAGATGCATGTGAAAATGGATGAATATAAGCGGCCTTGTGAGCAATATTTAATTTATTTAAAGTTCTTTCGTTAATGCCAGTACTTGCAGCAGTTAGACCAAATATTTTAATTACTGAAGTGCCCTGTGATCCCTTATAGGTTGAGGGAATACCCGCGATATTATCAGCAGCAATTCTACCTTGTTTATTAGCAGGTCCAGCAAGTGGAATGGTGGTATTTTTCTTAGTGACGAAATCAACCACTTCAATCGCATCGCCTACAGCGTAGATATCGGGAAAAGAAGTCTGCATTTTTTCGTTTACTACTATATGCCCTTTGCTACCTAAGGTGATACCGGAAGTTTTGATAAAGTCTGTATCAGGTCTTACTCCAATTGCTAATATAACTAAATCTGCATAAAGCGATGTAGTATCTTTTAAAATAATTTCAAGACCATCGTTATACTCTTTAAAAGCAGTTACGCCATTATTAAGAATTAATTGTACTCCGTTATCTTCCAATTCTTTTTCTAGAAGTACTGCCATATCGCTATCAAAGGGAGCCATAATATGTGATGCAGACTGTACTAACGTTACATTTAAACCACGATCTCTGATATTTTCTGCCATTTCTACACCGATAAATCCGCCACCAATTACAACGATATTTTGTATGTTTTGGCGATCAATAAACTCTTTTATATTGTCGGTGTCGGCGAGGTTTCTTAAAGTAAGAATTTTATTATGATTGATTCCAGGAAGAGGGGGTTTAATTGCCTTTGCGCCTGGTGATAAAATAATATAATCATAACTTTCTTCATAAGTACCATGTTCTTTACTGTTTACCACAACTATTTTTTGCTCTGGTTTTATTTCAATCACTTCACTATGATTCCTTACAACGATATTAAAGCGATTTTTCATTCCTTGGGGAGTTTGAACAAGTAGATTACTACGTTGTTTGATATTTTCACCTATATAATAGGGCAGTCCGCAATTGGCAAAGGAAATATGCTCATCTCTTTCAAACATGATGATTTCAGCTGTTTCATCCAATCTTCTTAGTCTTGCCGCTGCAGAAGCTCCTCCCGCAACACCGCCAACGATTACTATTTTTTTAGCCATAATAAAGCCCTCCTTCATTGATTTTACATGTAATTTTATTTTTGCTCGTTATGAAAAAATACATCCAGTAAATCGATAACTTTTGGATCACATACCTTATAATTAATCTCTAAACCGTTTCGAACGCCTTCGATGATTCCAGCAGTACGTAACTTTTGTAAATGTTGAGAAATTGTTGATTGTGGTGTATCGAGGCAAGCTTGCATGTGTGAGACATTGCATTCGCCTTTTTCAATAAGTCCTCTGACAATACAAAGTCTAACTGGATGAGCAAGTACTTTTAAAATTTCTGCGACTGCAGTCAGTTCAGCAAAGTTATGGTTCATCATCGTGCTCCTTTTTAAAATATTATTATATTCATATATTACGATATAACGATATAGAAAGTCAATCATTATAGTATTGATTAATTAGCAAAAATTTTGACAGGCGATGAATATGCTTTATAATAATACCAAGTCATAAATCAAAAAAAATAATGAAGGTAATGCTGAGCTACTATAATTTATAGAAGGATGGTCGTAAAAGTGATGTTACCAGATGAAAATAAAAAAGAGTTAGAAAAAAGTGAAGTAGAGAAAAGAAGTTTATCTAATGTGCTGATGATAGCAGGTACAGTCATTGCTTGCATTGGTTTTTCTTTAGGACTGCAAATATTTGTCGCGCTGGGAATAGGTACAATGATTGTCGGTGGAATTGTTGGTGTTTTTAAACAGAAAAAAAGCAACTAGCTTTCGCTAATTGCTTTTTTACTGTTTTTAGATGATTTCACCATTCGTGTCAATTGTTACAATTTGGCAAGCGATGTTTTTTCCGCTGGCTTCGATTGCTTGTTTTACCGCGAATTCGATACCACCACAACATGGTACGATCATGCGCGTTACAGTTACACTGTTAATTTGATTGTGCTTAAAAATTTCAGTTAATTTTTCAGCGTAAGCTACATTATCTAATTTAGGGCAACCGATGAGTGTTACTTTATCTTTCATAAATTGGTTGTGAAAATTCGCATAGGCATAGGCTGTGCAGTCAGCGGCGATGAGTAAATTTGCATTGTTGAAAAAATTAGCAGTTGGATGAACGAGTTTAATTTGGACTGGCCATTGTTTTAGCTCAGATGCTAAAGTAATTTCAGGTTGTGTTTTTACCTCAGATTTTTTACGCATATTTTCTTTAACAGCAACTTCGTCGTAAGCCAAAGCTTCTCGTTCTTCAAAAGTAATTGCATTTGGTGGACATACTGGTAAGCAATCTCCTAAACCGTCACAATAATCATCGCGAATTAATTTTGCTTTACCGTTGATCATTGCGATAGCACTTTCATGACACGCTTTTGCACAAAGTCCGCAGCCGTTACATTTTTCAGTGTCAATTTTTATAATTTTTCTTAACATTTCTTTATCTCCTTTATCTTTTATAGATGAATTAAACGAAGCTTTTCTATAGCTATGAGTATACTATAATGCAATATTAATAGCTGTTGCATTTGCAACGGCTATTAATTATTTACATAAGCAAGGAATTTTCAATTTCTTTGTAGAAATATATAATCTAACTTATAATAGAGTTGTTTTTTATTGCTTTAAGAAAATTAAAGGAGTGTTTTGGTGATTAATTATAATTTTTATAATCCAACCAGATTAGTTTTTGGTGAAAATACAATTGAAAAAATTGGTGAGTTAATTGCGCAGCGTGGATATCGAAAAATCTTAATGATTGCTGGTGGCGGATCAATAAAGAAAAATGGCGTCTATGATGCGGTGGTACAATCCTTAACCAAAAATCAAGTTGTATGGGTAGAATGCTGGGGAGTACAAGCGAATCCATGTTTAACAAAAGTCCGTGAAGCTATTGCCATAGCGAAAGAGGAAAAAGTAGAAGCAATCCTTGCTGTGGGTGGTGGTAGTGTTATTGATACAACAAAAGTAGCGGCAGCTGGTGTGTTTGCAGAGGATATTTGGAAAGTATTCGAACGAGAAGAAAAAATCGTCAATGCGCTTCCTATTTTTACAGTATTGACAATATCCGCAACTGCTTCAGAAATGAATTGCAGTGCGGTAATTACAAATGAAGCTGAAGGTAAAAAATATGGTACTGGACATCCGTTACTTTATCCTGCAGTTTCAGTGATTGAACCAAGTGTACAAAATAGCTTGCCATGGGAGCAAACCGTAAATGGTGCTTTAGATGCTATGGCACATATTATGGAATTTTATTTTATGGGATCTATTGAGGAAACCGTGCTTGGTATCGATGAAGCCTTGTTAAAAAGTATCATTAAAGCAACGAGTAAGTTGAGATTAAAACAAGATGATAGCATTGCAAGAGCCAACTTGGCTTGGGCGATTACAATGGGGTTGAACGGTGTGAGTGGTGCTGGGTTAAAAGGCGGCGACTGGGCTTGTCATGATATGTCACACAGCATTAGTTCGATGTATCATTCGATTGCCCATGGTGCAGCATTAGGTGTACTTTTTCCCGCATGGATGGAATATGTGTGCGAGGCAAATCAACATCAATTTGATCGTTTTGCCAAAGGTATTTTTGATTGCATTGATATCGAAGAAGGTGTTATCAAATTTAGAAAATTAGTTAGTACTTGGCAAGGCTGTACGAAGCTAAGTCAATTAGGGGTAAAAGAAGAAGATATTCCAGCACTTGCAAAGATGACAGTAGCACGTGGTCCAATTGGGCGGTTACGAATATTGGATGAAAAAGATGTAGAACGTATTCTCCGACTAGCATATTAATTTATAGAGCGATGGAGCTGTTCACTTAAAAGTGAATAGCTCTCTTAGATTAGACATACTATGGACAGATAGGCCGCAGGCAGGCGATAAGTACCCATCTGCGGCGTTGCAGTAAGGTGCTGCTCGTCGACGTACGAAAGTACGACTCCTTACGAGCTCCTTGCTGCGCCTGGCATCTGAACACTTCTCGCCAACCGGCAACCTATCTTCGTACTAGTTTATAAGTGGTATGAATTTAGATTGTTTCTATTTATTTATATAAATATTTTTATTTTGTCGACAATCTGGGAGCTGTTCACTTAAAAGTGAATAGCTCTTTTTTATAGATAATCTTATAGAATGAAAAATAAATTGATTAAATTTAAAAATAAGGCTAACATAATGATATTAGAGGAAAAAGGAGCGTTTCTATGCGTGGTGTTTTTGATATTATTGGACCTATTATGATAGGTCCTTCGAGTTCCCATACAGCAGGTGCAGTCAGAATTGGTTTGATGGCGCGAAAAATTTTAGGCGAAGAACCGGTGCAAGCGACAATTGAGTTGTATGGTTCTTTTGCGCAAACGTACAAAGGGCATGGTACCGATAAGGCGATTATTGCGGGAATTATGGGGTTTGCAACCGATGATGAAAGAATTAAAGATGCATTGAGTATTGCTGTCAGTAAAGGATTGGAGTATCAGATTAATACGACTGATTTGGGTGATGCGCATCCCAATACTGCAGTGATTTATTTGATTGGTGAAGCAGGGCGTATGACAAAGGTGGTCGGGGCCTCCATCGGTGGTGGAAATATACGCATTACCAATATTGATGAGTATGATGTTGAACTGACAGGTCAATACCACACGCTGATTAGTATTCATAATGATCGTCCAGGTGTAATTACAAAGGTTACGAGCGTATTAGCTAAATACAAAATCAATGTTGCGTTTATGCGAGTTTCTCGTAAATCAAGAGGGGCTGAAGCTTTGATGATTATTGAAGTAGATGAACCAATACCTGATGATGTATTAGAAGAGACGAAACAGGTCCATGGTGTTACAAATTCATTTCGTATTCCACCAATTTAATAAATGATAAAGGAGTCGTCTATGATAAAATTTAAAAATGTTCAAGAATTAATTGCGCTTGCCAATGAAAAAGAAGTTGCGATTTATGATGTTGTCATGCAATATGAAGCAGAAACATCGCAGCTTCAAGTTGATAAAATAATAGATACGATGAAACAAAATTGGAAGGTCATGCGTGAATCGGTAGAAAGCGGTATCCGAAATCAAGATAAATCTGCAAGTGGTTTAGTGGGTGGAGATGCAAAAAGAATGCATGATTACTTAACGGATAACGATAAAAGTTATGCTGGCAGTATGCCGCTCAAGGTGGCAGCGTATGCATTGGCCGTTAGTGAAGTGAATGCCGTTATGGGAAGAATTGTTGCCTGTCCTACAGCTGGTTCTTGTGGGATTTTACCAGCAGCAGTTTTGGCTGGTGCCCAGCAAAAAAAATGTGATGAAGCTATGATTATTAACGCTTTATTTACGGCCTCAGGAATTGGAATGGTAATTGCACAGAATGCCTCTATTGCTGGTGCCGAAGGTGGTTGCCAAGCTGAATGTGGTTCGGCTGCAGGAATGGCGGCTGCCGCATTAGTTGAACTTGCTGGAGGCACGCCAGAACAGGTGGGACAAGCAGTCGCGCTTGCTTTAAAAAATCTTTTGGGACTTGTTTGTGATCCTGTGGCTGGCTTGGTTGAAGTTCCTTGCGTAAAGCGTAATGGATTTGCAGCCGTACATGCCGTGATGGCGGCTGATATGGCTTTAGCAGGAATAAAAAGTGTCATTCCAGTAGATGAAGTGATTGATGCGATGTATAAGATTGGTTTGGCGTTGCCAAAATCTTTGCGTGAAACATCAGAAGAAGGTTTGGCCAATACGCCAACAGCTAGATCGATTGAGAAAAATTTATATAGCAAGGATAAATAATTCGTTTGCAATACAAAGAAAAAATCAGCATCACCCTAGGGGAATGCTGATTTTTTCTTTTTCTCGCTCCATAAAGGATACCGATTTTCCAATAAATAATGATTAAACATGATTGCTACAAATATCATAAGTAAAATACCAGGTAATAAAGCCAAGAATATCATGCCGAAAATTTCATGTACATCTGTCATATTCATCAAAATAATAGGTATGGCTGCAGCTGGTGGATGCACAACGTCAAATATTGTTTGAATCAAAATAGATAGCCCAATAGCGAAAGCAAGCGTGAACCAATTTGTTTCAACATATAAGGTTGAAAGTGTGCCAATCAAACAAGTAATAAAATAACTGTAAAAAATATTTCTAGGGTATGCAAATTTTGTTTGATACCCTAGAAATGCAATCACGCTTGTTGCCCCAAAGGGAGCGAGTAAAATGTTATAGCCAATGAGACTAGAAATACCTGCGATTATACCGATACTCACAAAAGCACCAAAAGCTGCTAATATGCTTTCTCTATATAAATTTTGAAATAGTTTAATAAATTTTACCTACTAACCAAGAATTTTCTTTAGATCTTGTTCTGGGGTGGAAATCGGTGTAAGGTTGAACTTTTCAACTAATACTTTTAAAATATTTGGTGAAACAAATGCAGGTAAAGATGGGCCGATGTAAATGTTTTTAATGCCTAATGACAATAAAGTAAGTAGGATACAAACTGCTTTTTGTTCATACCAAGATAATACTAATGTTAATGGTAGATCATTTACCCCACACTCAAAAGCATTGGCTAAAGCAATTGCAACTTGAATTGCACTATAAGCATCGTTACATTGTCCCATATCCATGATACGTGGCAGGCCGCCAATTGTTCCAAGATCAAGATCATTGAAACGATATTTACCACAAGCTAAGGTTAAAATAACGCTATCTTTTGGTGCTTGGGTTACGAAATCTGTATAGTAGTTACGGCCCACTTTAGCACCATCACAACCGCCAACTAAGAAGAAATGTTTAATTGCCCCGGCTTTTACAGCATCGATTACTTTGTCAGCAACAGATAAAACTGTATTTTTAGCGAAACCAGTAGTAACTGTTTTACCGCCATTGATACCTGTCATCACGGTATCTTCTTTATAGCCGCCAAGTTCAAGTGCTTTGTTGATAAGTAAAGTGAAATCTTTTTTGTGATTGTTTTCAGAAATATGTACCATTTCTGGATATGCTACCACTTCTGTGGTGAATACACGATCAAAGTAGCTGTCTTTTACTGGCATTAAGCAATTTGTCGTAAATAAAATAGGTGCTGGAATGTTATCAAATTCTTTTTGTTGATTTTGCCAAGCTGTACCAAAGTTTCCTTTCAAATGAGAATAAGCTTTTAATTTTGGATAGGCATGAGCTGGTAACATTTCACCATGGGTATAAATATTAATACCTTTATCTTTTGTCTGTTCTAGTAATTGTTCTAAATCATACAAGTCATGACCAGTAACCACAATAAATGGTCCTTTTTCAATTGTTAGGCTAACTGTTGTTGGTTCAGGAATACCATAAGTTTCAGTATTGGCTTTATCTAGCAGTGCCATACAACTTAAATTTACTGCGCCAGTTTCCATAACAACAGCCAATAATTCGTCGGCAGTTAAATCTTCACTAATGGAGCGAAGTGCTTTATAAAAGAAGTTATTTACTTTTTCGTCTTGATAACCAAGAACCATTGCGTGATAAGCATACGCAGCAATACCACGAATACCAAATAAAATAAGTGATTTTAAAGAACGAATATCTTCATGTTCTTGCCAAAGGGTGCTTACATCATAAAGGGTATTAGAGGAACAGCCAGAAACAAATTTTGCTTTTTCTTGGTCTGTTTTTGCAATTTGTTTTTCAATTGCTTGATTGTCAAAATTAACATTTGTTATGGTTATGAACAACCCTTCAAGAATAAGTGTATTTGTTATATCAGTTGGTGTACTTGTTTCTACTGCTTTTGCCAGATTAATCAAACTACTAGTTAAATTATCTTGCAAATTTGCTGTATCTGCTTTTTTTCCGCAAGCTCCAGCGCCACCTTTACAGCCTGTACCACCGATTGTTTGTTCACATTGAAAGCAAAACATGTTAGACATTTTTCATACCTCCATAAATTTGTATTGATTTCCTAATTTAAGTATAATAGTATTAATAAAGAATAGCTGTTGCATTTGCAACGAAGGTGCGGTTTTATGAAAAAAAATGTAGAATTTTTGAAAAAAGTTAATTTATTTCGTGGTATAGATGATGAAAAGTTAGAAGTGATGATAAACTGTCTCGGGGCTGTCACACGGACTTATAAAAAAGAGGCAATCATATTTATGGCTGGTGACCCGGTTTCTGAGGTTGGAATCATCATGAAAGGAACTGTGCAGGTAATTAAAGAAGATCTATTAGGGAATCGGACGATTGTTGCTCATTTAACAGAAGGCGATTTGTTTGCTGAAACATTGGCGTGTGCCGGGGCCGTAAATAGCCCCGTGACAACAGTTGCTATGACAAATTGTGAAATATTATTTATTGGGTTTCGTCGTATTATTACAAATTGTACTTCTTCATGTGAATTCCATTCCAAATTAATTGAAAACATGCTGAATATTATCGCACAAAAAAATATAATGTTAAATTATAAATTAAGTTTGCTTTCGCAGCGAACGACTGGTGAAAAATTAAGAACATATTTTTTAAGTGAAATGGAGAGAAGCGGAAGTCGAAAATTCGTAATTCCATTTTCTCGCAATGAATTAGCAGACTTCCTTTGTGTTGATCGCAGTGCCTTGTCGAGGGAGTTAAGTAAATTAAGGAATCAAGGAAAAATTGAGTTTAACAAAAATGAATTTCAAATTATAGAACTTTAGTAAGCATTTATTGAATTATGAAGTCCTATTTTTAGCTATGAGTATTAGCGATCAGGATTACTAATGTTATATCAAATATGGTGTGATACAATAAAATGAAAACATAGTATTTATTTGGAGCGAGTTTATGAAAACATTTTTAAGTAATATTTTTACAAAAAATAATATCAAACATAGTATACTAAGTGCGATTATTTATTTCATATCATTTATTTTTTCTAAAATTTCATTTTCTTTGATTTCAGGACAAGAACTTCCTATTGCCAACGCTTTAGCACCTGCATTGGGAATTATTTGGGGGCCTACGGCGGCAGTGGGAATTTCAATTGCTAGCTTTACGGGAGATTTTTTGTTTGATTCTGCCTTTTATATTGCGCTTACGGGAGCTATTGCAAACTTTTTCTTAACCTATATTCCTTATAAATTATGGCATACTGTAAAAGTAAGGACTGAAGATCGTCATTTTTTTAGGGATACAAAAAGTGTTGTCAAATATAGCTATATCGTATTGCTTACCTCACTAACCGTTGGGGCATTTTTTGCTATGATCGTAGAATCCAGCAGAATACCGTTGACCGGTGAAAGGTTTTTTTTACTAGTTTTTTATCATGTTGATTTGTCTTTTATCATAGGGATTCCAGCATTGATCCTACTTTCTAATTCTAAAGTAAAAGCCTATTTGCCGAGTGGTGAAAAAAGAAAGTTAGGCTCTGCGATTTATTATGATATTTTATTATACATGGTTGCTTTTATAGGCATGGGATATATTTACTACTCCAATCAAAATAACAATGAATTCAATCCTATTTTTGCATTTTCAATTTGGATGTTGATGTTTTTATTGTTGACTTTATTTATGCTGAAACCTATAGTTTTCCGTCCGATTCCTGAGAATCAAGTGCGTGATTTGGTAAAAAAATCAATCAAGGCAAAAATAACGTGTGGTTTTATTTTAGTTGCGTTGGGCTTTGTTGGTATCATGGGGGCTTTTGTTTATGTAGCGGATTTTAACAATTTGTTAGTTGAACCTTCAGTAGTATGGAATTATTTTTACATGAGTATGGTCTGGCTGATTCATTTCCTTTTTGTAGTCGCTTTAATTGCTTTGTGGCGGATAGAAAAAAAGATTATCCAGCCTTTAGAAGTTTTAACTGTAGCAGCAGAAAATTTCATAAACATAGACCATCAAGAAGTAGATTCTTCATTATTGAAGAAAGTTTTAAAAATTCATAAAAGTGATGAAATAGGGGTATTATCCAATGCTTTTGGTGTGATGATGAAGGTTGTCGATCAATATGTAATCCAATTAGCAGAAGAAAAAATAGAAAGTCAGCGTAGGGAAACTGTGGTAAATCATGCAATGCAGCAACAATTGCCTGCGAATATAAGCTTATTTAAAGGAAACAATCAGTTTGATATTTACGCGAAACTGTATCAGGGTGAAAAAAATCAAAACGATTTTTATGATTTTTTCTTAACGAGGGAACAGCATTTATTTATGTATGTTGCAGAGATGGCGGAGCAGGAGGATATCATCTTGTCTGCTGCGAAAAATTTGATTACACGTGACGCAGAGCTTGGTTATAGTCCGAATAAGATTTTAAACAATATCAAGTATCAACTATGTAAAAAAGATATAAAAGAAATCTTTCATACGGTCTTTATGGGAATCTTTGAACTAGATACAGGCAGACTTAGATATGTGTATATGGGAGACACAACTTCACTCCTTTATAAAACAGATAAAACAATAGAATATCTAGACTTAAAAGAAGCGGGGAGTTTAGATAACGCAGAGAAACCATTATATCAAGAATTGAATTTGACCTTAGAATGTGGTGACATGTTGTTTTTAGCCACAAACGGATTCACACATATTTTGAATCAAAAGCAGTGTTTGGAAAAAGTGATCGCTGCATGTAATGAAGAGAATGCTGATACTAGTGCGATTATTCCTCATATTAAAAATGAAGTTGATACAATTATGGATGGTGTCAAACAAGTGGACGATATCACAATGCTTTTGTTAAAATATTATTGAGTGCAAATGAACTGATAACTTGTGTTCAATGAATTACAATAGAAATTCTATTAATTTTTATTAAAATAATTTCAAAAGAACATTGACAACAAAAACGAAAGCTGGTAACATATATAAATGTCGCAGGGCTGTTAAAACAGGGCAGCACAGCACAAAGTGTTCTCTGAAAACTAAACAATGTAGAGAAAATTAATGCCAGATGTGCACTGCACAGTTCTTCGTGAACTGTCAGTACTAGCAGCATAAATGCTGCGTCGCGGTTTAATAATCGCGAGTCAATTTCTTTTTAAAAGAAACAAGATATTTATTGAGCCTTTTGGGCTTTCTAATAATAAATTTATTGGAGAGTTTGATCCTGGCTCAGGACGAACGCTGGCGGCGTGCCTAACACATGCAAGTCGAACGGAATTACGCTTAACACCGATTTCTTATAAAATGGTGCGATTGTTAAGCCGATATGCGGTGAATGAACGAAGTGAATTCACCACGCATTTAAAAGTGCCAACACCAAATAAGAATTGGGTGTTGAGCGTAATTTAGTGGCGAACGGGTGAGTAACGCGTAGACAACCTACCCTTTAGATGGGGACAACACCGCGAAAGTGGTGCTAATACCGAATATTGCTTGAGAAGCGCATGCTTCTCAAACTAAAGATGGCCTCTATATATAAGCTATCGCTAAAGAATGGGTCTGCGTCTGATTAGCTAGTTGGTGAGATAAAAGCTCACCAAGGCAACGATCAGTAGCCGGTCTGAGAGGATGAACG
>Ga0316600_10000703_pt1 | contig 15834 bp, 17 predicted proteins | sample OWC_soil_day5_CT_FD_207652 | JGI IMG/M metagenome (GOLD analysis project Ga0316600, IMG submission 207652) | Wetland soil microbial communities from Old Woman Creek delta, Ohio, United States - OWC_soil_day5_CT | ecosystem: Environmental > Terrestrial > Soil > Wetlands | place: USA: Ohio... | reverse complement strand
GCCGCGCGACGGCGACACCGCGGTGATGCGTGCACCGATTTCGCGCATGTGCGGCGTGCGCGAGACAAATTTGCGGTTCAGGTCTTCGAGGATCGCGTTCATGGACAAGATGGTATCGACCCGCGAAACTTGACCTGCGTCAGTGTCCGCAGCGGTTGCCGGCCGCACAGTGGCGGCCGACCGCGAAGCCATTCGAACGTCCTCATGACGACCCCTACCCCCGACCCGCTGCAGGTGCTGCGCGAAATGCGCAGCCGCGCCGTGCTCGGCGGCGGGACGCAGCGCATCGAGCAGCAGCATGCGCGCGGCAAGCTCACCGCGCGCGAGCGGCTGGCGCTGCTGCTCGACGAAGGCTCGTTCCAGGAGTTCGGCGCGCTGGCCACGCATCAGGTCAGCCAGTTCGGGCTGGACAAGCAGCGCTTTCCGGGCGACGGCATCGTCACCGGCTTCGGCAAGATCAGCGGCCGGCGCGTGGCCGTGTTCGCGCAGGACTTCACCGTGCTCGGCGGCTCCTTTTCCGAGGTGCAGGCGCACAAGATCAGCCGCATCCAGGACCTGGCCCTCGACAGCGGCATCCCGCTGATCGGGCTGAACGATTCTGGCGGCGCGCGCATCCAGGAAGGCGTGCGCAGCCTGGCGGCCTATGGCGAGGTGTTCGTGCGCAACGTCATGGCCTCGGGCGTGATCCCGCAGATCTCGTTGATCCTCGGCCCCTGCGCCGGCGGCGCGGTGTATTCGCCGGCGCTCACCGACTTCATCATCATGGCCGGCGACAGCTGCATGTTCCTGACCGGGCCCGATGTCATCCAGGCCGTCACCGGCGAGCAGGTCAGCGCGCAGGAGCTCGGTGGGCCGGAGGTGCACACCGGGCGCAGCGGCGTGGCCCACCTTTCGGCGGCGACCGAAGGCGCGGCGCTGACGCTGGCGAAGCAGTTGCTGGCCTACCTGCCGCAGAACAACAACGAAGACCCGCCGCAGGTGCGCCCCGAAGACCCGGCCACGCGCATGGACGAGGCACTGAACACGCTGATCCCGGCCGACGAGAGCCAGCCCTACGACATGCGCGATGCCATCGACGCGATCTTCGACCGCGACAGCTTCCTTGAGCTGCAGCCGCAGTTCGCGCCGAACGCGCTGATCGGCTTCGCGCGGCTGGACGGCCATTCGGTGGGCATCGTCGCCAACCAGCCCGCCTGCATGTCGGGCGTACTGAACATCGATGCCAGCGACAAGATCGCGCGCTTCATCCGCATCTGCGATGCCTTCAACGTGCCGCTGCTCACCTTCGTCGACTGCCCCGGCTTCCTGCCCGGCACCGACCAGGAATACGGCGGCGTCATCCGCCACGGCGCGAAGATCATCTACGCCTATTGCGAGGCGACGGTGCCCAAGGTGTCGATCGTCACGCGCAAGGCCATGGGCGGCGCCTACGTGGCCATGGGCTCCAAGCAGATGCGCACCGACCTGGCCTTTGCCTGGCCGACCGCGCAGATCGCGGTGATGGGCGCGGCCCCGGCGGTGCGCGTGCTCTACCGCGACCAGGTGCGCACCGCCGCCGACCCGGCACAGCGCGAAGCCGAGCTGGTGGCCGAATACCGCGAGCAATTCTTCAACCCCTACCGCGCCGCCGACGTCGGCCAGATCGACGAAGTCATCGAGCCCTGCGAGACGCGGCCACGGCTGGTGCGTGCGCTGGAGATCCTGCGCACCAAGGTGCAGCAGAACCCGCCCAAGAAGCACGGGCTGTCGCCCACTTGATCAACATGGACAACTTGGGCTGGGGCCTGCAGATCACCGCACTGGGCATGGGCCTGGTGTTCGGCCTGCTGGCGTTGCTGTGGGGGTTGCTGACGCTGGTGCAGCGGTGGGACCGCCCGGCCGTGGCCGCGTCGCGGGTCGAGGCCGCGCCCGCGGCGGAAGAGGGGATGGACCCTGCGCTGGTGGCCGCGATCGTGACTGCGGCGCTGGCGCATCGCGCGCACCGCCGCCGCGAGGCGGCTCCGGCGATGCGCAGCCATTGGCCGGGCAGCCAGTTGTATGCGTCGCGCTGGGTGGCGGCCGGCCGCGCGCGGCAGAACCAGAGCTGGCAACGGCGGGGGCGCGGATGAGACGCTACACGCTGGGCATCGGCGGACGCGAGTTCTTGGTCGACGTGCAGGAACTCGATGCCGACCGCTTCGAGGTGGCGGTCGGCGACGAGCGCTTCGAGGTCACGCTCCGCGGCGACGAGGATCTGCCCGAGGCGCAGATCGTGCCGGCGCTGCCTTCTGCTGCGGGCGCTGCGGACACGTCACGGCCTTCAGCCCCGGTGCGTGCCGTTGCGGCGGCTCCACGGGTGGCGCGAACCGGCGCCGCGGGCGCCAGTTCGTCGGCCCTGGCGGCGCCGATGCCGGGGGTGATCCTCGAACTGCACGTCAAGGCCGGCGACCGGGTCGAGCGCGGCCAGGCGGTGGCCGTGCTCGACGCGATGAAGATGCACAACCTGATCGGCGCGCCGCGTGCGGGTGTCATTGCTGAAGTCTGCGTCGCCGCCGGCCAGGCGGTGGGTCACGGCGACACGATCGTGCGCTTCGGCGACTGACACCATGGCCGGGTCCGACACCCTCGGCCTGCTGATGCAGGGCCTGAACCATGTGACGCTGCAGTCGCTGGTGATGATCGGCGTGGCCTGCGTGCTGCTGTACCTGGGCATCGTGCGCAAGTACGAGCCGCTGCTGCTGCTGCCCATCGGCGCCGGCTGCCTGCTGGCCAACCTGCCGCTGTCGCCGCTGCTGGCCGAGGACGGCATGCTGCGCGTGCTCTACGACATGGGCATCCGCAACGAGCTGTTCCCGCTGCTGATCTTCATCGGCATCGGCGCGCTCACCGACTTCGGCCCGCTGCTGGAGAACCCGCGCCTGGTGCTGCTGGGCGCGGCCGGGCAGTTCGGCATCTTCCTGACGCTGTTGCTGGCATTGCTGCTGGGCTTCAGCCGGCCCGAGGCGGCGTCGATCGGCATCATTGGCGCCATCGACGGGCCCACCTCGATTTACGTCAGCGGGTTGCTCGCGCCGCACCTGCTGGGGCCGATCACCGTGGCCGCGTACAGCTACATGAGCCTGGTGCCGATCATCCTGCCGCCGATCATGAAGCTGCTGACCACGCAGGCCGAGCGGCGCATCCGCATGCCCTACAGCCAGCGCCAGATCAGCCGGCGCACGCGCATCCTGTTCCCCATCGTCGTCACCGTGCTCGTGGGCACGCTGGTGCCTTTTGCCACGCCACTGATCGGCATGCTGATGCTCGGCAACCTGATGAAGGAATCAGGCGTGGTCGAGCGGCTGACCCAGGCCTCGTCCAACGAGATCGCCAACACGGTGACGCTGTTCCTGGGCCTGGCCATCGGCAGCACCATGGTCGGCAGTGAGTTCCTCAAGCCCAGCACGCTGGCCATCCTGGTGCTGGGCATCGTAGCCTTCGCGGTGGACGGCATCGCCGGTGTGCTCTTTGCCAAGCTGCTCAACCGCTTCAGCGGTGGCCAGCTCAACCCGCTGATCGGCGCGGCGGGCTTGAGCGCCTTCCCGATGGCCGCGCGCGTGGTGCAGCGCGTGGCGCACGAAGAGGACTTCGAGAACTTCCTGCTGATGCACGCCATGGGCGCCAATGCCGCCGGCCAGGTGGCTAGCGTGGTGGCCGGCGGCGTGCTGCTGGCGCTGATGGGCGCGGGGTGATTCGCGCTGCGTTCGACGGGAGCAAACTTTTCAGGCGGCTACCAGCGCACTGCTGCCGGCAACCCTCGCGTCGGCAGCGGCTGCAATGCGGCGGGGGCCGCCGTTCGTGGTTGCCCTGCCAATTTCTGCTTGCTACCGTGCCTGAGTAAAACTGAAACGCGACGGACTTGGTGCATGTCGCCCGACATTCAGGTTCGGCATCGCAGATCTTGTCCTCGGAGGTGGCAAGCGATGAACGCAAGAACTCCAGTTTCTGACACGTGGGAAAGCGGCAACCCGTATGAGCAGTACATCGGCCGCTGGAGTCGCAAGATCGCGCCGCTCTTCCTGGCGTGGCTAGATCAGCCCTCCGGCAAGCGGTGGTTGGATGTCGGCTGCGGCACGGGTGCGCTGTCCGCTGCAATCCTTGATCAGTGCACTCCGAGCAGTGTGGTCGGAGTAGAACCCTCGGAGGGATTCCTCAAGCTGGCGGTTCAGAACCTCGCTGGCAAAGCGCGCTTCCTTGCTGGGAATGCAGCCGCGCTCCCGCTCGACGATGGTGCGTGCGACGTCGTCGTCTCGGGACTTGTACTCAACTTCATTCCCGACTTGCGGGACGCCCTCGCGGAGATGAAGCGGGTCACTGCCGCCGGCGGGACCATCGCCGCCTACGTCTGGGACTACGCTGATGAAATGGAGGTCATCAAGTACTTCTGGGATGCAGCGGCTTCACTGGATACCGCGGCTGCTCATCTCCACGAGGGAGTCCGTTTTCCGGTGTGCAGACCATGCGCTCTGAAAGCGGCATTCGAGGAGGCTGGCCTCATCGAGGTCGAGACCAGCCCACTCGATCTGAAAGCGGAATTCGTCGACTTCGAAGACTACTGGCGCCCGTTTCTTGGCGGGCAAGGGCCCGCACCCGCATATGCAATGTCGCTTTCGCAAGAACAACGTTCTGCGCTGAGGTCGAAGCTGGAGTCGGCATTGCCGTTCGCCGCCAGCGGGGCCATCTCGCTCAGGGCGAGGGCTTGGGCCGTTCGCGGGGTGACGCGCAGCGATACCTGACTCATCGCTCGAGCGAGCCGCCACCGACTGGCCGGTCCGGGCGGTTGACAAAGTGCCGCGTGCGGCCGGCCGGCTCCGGCCGCTCAGCTCAAACTACAAGGGCTTCCGCGCTTGTCAAGCGAAACCAGATTCCAGGCGAAACCGCGTGAGACCGACGAGACGCGCTCAGTCGCTGTCCAGCTCTGAGGCGACGATGCCCAGCACGCGCGGTGCGAAGCCCAGGCCCAGGTGGGTTTCGGACACCTCGATGTGTCTGACCTGCGGCGACCAGTGGTCGATACAGGCTTGCCAGGCGACCACGCCGTCACGCTTGGAATACACCGCCGTCACCGGCACCCGCAGCGGCGTGGTGAAGCGCTCGGCCACCTCGCGTTCCAACTGCGCCAGGTCGTGGCCGCGAGCGCGGTACCAAGGTGCCACCGTGGTGAAGCGCGGGCCGCCGATGACCGGGCTGCCCAGCGTGACCACCTTGCGCACACATGCCGGCTGGTCGCGTGCCAACTCGCGCGCCAGGTAGCCGCCCAGGCTCCAGCCGAGCAGGTCCACCGGGCCGCCGCCGCGCTGTACCAGCCGGTCCAGACGATCGGGCAGGGCGGCCAGCAGTGTCGGCACGTCGCCGCTGTTGGTGCCCAGACCCCAATCGTGCACCTGGTGGCCAACGCGACGCAGGTAGCCGGCCAGCAGGGCCATCGAACGCGGGCCGGCGCCAAAGCCGGGCAGGAGCAGCAGCGTGCGTTGCGTCGGCGCCTGGCCGCGCAGCAGCGACAGCCACTGCGGCGCCCAGCGCAGCGTATCCAGCGGCAGCCGCAGCTCCTGCAGGGCAACGCGCGCGCCCGGCGCGACGATGGATTCCTGTGCGCCGGGGCGGCGGATGCGCGTCCGCCGGGTGGGGTGGGAGCTGCGGGTCGCCCTCACCATGCCGCCTGCATCAGGCCGCGCTCGGCGTCCAGCCAGTGCCGCACCGGTTGCGGCAGCTCCGGTGCGAACACAGGCTGGCCCAGCGCGGCGTAGGACTCGCTGTTGGCCACCAGGCCGCTGCGCGCCAAGGCAGCGCCCTTCATGTAGCCGGCGGCGCAGACCTGCTCGCCGTCCAGGAACTCGAAGCGCATGTAGTTCCAGCGCTCGTCGCAGGCATCGAGGCGGAAGCGCAGCGTGTAGCGCTGCAGCGGTTTCAGGCCGTGGCGGTAGGTGATGAAGGAGCCGCCGGCCATCGGGCGCCAGCCCTTCTTCAGCATCACCGCGGCAAACCCGATGCGAACGAAATACTCCACCAGCATCAGATCGATCACCGTCAGGTAGCGGCCGGTTTTCATGTGCCCGTTGACGTCGATGTCGTTGGGCAGGACGCACAGGCTGCGCCGCAAGGTCTGACCCGGTTGCAGCCGCGGCAGCCGGCGCGAGCGCAGCACGGTCCAGAGCAGGCGCAGGTAGAGGTTCATGAGGCGACTAGAATTGGTTCGATGTTGAACAGTATAGTTCAAACCTGAACTTGTTGCATGGCCCGCACCCAGGATCCCCGCCATGCGTCTTCCGCCGTGGCCACCCAGTCGTGGCTGTCGGTGGTGCGCGCCTACAACCTGTGCGACGCGGTGATGGCGCAGCGCCTGGCCGCCATCGGCCTGCGCGTGGGCGAGCACGAGGTGCTGCTCAACCTGCTGCGCGCACCGGGCATCACGCAGCAGCAGTTGGCGCAGCGCTGCTTCGTCGCCAAGAGCGGCGCGAGCATGCTGGTTACGCGCATGGAGCAATCCGGCTGGGTGCATCGGCAGGCCGATGCAGGGGACGCGCGGGTGCGGCGGCTGTTCCTCACTCCGGACGGCGAGGCCCTGGCCACGCAGGGCGAGGCGATCCAGAGCGAGGTGATCGCCACCATGGTCAGCAGCTGCTCGGCCGCCGAGATGAAGGCCGTCACCGAGGTGATGCGGCGCGCGACCGTCGCGCTGGAAGCGCTGCTGGATCAGGGTGCCGCCTGAGCGGGTGGCGCGCCGACAATGGCCGGTGTCGAGAAAGGACACCCCGATGAACTCACCCTTCGCTGAACGGCCCAACCTGTGTGGCCCGTACCGCAAGCCGCGGCAGATGCTGGCCGAGCAGGTCTACGACAGCCACAAGTCGATCCACGACGACGACACCGCGGCCTCGTTGGGGCTGCGCGCCGGGCCGATCGAAGGGCCGACGCACTTCAGTCAGTTCGACCCGCTGCTGTTTCAGCTGTTCGGCCAGGCCTGGTTCGAGACCGGCTGCATCAGCACGCACTACCAGAACATGGTGGTCGAAGGCGAGGAGGTGCGTGCCTTCGTGGAGTGGCCGGCGCCGGGTGAGAGCGCCACCCGTATCTGGGCCGAAAAGCGCGACGGCACGCCGGTGCTGACCGGCACCGCCTCGGTGGGCGCAATGTCCCCGGCGCAGGCAGCGGCCAGCGAGATCGGCCAACGCCTGGCCAGGCTGCGCCCGCCGGAGCAACTGGTCATCAATCGCGAGTTGCGCGTCGGCCAGCAGGGCGCCGGCAATCCGGAGCGGGTACACATGGGCTTCGCGCAGCACATGGGCGCGCACTACCCGTTCACGCTGGCCGATAAGCTGGCGGTCATCACCGAGCCCTGCGCCTGGTACACGCCCGAGGGCGGGCCCTCGTCGCCATGGCGCCGCGCGATCATTCCGATGGAGATGATCAGCGTACTGCTGGGCAGCAGCATGTACCTGGCGGGATTTCGCGGCAAAGGGCCGGCGGTGGGGCTCTTTGCCGGGCAGGAGATCCGCCTGATCCAGGGGCCGCTGTTCGTGGACCACCCTTACGAACTCGAACGCGAGATCATCGCGCTGAGCGAAAGCGCACGCACCGAGTCGGTCTGGGTGCGCACCCGCATCTTCGATGGGCAGACGAGCGCGCTGGTGGGCGAGATGATCCTCAACAGCGCCACGCTGAAAGCGTCGTACTCAGCCTACGACAGCGAAGCCAAGGCGCTGGGCCGCGCGGTCCGAGGCCCGAGCGGCACGCCGGCCGCTGCCGCGCCGATCTTGCCGCGGCGATGGTGATGTCGCCAGCGCGGTTTTTGGGGTTGTAGGCGCCGTTCGCGAGTGACAGAATCCCGTCCCCATCTTGGCGGAGAGTTCCGTCTATCAGCCCACGGCCTGCGCCGCGCGGTTCCATCTCGTTGCAGGGGAAGGAGACGTCATGCAGTGGCAATGCTCCCGAGTTACCCCCTCGGTATCGGCAAGCAGGGTCTGATCATGTTCCGCCGCAAGATCGATCCGCGGGTCAGCCGACTGCAGGGGCCGCCCGATCCGATGCGCCTGATACGGGTGGACATCGACCTGAGCGACCTGGTGGCCGAGGCCGGCCCGGCACCGCCGGATAGCGGCTGGCTCGAGTCCTCGCGCGACCTGCAGCGCGGGATGCGCCTGCGCGAGATGCCCATGGATTCGCTGCCGGCCGAATTGATCGACGCCCTGCTCAAACGCCGGCCTTGAGTCGGCGTGCGCTTGGGATATGTCGCCGTGGACCGAAGCACGGCGGTGCATTGCACGCCGCGCCTGAACGCCGGCAGCAGCCCAAACCCCGAGTGGACTGCGGCCCCGAGCGCACGCGCTCGTTCAGCAACTCGATCAAGTCCATGTGGCGCCGGCTGAGGCGGATGCAAACGCAGGCCTTTTTCGCAGCCGGCGAGGGCCCTTCGGCCCACTGCATGAAGTTGCCGTTGCTGTGCGACGGCACGCCGGCGATGCCGTAGTGCTTGATGTGCCGCGGGGCCTCGGCGAGCAGAGCCTCCGGGGCGGGAGGCTTCGTTGCCAGACCATGAAACAGCTGCCCGACGAGGCGTCGACGCGCGTCAGTCGGCCGCACTGGCCGCTCGGGCCAGGCTGGCGGCCTGCGCCGCCTTCAGGCCGTCCACCACCTGCGCCTGCTGTTGCCGCGCCTGCGTCGCCTGCTCGGCCTGCATAGCGCCCACGACCGCGGCGCCGCCGGCCACCTCTGCGCCGCAGCCGGCCAGGGCCAGCAGCGCTGTGACAGTGGCCAGAACGGAGGCGAACCTGTGAGGGCGGGAGCGAGTGTCGTCGGTCATGGCTACGGAATGGAGCTCATGAATGGTAGGCGCGGCAGCAGTGCTCAGGGCGGCCATTTTTCTCGCTGGCCGCGGTGTACAGGCATATGCAGCTTGGCATGGCGGCGATCGAAGGCGGCGGGCGGAACTCAACGCGCCTCCTTGTGGCCCGCTGCCCTTCGGATGCAGGTTTCGAACTGCCGGGCGCAGGTGATGCGCACCGAACTCCCAATTCGGTGCACGGCAGAAGCTGCCCGCGCCGGCGCTTCATCCGGAACCGCCAGAATCCACGTCTGGCTCGGTAGGTGGGCATAGGTCAATGGACGGTATGGGCTTGACGATCGTCTTCGAACTGAATTGGCATTGCCGTGACCGGTGTGCCCGTAGATTCGACGGTCGTTCACGGCGCAGGGTGATGCCGCCAGGGGCCAACGGCAGCGACCGAGCAACGCCGGCGGAGAAGGTTTGGATTCGATAGTCTCCAGCGCAGCATCAACGCCGCCACCTGAGCCGGATTCGGCGGGATTTGCGCCAAGTCGGATGCGGCCGGACCAACGAATGGCCGGCGAGCGCAGGCGGCTGACGCTCGCAGTCCTGCTTTCCCTTCTGCTGCACATGCTGTTGTTGGGCCTGACCTTCGGCGGCCAGGGACTTGGGCTTCCGGGCTTCGGCTTGCCTTGGCGCGAGCGTCGCGTCGAGGTGCCCGACTTGCGCTACGTTCTCCTGCCTGCGCCGAGCACGGCCCCGGCGCAGGCGGATGCACAGCTCAGGGAGTCGGCGCGACGTGCACCGGTCGAGCCGCCTGCGTCAGGGACGTCAGCCCTCACGCTTACGGAGGCTCCTGTGCCCGCCCAGCCCCCGGCTGCCAAGGCGATGGCGCCGAAGTCCATGGCGACGGCGCGGGCCAAACCGGCACCGAAGGCCAAGCCACGGCCAGACATCGCCGCCGGCGCAGCTGCGAAGGCCCCTTCGCGAACCAAGGCCACCCGGGGTGCGGCGACCCTTCCGAGCGCTGCCCCTGCAGTGGTTGCCTTGGAGCAGCCTGAACAGGCGACGCTGGCTGTTCCCGTCGCCCGATCCATGCCATCGCCCGTGGTCAGCGAAGCGCCAGGTGCCTCGAGTCCAAGGGCCGCAAGGCCGTCGTCCGACGATGCAAACGATGCCCCGCTGGAGCAGCGCGCCCCTGACGCGCATTTGCGAGCCCCTGAGGTTGGCGCATTCGATCGTTCGCAGGGGGCGTCGGAACGGCAAACAGCGCAGTTGGAGGCGGCAAGCGCCCAGACCGGACGGCAGGAGTCGGAGCGTCAGGAAACGGCGCGGAGGGTGGCGGCGCAGCAAGAGGCAGAGCGGGAGGAGGCCGCCCGCCAGGAGGTACAGCGACTGGAAAGGGCGCGGCTGGAAGCCGAACACCAGGAGGCCGCTCGGCTGGCCGCGGCTCGGCAAGAGTCCGCGCAGCAGGAAGCTCAGCGGATCGAGGCGGCGCGGCTGGAAGCTCAGCGGCTTGAAGCGGCACGAACGGAAACCGAACGACAGGAAGCCCAGCGGATCGACGTGGCGCGGCTGGAGGCAGAGCGCCGGGACGCCGCGCGGCAGGCGGCGGCCCGCCAAGTGGCCGCACAGCAGGAAGCTCAGCGGATCGAGGCGGCGCGGCTGGAAGCTCAGCGGCTTGAAGCGGCACGAGTGGAAACCGAACGACAGGAAGCCCAGCGGATCGAAGTGGCGCGGCTGGAGGCAGAGCGCCGGGACGCCGCGCAGCAGGCGGCGGCCCGCCAAGAGGCCGTACAGCAGGAAGCTCAGCGGATCGAGGCGGCACGGTTGGAAGCTCAGCGGCGTGAAGCGGCACGAATGGAAACCGAACGACAGGAAGCTCAGCGGATCGAAGCGGCGCGGGTGGAGGCTGAGCGCCAGGCTGCCGCGCGCCTGGAGGCAGCTCGACAAGAGGCCGAACGACAGGAAGCCCAGCGGATCGAAGTGGCGCGGCTGGAGGCCGAGCGCCGGGACGCCGCGCGGCAGGCTGCAGCCCGTCAGGAGGCCGCCCGGATCGAGGCCGCGCAAGCGGAGGACGCTAGACGTGAAGCTGTTCGTCGTGCGATCGGACGACAGTTGGACGAGGAAGCCGCACGGCGTGATGCGGCCTCGACTACAGCCGGAATGCCCTCCAGGCTGCCACCTTCGTCCAGCACAGCGCGTCGAGGCCGGCTGTTCGGGCGCACCGATTCCAACGCCGAACTGGTTCTGTACGCAGAAGCCTGGGCCCGCAAGCTCCAGCTGAACATGACCTTCGACATGATCCGCGAATTGTCGAAGCGGCCTCACACCCAGCCTGTGGTGACCGTGGCGATTCGAAGCGACGGATCCGTGGAGTCCGTGACATTCGTGCTGTCGAGTGGCGTGGCGGAAATCGACGAAGCGATACGCCGCATCGTGCAAAGCCAGTTGCCCTATCAGGCGTTCCCGCCGGCACTGGCCCGTGAGTTCGACGTGATTGAAATCCGCCGGACCTGGCATTTCGACATGGCGATCCGGCTGTACTGATCGCGCAGTGACAGTCGCTGCAGCAGATCAGCACGCCCCTCTACGGCTGGGCCAAAAAGTCAGAGCTCGCTCGCTGGCGGGGCGATGTCCCACTGGTAGCTGCAACCGGCGGCGGTGCGGAACACGTTGCGCGGCCAGCTTGGGCTCGTCAACGTGCGCGTGAGCTTGCTTGCCAGTCCGTCCCAATGCAGCCCTCAGTAGCCCCAGGTGCTTGATGCCCTGGATCTTGCGGAACGACTTCGGTGCTTCGACGAACCCGTCTACCGTCCAGCGCAGCGCCATGTCGGCATCGCGATAGTGCGTGACGCGGCGGGTGGTGCGCCGCACGATGCCGTTGGGTTTCTCGATGGTGTTGGTTGTGCACAGGCAGCGCATCAGCGTGGGCGGCAGACCCAGGGCGTTGACAGTGAAGGTCTCGTGCAGTCCTTCGCGTAGCGTGGCCGCCGCGCCCCATGCTCGCGTTCCAGCCATTCAGGGGTTGCGAACTGCCGGATCAAGGGTCAAATACTCTGGCGCGAGATGCCGGGAATTTGTCAACGGGCCACCGGCGACCGCGCCTGCCGGACCAGCGCCGGCAGCGCAGTGCTGTCCAGAGCGCGCATGAAGGCCACCAAGGCCTGTCGCTCGGCCGCGTCCAGCGGCAGCGGCCGCAGCAACGGCGACCGATCGGGCGCCGCACCACCCCCGGCCGCGTAGAAGTCGACCACCGCCTCCAGCGTCGGCAGCGACCCGTCGTGCATGTACGGCGCCGTGCGGGCCACGTTGCGCAAGCTGGGCGTGCGGAAGGCGAAGCGGTCGCGGGGGTCCTGGCTGATGTCCCAACGGCCAAGGTCGGGTGCATCGACCGCCTCGTAGGCCTGGCGGTCGGCTGCCTGCAGCGTCGTCTGCACACCGGGCGCCAACGGCACGACGACCGGCCCGCGCGGCGCCCAGGCGGCGCCTGCGCCAGTGACGTGGAAGCGCTGGTCGGTGAACAGCGCATGCTCGGCGCCCACGAGGTGGCAGCGCGCGCAGCCTGCCTTGCCCGTGAACAGGGCGAAGCCCTGCCGCTGTTCGGCATCCAGGGCCTGCGGCTGCTCACCCCAGCGCCAGCGGTCGAAGCGTGAGTCGCCCGCGACCAGCGTGCGCTGGTAGGCGGCCAGCGCCTCACCCACGCTGTCCATGCCGATGCCGCGCCCTGGGAAGGCGCGCTCGAACCGCCCGGCGTACTGCGGCATGCGGCGCAGCCGATCCAGCAGGTGGCCGACCGAGGGGTTGGCCATCTCGTCCGGATGCAGCAGCGGGCTCCAGGCCTGCGGAGCAAGCGCGTTCTCGCGCCCGTCATGGAACAGCGTTGTCAGCAACGCGACGTTGAGCACCGTGGGCGCGTTGCGCTTCAGGCTGCGCCCTTCGATACCCACCGCCCGCTGCGACGCATTGGACGCGAAGCCCTCCTCGGGTACATGGCACATGCCGCAGCTCATCGTGCCGTTGAAGGACAGGCGGCGGTCGAAAAACAGCTGTCGGCCCAGTTCGGCGCGTTGGGCCTCGCCAGGCGCGGCCGGCAGCAGCTGCGGCAGGCCGAGACCGGGGTTCGCCGAGGCAGGGCCGGCAAGTGTCACCGTGGCCATCGTGGCCATCGTGGCCAGCCAGGCCGCCAGCACTTTCATGACGCGGCGTCGGTCTCCAGGGCCAGCGTCAGCATGTCGTTGACGATCACCTCGGGCATCAGGAAGGCCGCGCTGTAGATCTCACGCACGCGGCCACGCGGATCGAGCAGGAAGACCTTCAGCACATGCGTGATGACGCGCGTCGGCGTGCCGTCCGCGTTGCGTTCGACTTCGGCATCCTGGCCGAGCCCGGCCAGGATGGGCGCCAGACGCGACATCGACGCGGTGGTGATGAAGTGCCAGCGCGGCGCCAGCGTCCGCGCATGCTCGCCCCCGTAGGCCTGCATGGCCGCTGGCGTGTCGTGCGTGGGGTCGAAGGACAGCGAGACCAGGCGTGCACGGTTGCGCAGCTGTGGCAACCGAGCGATGCGTTCGCGCACGTCGACCATCGCCGCAAAAGCCAGCGGGCAGCCGACGGGGTCGGAGCAATAGGTGTAGACGAAGCCGAGCAGCGTGATCGCGCCGGTGGTGTAGGCGCTCAACCGCCGCGGCCAGCGATCACCCTCAAGCACCAGACCCGACGGCGAGGGCTGGATGACCGGCAGCCGGTAGCTGCCGGCTGGGGGCGGTGTGAAGTCCTGGCGCGGCAGGCCGGTGAGTCCCTTGCCCGGTTCGAACTGCGCGGCCGCCACGGAGGCCGTGCCAGTGACGGCGGCGATCATGGCCGCGGGACTTTTGCAGGCGGCGGCCATCGCCACCGCTGCATCACGCCGGTTCATCGCCCCGCGAAGCGAACCGAACCGGCCGTCTGGGCCGTGCTGCCACCGGCCTTGGCCGAGAACTTCATGTGGTGCGCGCGGCCAAGGTTCTGGGCCTTGAAGTCGACCTCGAACACCTGCGTCAACTCCTTGCCGTCCCAGTTGAACATGCGCAGCACCTGCTCGTCCATGTCGCCCTTCTTGTCCCAATTGGCCAGAAGCGACGAGGTGATGTACACGCGCTTGCCGTCCCAGCTCTGCGAGACCATGTTCACCTGCTTGCCGGTGACCTTCTCGTAGGTCTGCTTCGGGGCTTCGGGGTCGCTCAGGTCGAAATAGCGCGTCTTGCCGTCCATGAAGGTGTTGACCCACAAGCCCTTGCCGTCGGCGGTGATCGAGATGTCCACCGGCAGCGGGATCTTCGCGGGGTCGCCGATCGTGGCCACGTCCTTGGCTTGCCACTGACCTGCGGCATCCTGCTTGACGAGCCAGATCTTCGAGGTCAGCGCGGTGGCGGTAATGGCCCAGTTGTCGCCTTCCTTCAACGACCAGCGGATCTCCAGCGGCGAGCCCGGCACCGACAGCACCTTCTGCGGCTTCATCGACTTCAGGTCCCACAGCGCCATCGTGCCGCCGAAGCGCTTCATCGCCTCGGCATCGTTGATCAGCTTGCCCATGTCCATCATGTAGTTGGTCCAGCCGGTGAAGCTCGAGGTCAACAGCACGTTCTTCTGCGGATTGATGCCGATGTCGTAGCCATAACCGTCGCCCTTGCCGATCGGCAGGTCCCCGAGCGGCATGTCGTACTTGGCGACGTACTGGCCTCGGTTGTTGTAGACCGCCATGCCGGTCACGCCGCTGTGGTCCTTGCTGTTGGAAAGGGCCTGGATCAGCATGCGTCCGGGCAAGGCGTAGAACGTGTGCGGACCGACATAGCCCGTCTTCGCGCTGAAGTCGGCGATGGTGTGCGTGAGCTTGGGCCTGGCAGGATCGGTGCCGACGTCGAAGACGAAGATCTTGTTGTCGTCCAGGCGCCCGGCCCACAGGTGCTTGCGGTCATCGGTGAAACCCATGTGATGCGCCTCGCCGCGCCCGCCCACGGAGAGCTGGTGCACGACCTTGCCGAAGGTCTTGCTGCCGGGCATCACGTCGATGGTCACGAGCTTGTCCGAACCATCGCCCACGCCCTGGATGCCCAGCGTCCAGACATGCAGGTAGTGCTCCTGGCCCTTGATCAGGCGCGTCGTGTAGGGGGAGTTGCAGGTCTCGTCGGCCTGCGCGGGCAGAGCCAGAAGACCGACCGTGACGAGGATCGCGAGTTGCTTGCAGCTTGGCATGATCACTCCTTGGTTCCCGAATTCGCAACCCGCCAACGTCGCTCCTCCTGAGCCACGTTGCGTGCGCAATCCAACGATGCGCCTACGGTCGCACCGCCGGTAGCCCAGGAAAACCCTCGAGCTGTGTCAGGCCGACGCAGCGCCGCCGTTGGTGCCAGCCAGCGGTAGATCGAATTGCGCGACACACCGAGCCGACGTGCCGTCTCGCTGACGTTGCCATTGCAGGCAGCAAGCGCCTCGCGGACGGCCTGAAGCCGCGTGCTCGCCAGCGTCGCGGGGCTGCCGGCCGCCGCGGACTTGCCGGACTCGGGTTCGGGCTCGATGACCGGCGTGACAGCACCCTGTGCACCCGCGGCCCCGGGCGGCCCGTAGTGCATCAGCGCCAGCCATCCCGTGGGCATCCGCAGCTCGACGGGCCTCACGGTGTGCCGGCGTGGCGAACGCTGCACGTGCCCGACATCGCTGCCCAGCAGCAGCGTCAGCGGCACCGGCAGGCACCTGGCAAGATCGGCCCGCAACCACCGTCTCGCGACGCTGTTGAGTCCGGTCACCTGCCCGTCGGCATCGACGGCGAGCAACCCGGCTCGCCCCACCGAACCCGCCGCCACTGGAGGCATCAGCTCCATCACGCCGGCCTCGGCCAGTTTGCGAAGCAGCTCGTCCTCGATGCGCGCGGCCGCCAGCCGCAGCAGCCCCAGCGCGTCGATGTCGGGCAGGGCTTCGTAGCCGGAGATGTCCAATGCCCCGAGCCAGCCGCCGCGCGGATCGGGCAGCGGTACGGCGGTGCAGTAGAAGGCTTCCATCGGGTGCCAGAAGTG
>Ga0316600_10000701_pt1 | contig 15838 bp, 13 predicted proteins | sample OWC_soil_day5_CT_FD_207652 | JGI IMG/M metagenome (GOLD analysis project Ga0316600, IMG submission 207652) | Wetland soil microbial communities from Old Woman Creek delta, Ohio, United States - OWC_soil_day5_CT | ecosystem: Environmental > Terrestrial > Soil > Wetlands | place: USA: Ohio... | reverse complement strand
ATTTTGTGTAATCATTTTGCATAGTGAGAAAAATTCTGTTAAAATAAACATTACACGAATATTGTGGGAGGCTTAATTTTTATGTCAGAAGAAGTACGCGTACGATTTGCACCAAGTCCAACAGGTCCATTTCATATTGGTGGTGCAAGATCAGCATTATTTAATTGGTTACTTGCTAAAAAAACAGGTGGTAAATTAATTTTAAGAATCGAAGATACAGATAGAGTTCGTTCAACCAAAGAGTCCGAAGAAAATATCAAAGAAGCATTAAAATGGTTAGGAATTACTTGGGACGAGGGTATTGATGTGGGGGGCGAATATGGTCCATACCGTCAAACAGAACGTATTGAAATTTATAAAAAGTTTACGGATAAACTTCTTGCTGAGGGTAAAGCCTATTACTGTTACTGTTCTGATGAAGAACTAGAAGCAGACCGTAATGCTTTAATGGCAAAAAATGAGATGCCAATTTACCAAGGACAATGTCGTGAGTTAACGGCCGAGCAAGAAGAAAAATTTATTGCTGAAGGTAGAAAACCTACGATTCGTTTTAGAACGCCAACGAATCAACAAATTGTTTTTGATGATTTAGTTCGTGGTAAAATGAGCTTTGAATCAAATGGTGTTGGTGATTTTGTTATTGTAAAATCTGATGGCACGCCAGTGTATAACTACGCTGTAGTACTTGATGATGCATTGATGAAAATCACGCATGTGATTCGTGCTGAAGAGCATCTATCCAATACACCACGTCAAGTCGTGTTATATGAAGCGCTTGGTTTACCAGTGCCTATCTTTGGTCATATTTCCCTTATCCTTGGAAAAGATCGTAGCAAGATGAGTAAACGTCATGGAGCAACTTCTGTTGATCAATATCGCAAGTTGGGCTATTTACCAGAAGCGATTGACAATTTCCTTGCTTTACTAGGTTGGGCCCCAAACAGCGAACAAGAAATTTTTTCATCAGAAGAACTTATTCAAGAATTTTCGATGGATCGTCTCGCAAAAAATCCAGCAGTATTTGATATTGACAAATTAAACTGGATTAATGCCCATTATATGAAAGCGGCAAGTGCAGAAAAAATTACATTTTTAGCAATTCCGCATCTAGTAGAAGCAGGTTATATCACTGGCGAGTTAACAGTAGAGGACAAAGATAAATTAGTTAAATTTATTGCTGTTATCCAAGATCATTTGAGCTATGCAGCGCAAGTGGTGGATTATGCTGACATCTATTTTAAAGATGTTGTTGTGCTTGAAGATCAAGAAGCAAAAGATGTCTTATTAGATGAAGAAATTCCTGCGGTCATTGCTTTATTTAAAGAAAAATTAAATGCGTTAGAAGAAGTAAATGAAGCAAATATCAAACCTATTCTAAAAGCAGTTACGAAGGAATTAAAGGTTGGCGGTAAAAAAGTATTTATGCCAATTCGTGTAGCGATGACAGGTCAAATGCATGGACCAGATTTGGTTCGTTTAATTGAAGTATTAGGCCGTGAACGTGTGATTGCTCGTATTGATGCAACGATGAGTAGCCTAATTTAAGAAAAACTTAGGTGCCAATGAACTTTGGCTTACATAGAATACTAAATAAATAAATAAATGCGTTGATTGGGAGAGTAAGTGAACTTTCTCCTTCAGAGAGGTACTATACTAGCTGTAATTAGTACTAGGAAGGAAGCCACCCAAATGCACCTAGGAGCAATTTAGTTGAAGGAGTAGTAGACTAAATCGGTAGCAGCCGTTATCTGTATTGAGTGAGGTAAGTAATTTTATTTGCCTAAACAGAGTGGAACCACGGACCATCGTCTCTGTAATGAGATGATGGTCTTTTTCTATGTATTTTTAGTGAAAAATGAGGGAGTTATATGAAGTTTTTTGCACGTTTGAAAAAAGATATTCGTGTGGTATTTGATCGTGACCCTGCGGCGAAGAGTATTTGGGAAGTTATTTTTTGCTATCAAGGATTACATGCTATTTGGTTCCATCGATTATCACATTACTTTTATTTAAAGGGCTGGATCTTGTTCCCGCGGATGATTTCTAATTTTGCGCGGTTTTTAACAGGGATTGAGATTCATCCGGGAGCAACGATTGGGGAAGGCTTATTTATCGATCATGGTTCAGGAATCGTGATCGGTGAAACTACTGAAATTGGTAAGAATGTAACCCTTTATCAAGGAGTTACTTTAGGCGGTACAGGAAAAGAAAAAGGAAAACGTCATCCTACCATCGGCAATAATGTTGTGGTTGCTTCGGGAGCAAAGGTACTGGGTTCTTTTTTAGTAGGGGATCATGCGAAAATTGGCGCAGGGTCGGTTGTATTAAAAGAAGTTCCAGCGAATGCAACGGTAGTTGGGATTCCTGGTAAAGTGGTCTTGATGTATGGTAAGAAAATAAAGACACCAGAGCAAATTGCCGAAGAAAATAGAAGAAAGTTAGAATCTATAGATGCTGATATAGAAGAGGCGGAAGAAAAAGATGTTGATTTGTCACATGGAAATTTACCAGATCCAGAAGAAGAAATGCTCATGTGTATGCATAGAAACATTCAACAGCTAGAAGCCAGAATCAAAAAGATGGAAAAGGAGTTGGAAAAAAACGATGTTAAAAGTTTATAATACATTAACCAAACAAAAAGAAGAGTTTGTGCCACAAGTTGCCGGTGAAGCTAGTATTTATGTTTGTGGGGTCACGCCTTACAATCATCCACATATTGGAAATGCGAGACCTTTTGTGACTTGGGATGTAATTAAACGATATTTAAAAAAATCAGGTTACAAGGTAAAGCATGTACAAAATTTTACAGATGTAGATGATAAAATCATTCGTACAGCCAATAAAGAAAAATTAACTTGGTCTGATATTTCTGGACGATATATTGAAGCTTATTTTGAAGTAATGGATAAATTAAATGTAACTCGTGCTGATATTTATCCAAAGGTTTCCGATCATATCGCTGAAATTATTGCAATGATTGCTACTTTAGTGGAGAAAGGTTATGCCTACCAAGTCGATGGTGATGTCTATTATAGTGTTGAAAAATTTGCTGACTATGGTAAATTAAGTGGACGTAAATTAGAAGATATGCAAGCTGGTGCGCGCGTTAATGTTGATGAACGTAAGCACCATCCAATGGACTTTGCCCTTTGGAAGAGTGCAAAAACTGGTGAACCTTCGTGGGAAAGTCCTTGGGGTGCTGGGCGTCCTGGTTGGCATATTGAATGTTCGGCAATGTCACTGAAATATTTAGGTGAAACTTTTGATTTTCATGGTGGTGGAAGTGATCTTATTTTTCCTCATCATGAAAATGAAATTGCGCAATCGCAAGCCTGTTGTGGGGATTTTCATGCATTCGTAAAATATTGGTTGCATAATGGATTTATCACAATCAATGAAGAAAAAATGAGCAAGTCTTTGAATAATTTCTTTACGGTTCTCGATATCTTGAAACAGTATCCAGCAGAAGTTTTACGATTTTTTATTGTAGAGACACATTATCGCAGTCCGCTAGATTTTAGTGATGAACGTTTAAATGAATCGGCGCGCAGTTTGGAACGCTTGAAAACAGCCATGTTAAACAGTATAGAGCTTGAAAAGCAGCCAGCAGGTGAAGCTAGCGAGATATCAAAAGTGCTTGTGAATGCTGCAAAAAAAGCAAAACAGGATTTCTATGAAGCGATGGATGACGATTTCAATACAGCGTTGGCACTAAGCAGTATGTTTGCACTGGCAAAAGAAATCAATGTGTATTATCACGCAGTTACGACTGGTAAGATTAAGCATGATAGCGAATCGTTTGCGGTAGCTCGCGGTGTATATGAAGATATGGCAGATATCTTAGGTGTCTTAGTAGATATAAGGGAAGAAACGAGCGAGGAGGATGAAGAAATGGTAGAAGATTTAATGAAAATTATCATTGATCTGCGTCAACAAGCAAGGGCATCAAAAGATTGGGTAACGGCTGATAAAATTCGTGATGAATTAAACGCAATTGGAGTAACGCTAGAGGATTCACCTACGGGGATTAGGTGGAAAAAATAATGAAGTTTGATCATTTTAAATTTTTAGTTGATAGTGTTTTTCAGACTGATGAGTCGGGGGTAGTCAAGCAAAAGTATAAGGAGATTCGAGTGGATGCTTTGAATCCACTCGTTCTCGCCTATATAGGAGATGCCTATTTTAACTTATATGTGCGTGGTAAACTCTTAGCGCATGAACAAAATAAAGTGCAAGTATTGCATAGCTTTGGGGCGCAAATTGTATCAGCTTCTTGGCAAGCTGTTGCGTACCATGGCATTGAGGAGATATTAACCGAAGAAGAAAAAGCGGTATTCCGGCGTGGACGTAATGCAAAAAGTCATGTACCAAAGAGTGCTACGGTTGCCGAATATAGAGCGAGTACGGGGTTTGAGTCGTTACTTGGTGCACTTTATCTAGAGGAAAAATATGAACGCCTACAGGAATTGGTAGAGAAATCTTTTAGTATCATTTCGCAGGAGATGATGCATAAGACGAAACTAAAATAGACATAGGATAAATGGACTATTGCAAAGCCTTGTGATAGTCCATTTATCTATAGACTTAGAATGATAAATTAAAAAAACATAAAGTTATGTTACGTATGGGTAAGTGAATGAATTGCATTAGGATAAGATTTATTGTTATAATGTACTGATATATTTATGCACAGGAACAATTGGAGAGTGAATGGAATGAAAATTGCTCAATTTGAAGCAACTGGTATCGATAAAGTAGAAGCTTTTTTTGAAGCGCATGATATTTGTAATCTAACAGAAAGTGAAGTGCGTGGTTTTTTAAGAACGTGCAATCTTTCGTTTATTTTTGAAGGCATCAATCGTTTGCAAAGTACCTTGATTTGTGAACTAAAAGATTCTTATGTACAGCAAAGTCAACGATATGTGACGATGAATCGAGAGTCGTATACATTACCTCGATTAGAGGAAGTGGATAATCAAGAAGCCGAAGAACTTACACAGGAGGCTTTTGCGCTTTATGCGAAGATGTCAGCATTAAAAGAAGGCGAATTTAAAGGTCGCCCAAAGTTAACGAATTATGTATATGGGATTCCAATTGAAGATGCCCGTTATATATTGCCCCTGATTACAAAGACCAATGTTTGTATTGCTATGGCAGGGGATAAGTTAGTTGATTTATTTCGTCTATTTATGGATGCTACATACGGAGCATTGTTTACCGAAGAACTTGCACAGTTAAAGCGGTGTTTGCCAAAGCGTATTGTTCAGTTGTTAATGGCGCAAGAAGACAATGCGAAGAAGACCGATTTGCTACAAGTCTTTTATCAAGAGTATTTTGCTAGAATCAATCCCAAAGATAACTTGATTCTATTAGATAAATTTACGGATCTTGACATGAAGGTTGGCTTCGGGGCCATGACCAGTACGATGAAGATTGCGCCATCGGAATCAATCGCCAAATGGGGTGAGGAGGCGCCAGCAAAAGCAAAAGGTGTTGTAGAGCGTGTACTCAGTTATGGACATTCAAGTATTGCTGAACAAGCACGGACCACCTTTGGTATGATGTGTAGCCTAGTAACGTATCATCAACAACTGCGTCATAGAATCACGGCAAATTACCGTGAGAATTTAACAGAATTAGTATATGATGAGATGAGAGTCGTAAAAGTACCAGAAACGATTAAACAGTCCATCTTTTGTGAAGAATATAAAGAACTAGCAAAGCGCATCAAGTCATTCCGTAAACGTATTGCCCAAAAATATGGTGAGGCAAAGGCTCTATTCTTTTTACTCAATTGTGACCAAGTAAAAGTCATTATTTCTGCTAACGCCCGTGCTGAGATCTCTATGCTGGCTGATCGGACTTGCATGAATGCACAATGGGAAATTCGCGAATTATCGGTTAAAAAGGTGATGCTGCTTCGTAAATTATCGCTAGCGTTATATGAACAAGCTTTGCCACCTTGTGTATTAGGGCAATGCCGAGAAGGAAAACTCAGTTGTGGGCAGATGTTACAAATGAAAGAAAAATTTTTAAATTTAAAAGCATAGATATAGAAGCCATAGGAGGTAATGATATGAATAAAAATGGAAATAAAGAAAATAAAAACAATAGAGAAGTGCAAGCGGAACAACAAGAATTATCAGATGAAATTATTATTGGTCGCAATAGCGTGATGGAAGCGTTAAAAAGTGGGCGTTCTATTAATAAAGTGTTGATTGCCAAAGGAGAACGACAAGGTTCAATTAAAGAGGTCATTGCGCTTGCTAAGGAAAATCGCCTAATTATTCAAGAAGTTGAAATGAAAAAACTTGATGAAATAACGAAAGGATTACGCCATCAAGGTGTACTTGTATATGCATCGCCAGTAGAATATGTTGAGATCGAAGATATTTTACAAAAAGCAAATGATTTAGGACAGCCACCTTTTATCGTTTTGCTAGATGAGCTAGAAGATCCACATAATTTAGGTGCGATCCTGCGGACGGCAGATGCAGCTGGTGTGCATGGAGTGCTTATTCCAAAGCGTCGGAGCTGTCCATTATCGGCAACTGTAGCAAAAACTTCAGCTGGGGCAGTGGAATATGTTCCGGTGGCGAGGATTGGCAACGTTGCGCAAACGATTAAGGAACTTAAAAAAATGGGAATGTGGGTTGTTGGTGCTGATATGGATGGGGATAAAACCTATTATGAAGCAGATTTGACGGGTGCTTTGGTACTTGTCATAGGGAGTGAAGGGAAAGGCATTGGTCGTTTAATAAAAGAACAGTGCGACTTTTTAGTACAGATACCAATGTGCGGCAAGATCAATTCTTTGAACGCTTCTGTTGCTGGTTCTATTTTAATGTTTGAATCCGCTAAACAACGTATATTAAAAGGAAATAAATAAAACGATTAAGGTTAGCGAAAATGCTAACCTTTTATGTTATAATTAATAATATATTTTGATTAAAAAAAAGAATTTGTCATAGAGTGCCTGTTCAGGAGAAAATAAATGAAAAATGGGAAACGCGAACATTTCATAATTGATGGTTATAATGTCATCAATGCTTGGCCAGAATTAATTGCAATTAGAGATAGCTTGGAGTTTGCGAGAGATAAACTGGTAGATATTTTAACTGAATATGGGGCATTTCAGCAGTACGATATCACGATTGTCTTTGATGCCTTTTTTACGGTAACGAGTGAGTCGTATGAGCAAGTAAATAAAAATTTAATGATCATTTATACCGATGAAGGTGAAACCGCCGATAGTTATATAGAAAAATTAGCCTATACTTTGGTTCGAGAAGGTAAAGAAGTTTATGTTGTTACTTCTGATTATGCCGAACAAACGGTTATTTTAGGTGCGGGTGCTTATCGCGTGTCATCACGAGAGTTCCGGAAAGATATCAAAAAGACGAAAAAAATTTTTGAGCAAGACTATATTGAAAGTCCAGTTCTGCTATCAAGAAGTGAACTTGGTGGTCGAATTAAGGCGGATATTGCTAGAAAATTGGATGAGTTTAGAAAAAGACGTTAAATAGTTATGTAAAACACGCGAACTAGGCAATTGATGCTTGACTAGGGCAGTGCCCTAGGGTATAATTTGCTGTAAAGAAATGTAGATAGTTAACCATATCAACAGCGCGAAGGCGCATTTTCTTTTTCTTATACTTTTGATTTGAGAACGGTGTGGAAAGTACAAGCTGGTTCGTTGTAAAGTGAATAGAAATCGTTACAAGAGAATTTTTGAGGAGGCGGTGCGATGCGAGTTAATATTCAAAGTGAAGAAGTATTTAATGATTTTGAGAATATGACCGATGAAGAAATTGTCGCTGAAGCTAAGACAAACGATAATACTATCGCACTAGATTATCTGATTAATAAATATCGAAATTTTGTCAGAGCAAAAGCACGTTCTTACTTTTTAATCGGTGCAGATCGTGAAGATATAATCCAAGAAGGAATGATTGGATTATATAAAGCAATTAGAGATTTTAGAAATGACAAATTGTCATCTTTTAGAGCATTTGCGGAGCTATGTGTTACCAGACAAATTATTACGGCAATAAAAACGGCAACACGCCAAAAACATATTCCGTTAAATTCCTACGTGTCTTTGAATAAGCCAATTTATGATGAAGACTCTGATCGTACATTATTAGATGTATTGTCTGGTTCGAAAATTTCTGATCCAGAAGAACTTGTAATTAGTCGTGAGGAATTTATTGATATTGAAGCAAAGATGGGGCAAATTCTCAGTGATTTGGAATGGAAAGTTCTTATGTCTTACTTGGATGGAAAATCATACCAAGAGATTGCGATAGAACTTGATCGTCATGTTAAGTCCATAGATAATGCATTGCAACGTGTCAAACGTAAATTAGAACGTTATTTAGATAACCGCAGTGATGATACCGATGCCAATAGTGTTTATAATGGGTTAACAAATATTAATAAGCAGTTACATGGTCTCTGTGGAGGTCTCGGCGATAGTTAAAATACTATCTGACTGATAAAGTCAGATAGTATTTTTTTTTTTTGAGTAGGTTTCTAAATAAATTTAAATTTTTCATATCCAGATTATTGAAAAAAACATTGAAAAATCTTACTAGTCAGTATATACTTATAATATAAGTTGTATGACAAATCCATTCTTGTTTTTCAAAAGTTGTAAATACATATAATAAAAAGATGGAATTTGTCAACACATAATTTGTCATAGTGTCTGTTTAAACAAGTTAGAGGTTATTTAAAATATTCAGAAAATGAGCAATATTCTATTTAATAGACAAAGAGTGTTGATTTTCGACAAATATCGCAGAATTCAGTATTTTATATTTTATAAGAACCTCGAACTTGGCAATCTGCAAGCGAATAGGTGTGTTGGAAGGATGAGTCAAAAAGCTTGCGGATAATGAAAATACAAGCTTTCACTTGAGATGCTTGTAAAAAGAAGGTGGAAAACAGAACTTTTTTCATTTGTTTTATCGGAGTTTCAAACCAGAAAAACATAGTTTAGTGAAAGTTTGTTATCAAATTTAATTGAATTGAAAAGGAGTAAAAAAATGAAAAATTTTAAAAAAATCCTTTCGGTTGTATTAACTACTATTATGATGGTGATGGTTGTAGGTTGCTCATCTGGAGAAAAACCAAAAGAAGAAAAAGCAGCAAGTTCTGATAAAAAAATTACAATGGGTTTTTCACAAATTGGTGCTGAAAGTGAATGGAGAACTGCAAATACTGAATCAGTAAAGAGTGCAGCGCAAAAAGCTGGTATTGCTCTTCAATTCTCAGATGCCCAACAAAAACAAGAAAATCAAATCAAAGCAATCCGTTCCTTTATTGCCCAAGGTGTTGATATCATAGCATTTGTACCAATCGTTGAAACTGGTTGGGATACAGTTTTAAAAGAAGCAAAAGATGCTAAAATCCCAGTTATGATCGTTGATAGAGATGTTAAATTAACTGATGACTCTCTTTATGTTGCAAAAATTGGTACGGATTCTGTAGCAGAAGGTAAAAAAGTATTCGCGTGGATTGATGAATATATGGCAAAACAAAATAAAACTCCACGTGCTGGTGGCAGCAAATTTAATATTGCAGTATTAGAAGGTACGGTTGGATCTTCTGTAGCTGTTGGTCGTCAAAATGGCTTTAAAGATGCAATGGCTGCAAGTAAAGATGCTGACAAATATAATATCTTACTTTCCCAAACTGGTGAATTTACTCGTCAAAAAGGGCAAGAAGTTATGGAATCTTTCTTAAAATCAGATCGTGATAAAATTGATATTCTATTTGCTCATAATGATGATATGGCACTGGGGGCAATTCAAGCGATCGAAGCAGCTGGCTTAAAACCAGGCAAAGATATTACCATTATTTCAATTGATGCTGTAAAAGGTATCTTCCAAGCGATGATTGATGGAAAAGCTAACTGTACGGTTGAATGTAATCCATTACAAGGTGATCTTATCATGGAAACTGCGAAGAAAATTCTTAAAAAAGAAAAAGTTGAAAAACATGTATATGTTGAAGAAGGAATCTTCCCAGCGGATGTAGCTGCTAAAGTATTACCAGAAAGAAAATATTAAAAGTATTCCTTGATGGGCCACGTCCTTATGCATAGGACAACATGAGTAAGGACGTGGTTTCTTATCTGAGTTAGGTTCGAGAAAGGTGTGGGAAACGTGTCTGGAGCAACTGTACTTTTAGCAATGAATCATATTCATAAAAATTTTCCAGGCGTAAAAGCCTTGAATGATGTAAGTTTTACTTTGCGTGCAGGGGAAATTCACTCCTTAATGGGGGAAAATGGTGCAGGAAAATCTACCTTAATTAAAGTGCTTACCGGTGTTTATCCTCTTAATAGTGGGAATATTCAACTAGAAGGCCAAGAAATTTTGCCGCGTTCTACCCAAGAGGCACAAAAAGCTGGTATTAGTACGGTATATCAAGAAGTCAATCTATGTACGAATCTTTCGGTCGCTGAAAATATATTTATTGGTAGGGAACCAATGAGAAATGGCTTTATTGATTGGAAACAGGTGAATAAAAGATCACAGGAATTATTAAAAAGTTTGAATGTCGATATTGATGTTACCAAGACGCTTGATAATTACCCTGTAGCAATCCAACAAATGATTGCAATTGCAAGGGCTGTTGATGTGTCGGCAAAAATTTTGATATTAGATGAACCAACTTCTAGTCTGGATGAACAAGAAACCCAAAAGCTTTTTACAGTTATTCGAAAATTGAAAAATGATGGACTAGGGATTATCTTTGTTTCTCACTTTCTGGAACAGATTTATGAACTTTGTGATAGAGTAACAATTCTAAGAAATGGCGAATTGGTGGGGGCGTATGAAGTTCATAAAATACCTCGGGTAGAACTTATTTCTAAAATGATTGGTAAAGATTTAGCTGATTTAAAAGATTTTGATAAGATGACTGAAAAAAGCAAAGCAAGAGCAGAGGTGTTTTTGCAAGCGGATCAGATCTCTAGTATAGGTAAAATCAGTAATGTAGATTTGAATATTCATAAAGGTGAAGTTGTTGGCTTTGCAGGACTATTAGGTTCAGGAAGAACAGAAACAGCGGAACTTTTATTTGGTGTAAATAGAATTCATGCTGGTAGCATAACAGTAAAAGGAAAAGAAAAAAACTTTAAAGAGCCTCTCGATACCATGCAAGAGAAAATTGCATTTTGTCCAGAAGATAGGAAGTTGCAAGGTATTATTGGGGATTTGAGTGTACGCGAAAACATTATTTTAGCGATGCAAGCAAAACAAGGAATGTTTCATCATATACCGATGAAGGAACAAGAGAACATTGTTGATAAATATATCAAACTCCTCAAAATCAAAGTTTCCGATCGGGAACAACTGATTAAAAACCTCAGTGGGGGAAATCAACAAAAGGCGATTATCGCGAGATGGTTAGCGACGGAACCGGAATTATTGATATTAGATGAGCCGACAAGGGGCATTGATATAGGAACGAAAAACGAGATACAAAAGATGGTGATTGATTTTGCCAAGGAAAAAATGATGTCCATCATTTTTATTTCTAGTGAAATGGATGAGATGGTCAGAACTTGTTCGAAGTTAATCGTAATGAGAGATAGAAAAAAGGTTGCTGAAATCGAAGGTGAAAAAATTACCTCTGAAAATGTGATGAAGGCAATTGCAGGAGTTGAAGCTTAATGGAAAAGTTAAATAAACTGACATCTCATAGTTTATTTTTACCGCTTTTTGCACTGTCGATATTGCTGTTTTTCAATGCAGTATTTGTTAAAGACTTCTTTTTAATAGAAATGACTGATGATGGTCGCTTATATGGACGTTTGGTTGATATTTTAAATCGTTCTTCTTCGTTAATTATTCTTTCATTAGGCATGACGTTTGTTATCGCAACGAGTGGTATTGATATTTCAGTTGGGTCTATTATTGCTATTTCTAGTGCTGTTTGTTGTACGATGCTAGGAGGCGCAGGTAATGGCACAGCAGCCAATCCGTTCATTATCGCAATGGGGTGTGCTGTACTAGCTGGCGTACTGGCCGGTTCGTGGAATGGACTACTTGTTTCGAAGTTTAAGATACAACCAGTTGTAGCGACTTTGATTTTGATGACAGCAGGTAGAGGCATTGCGCAACTCTTAACGGAAGGTCAGATTATTACCGTATACTATAAGCCATTTAGTTATATAGGTGGCACGATTCCGGGAAGTATGTTGCCGACGACGATTTTTATTGCATTAGCAATGGTACTCTTGGTGTATATTGTGAACAAGAAAACATCCGTTGGTTTATTTATTCAATCCGTGGGGATTAATCCAACGGCAAGTAGATTTGCCGGGATTAAAGTGAATCACGTGATTTTCTTGGTTTATGCATTTTCAGGTTTCTGTGCTGGGGTTTCTGGTTTAATTGAAGGTTCTTTAATTAGAGCAGCCGATGCCAATAACGCCGGTTTAAATATGGAAATGGATGCAATTTTAGCGGTTGCACTTGGTGGGACTCTACTAAGTGGAGGAAAATTTAATATTGGTGGCAGTGTCATTGGGGCAATTACGATTCAAACGCTTACGACAACAATGTATGCGTTTGGCGTTGCCTCGGACCAGCTGCCGGTAATCAAAGCGATTGTGGTGGTTATCCTTTGTTTGGTTCAGTCGGAACATTTTAGAGTAATTTGGTCAAATTGGAAGAATAAAAATAAGAGTATCAAAGATCAGACAGAGCACATAACTACAGGAACACATAACCTGTTACAGGATAAAAATGTACTAGATCAACAAGGGGGGAATAAAGCATGATTTACAAATTAAAACCGTTTGTAGATGCCGCAATTGCTTCGAAATATTTCTCCTTTATTGTAACTGTTCTTTTATTTTTGATCCTATATGGAATAGGGATGGCCAGTTATCAAGGTTTTATGAAACCACAGGTGTTTTTTAACTTATTTATTGATAATGCGGCATTGATTGTCGTTACTGTTGGGATTACATTTACTTTACTTACAGGTGGTATTGATTTATCTGTTGGTTCCGTTGTAGCGCTTTCCTGTATGATGATAGCGTATATGTTACAATATACAGCAATTCCGGTGGTTGTTGTTGTCGGTATTGTACTTTTGATGGGGATTATACTAGGAAGTGTACAAGGCTACTTGATCACCAAGTTTAATATGCAACCCTTTATCGTTACCTTGGCTGGTATGTTCTTTGCTCGGGGAATGACGGCGGTGATTTCGCGGGAGACCGTAAGTATTACAAATCCAACATATACCGCGATTGCTAGTGAAAGAATCAGTGTCTTTGGCTTAGGTTTTATATCGATTGGTGTAGTGATTGCCATTACGGTACTGATCATTGCCACAATATTATTGAAATATACCAAATTTGGGAGAACTGTCTTTGCCGTTGGTGGCAATGAACATTCAGCTACCTTGATGGGGCTTCCTACTTTTAAAACCAAAATTATGGTTTACGTTATTAGTGGTTTTTGCGCTGCTTTAGGTGGAGTTGTATATTCTTGGATTATGCTATCTGGCTATACTCTACATGGAGTAGGTATGGAAATGGATGCTGTTGCTTCCTCCGTAATTGGTGGGACTTTACTTACCGGTGGGGTTGGTTTTCTCCCAGGAACACTATTTGGTGTTCTGATTCAGGGGATTATTCTAACATTTATTACGTTCCAGGGAACATTATCAGCTTGGTGGACAAAAATTGTTGTCGGTGCTTTGCTTTGTTTGTTTATTATTATGCAAGCTTTAATTACAGAAAAAAAGGGGAAGATTAGCTCGAAACAATCAGTTTTGGCTAAAAAATAAAATGGGTTTAGTTTGATAAAACAATTCTAATGAGTTTTATGCTATATGCAGGAAGTAATTATGGTCTTAAATTATTCATTATACTTATTTGATTCCTTTCATAATTAAAATAGGTATAACAATAATATATTGCGAGAGTTGGTGTGCAAATGTATTTTAGTTCGGCATAAGATGATTGAAATGGTAAATACTAAGAGTAAAGATGAAGTAGTTTCTTTTTGCATATAGTATCTAATTATAATTATAATTATCAATAGGAGGGAAAGAATGATGAAAAGTATCAAAAAAATAGTGGCCCTTATACTGGCGGGAATTATGATGTTCGTTTTAGCTGGTTGTGGTGGTACAGATAAAGCCGATCCAGCACCTAAGGCAGCCACATCAAGCACTAAAAAAATTGGGGTAGCAATGCCTACGCAATCTTCACAGCGTTGGATCCAAGATGGTAAGAACATGAAAGACAAACTAGAAAAATTAGGGTACACTGTGGATTTACAATATGCAGAAGATGATGTGCAAGCACAAGTTTCGCAAATAGAAAATATGATAACCAACGGTGCGAATTGCCTCGTGGTTGCAGCTATAGATTCTAATGCATTGGTAAATGTATTAGAACAAGCAAAGAAAAATAATATTCCAGTCATTGCTTATGACCGTTTATTAATGGACACTGATAGTGTTTCTTATTATGCAACATTTGATAATAAGGGTGTTGGTGTCGCAATAGGGAAATACATTGAAGAAAAAATGGGATTAAAAGAAGGTAAAGGACCTTATAACATTGAGTTCTTTGCTGGCTCACCTGATGATAACAACGCACATTTCTTAAATACAGGTGTGTTTGAAGTTTTAAAACCTTACTTAGATAAAGGTCAATTGGTAACTGTATCTGGTCAAACAAATTTTGATGCAATTTGTACTTTACGTTGGTCACAAGAAACTGCACAAAAACGTATGGAAGATATTTTATCTGGCTATTACAGCACAGGTAAGAATGTTGATATCGTAGTAAGTCCTTTTGATGGTATCAGTTATGGTATTTCAGCTGCATTAGAAGGTGCTGGTTATAAAGTTGGTCAAAAATGGCCGCTTATTACAGGCCAAGATGCTGAATTGATGGCTTCTAAAAACATTATGTCAGGCAAACAATCCATGACAATTTTTAAAGATACTCGTGTTTTAGCAGACAAATGTGTAAAAATGGTGCAAGCGGTTTTAGAAGGCGGACAACCTGAAATTAATGATACAACTTCTTATAACAACAACAAAAAAGTAGTTCCTTCCTATTTATGTACTCCAGTTCCTGTAGATAAAAATAATATTCAAAAAGAATTGATTGACTCCGGTTATTATAAAAAAGCTGAACTTGAATAGTTAAAATGCATTTAGATTACTTCTGGCTGGAAACATTGAAACGTGTTTTCAGCCAGTAGGTAATAAAGGGAGTTGAACAAAAATTTATGGCTGAGTTTATATTGGAAATGAGACACATCACAAAAGATTTCTCAGGTGTTAAAGCTTTAGATGATGTTAACCTTACCATTAAAAAAGGAGAAATTCATGCACTGTGTGGTGAAAATGGTGCAGGAAAATCTACGTTAATGAATGTTCTATCAGGAGTATATCCTTATGGAACGTATACAGGTGATATTGTTTATCATGGAGAAGTGTGTAATTTTAATAATATCCGCAGTAGTGAAAAAAAGGGAATTGTAATCATTCATCAGGAACTTGCTTTAATTCCATATCTTTCTATTGCAGAAAATGTATTTTTGGGAAATGAGATCACACCGATCAAAGGGATTATCGATTGGGATGAAACAGAAAGACGGGCAAGAGACGTCTTAAGTAAGATTGGCATGGGCAACGAAGATTTGAGTCAAATGGTCAATACACTTGGGGTTGGGAAACAACAACTCATTGAAATAGCGAAAGCACTTGCGAAAGAAGTAGAGCTTCTGATTCTTGACGAACCTACAGCTGCGTTAAATGATGAAGAGAGTAATATATTGCTTGAACT
>Ga0316600_10000699_pt1 | contig 15849 bp, 9 predicted proteins | sample OWC_soil_day5_CT_FD_207652 | JGI IMG/M metagenome (GOLD analysis project Ga0316600, IMG submission 207652) | Wetland soil microbial communities from Old Woman Creek delta, Ohio, United States - OWC_soil_day5_CT | ecosystem: Environmental > Terrestrial > Soil > Wetlands | place: USA: Ohio... | reverse complement strand
CCATGGTAACATAGGGCGTCACATATGTACTATGACTTTTTGTGCCTAAACGAAACTCCTGCTGTTGCCTCACACTTCCCATTCTTACCAGCACTACATACTGATCATACACTTTTAACATGGTCTTAGTGCCTTCAAGGCCTGATATTTCACTATCCTTATACACAATATACTTTACATTGTTTTTTTCATAATAGTGCCCTGCGGTGATGAGTTCTATACGAGATTCTTCTCCCTGAGCATCACGCTGAGTACCGAGTATTGTCACTACAACATGAATCATACTATTGCACTCCCTTGTCAACCTGACATATATTATAGCGCACTCCGCACCTATTGTAACGCAAAATTAAAAATAAATTTCCCCTCTGTGTTCTCTGCAATAAAAGGCGATCTTGAATATAAGAGCAATCTACCGCGGAAAACGCAGAGGGTTAACCCCTGTTAATTGCTAAAACTCGACGATCACGAAGTTTGTGCTATTAGAAAAACCGTAGCGCCGCTGTCTCTCTTATTACAAAGAAACAGCGGCGCCTATATGGATGAGGTGTCATGTGACTGCCTCTCCATTATTAGTATATTCATATAGCTAAAAAAAATTACTGAATGTCACTTTTTTCGCTGCATTAATAGCCAATGATCAATAAACTATCAATCAACGAAAACATTCTTTCAATATTACAGAGCCTTTTAATGGCATTATTATAAAACTCACTGCTAGTTTGCTGACCTTGACGGATGACAGGAACTAATAATACACCATGCCTGATTACTGGAGACTCGCCAAACTTACAAATATTTTTCCAAATATTATTGATTTCACCTTTTTCTACTTCAACGCCAATTTGTAATTCTGGATGATAAAAATCCACTTCAAAATTCAGACCTTTTTTAAATAACCCTTCATATTTCCGATTGGTGACTGAATGCAAAAAACCTAAACTCTGCATCTCATTAGCAATGACTTTTTCAGCTTCAATACTTTTGCGAAAAGGAGTATTGCGAATATCTGCCAATGCAGCCTGATGAAGAACAACAACTTGACATAATTTGCTTTCAGTAGGATTTATGGTTATTTGGTACAAATACTGATGGGGCGGAAAAACTAACTCAGCACTTTTTTGCATATGTTAAACCTCTTATTCCCACAACTTTTTTATTTCTACACCTATGTAGTAACTTTTAATAATCTCTTCTGCTTTTAAACCCTTCTGAGCGAATGTATATGCACCCCATTGACATAATCCCACACCATTCCCCCAGCCCATTCCTTTAAAGACGAAATTTTGCCCGTCATAACTCATTTCTGTAATTAATGTAGATTTTAAACGATCGTAGCCTACTGCTTTTCTGAAATCAGCACCATATATTTTTTTATTGCCGGCACCAATATAGAGAATACGCCCCGAAGGGCCTTTTTCTAAAATGGTTATATCAGCAGGATTGCCCGTATAACCTACAGCGGCAGCCACTTCAGATGCAGGAATTTTAGCAGACCATGATTGCACTTTCACTGGTGCATACTCAAAACAATTATCTGTTACTGGTTGAAAATAAGGTGTTTGTATCGTAATTTCCTTAGGAAAAGCTTCCTCCTTGGTAGCAGCAATCTGTCCATTACATGAACTATAGATGGCATTGACTAGACCGCCAGCATATAGCAGTACTTGTCCCCTGGTACGGCGAACTGCTTCTCGAACATTTTCATTAACGAGCTTCGGTGCATAAGCCTGGAGTTCTTCCTTCGCAGTGCTGACATCAGCTCGATGCAACTTTTTAATAGTACCAGCCTCAATCGCATTAATAGTAATTGTCCGTGAGGCAATAGCCTGAGCAGCTAACGCTTCAATCGGCCAGCCTGGTTCCATTTCCCTAGCGACAACACCTTCTAAGTATTTTTCCAGCGGCATACTTTCCACATAGCCTTTATCTGCCATCCATACACTAATTGTGGGTTCACTTTTATATTTGCCAACATCGAAAGTTGCCAGCCCTGGTATGGGCTGAGCCTCATTAGGGGCTGGAGTTTCTGGACTAGGGGACGGTGCTTCTTGAATAGGGACTGGCATAGGCATATCAGGCGTAGGTTTTTGGGCAGGAGGGCGCAAAAGTGAATACGCTCCTGCAACAATAAGTACAACAACGATAGCTACGATTGGAAAATTAAATTTATTTTGCATTTACTCCCACCTCAATATTAGTATGGAGCAATATATTTACCACTATACATATCTTTTAAAGCTAAACACAACAGGCATAATGAGAATATGTAAAAACCCTCAGCCTTCATAAAGGCTGAGGGTTTTTATATATTTTATTTTCTAACATAAGGAATAACTAACGGCCCTAGGGGTAAAATAGCAATACTAGCATCAGGACCATATTTATCCATTAGTTGTTCAAGAGTTTGTTCCACATTTTCAATAGGATTGATCATACAATCCATCGCCGATTGCTTATCTAATACTGAATATAAATAGCACTCCGCCTTGACCCGAATCATCGCCAAGGCCTGGACTTGCCACTGGTCAAACATAGAGAAGGTAGGATCATTAATCATATCCAATAGCGCCTGAGGTGTATTACGCATCTTCAGAATAGTACCAAAATTACCATGGCTGGGCAATCCATCAGAACATTCAGACGCACTAATAATGCTGCCGTCCTCTTTAACAATTTGTGCCGCCGCACTCATACCTTTAACTGTTTGATAAAGGTTCTGGTCTAAAGGATAACCTGAATTGGTAGTAATTACAATATCAAAAGGCTTATCAACAGCAAACATAGCATGTTCTTTGACAAAGGCACAACCGACACGATGAGCCTCTATCACATCGCCAGCAAATACATTGGTGATTTCTTTATCACCATTCAATGTCACATTCAGCATAAACTCAGGTTTAACCATCAAACAATTCTGAGTCGCAGCATCTTGCACGCCATTGCCATCAATAATACCCCAAGTACTTTTGGGATTACCAATCATCTCTGCATTATGAAAATCCTGAATGGTCTTAATACCAACAATTCCAGGATTAATGCCTTTAGGCCCTCCAGAAAAGCCTGCAAAAAAATGCGGTTCAATAAATCCAGTAACAATTCGAAAATCAGCTTCCACATAGGTCTTATTCAAATATACATCTGATCCATAGCTATTATGGCCAACATGTACCAACTCATTTTCATCAAATGCCTCATGATTGATGACCCGAATGGTGTCAACAACTTCCTGCCCTAACATCTGAATGAGTTCTTCTCTAGTATTAGGGCGATGGCTGCCTAAGCCATTGATGACTACGAAATTTTCTTTAGGAACATGTGATAATTCCTCAATCAGCCATGGCACTAACTTTTCACTAGGAGTCGGGCGTGTGATATCAGCTATTACGATGGCGACAGTATCTGTCTTTTTCACCATCTCTTTTAATGGAGGAGTACCAATCGGTTGACGCAAAGCAGTAAGCACTGCACTTTTTTCATCTGACAGACCAGGCAAATGCCTTGGTTCAATGACTACAGCCTTATCAGGAACCTGAATAATGAGATTATTTTTACCATATGCCAATTTTACTTGTTTCATATTATTTTCCCCCCATTTGTTTCACAATAGTATTTCACCAAGAATCCTACAAATTCCTACAAAATTTGTTTAAAAATTTTATAAAATCTTTTTTTACAATTCTTTCATCATGCCTATTACTATTATTACCGGTTAATCAATAAACATATACAAAAAAAGACTTGGCATTTACCAAGTCTTGGGTACTATTATTTTATTGTTACAATATATTTCTCCAACATTTTAACAGGATGATAGGATTCTTTTGCTTTTCGTAAGCCTTCAATCCCCATATCCTCTTCCCGATTAATGTACTCAATATGTTGCCAATTATGTGCACAAAATTCTTGATTGATGACCCCATATACACCTTTATATTCTAAAAGACCTTTCTCTACATGAATAACTACGGTATCATCATTAATAACCTCACCGAATGTAAACGAGACCATCTTGTCACCAATAAAAATAGCAGCTCCTTGAAAGCCAAGAGCAGTAAAGTTATTCATTGCTTCAATAATTGCCTTTCGTTCACAGTCAATACTATCACCTTTCACGCAACCTCGCTCATTGCACCACTCTGTCATAAAAGCAATACACTGGTCAGCCATGTCAACGGTCAGGGGTACATATTGATAATTACTGTATTTTTTTCTGAAACTGTTTATATGATTTTTCTTAGTATGAAATTTACGTCCCTTTAGTTGAATCAAATCTTTCGACAAATATATATAATCAAAATTATCCCGCTCTGTACGATACTGAAAATAGCCTGGTTTTATTTTTTCCAGCCACTCTACCATATATTTTTCTACACCCTGCAGTATAAAAGGAAACTTCTGTTCCTCTGCATGATCCAGCATTTTTTCCAGTACCTCAGTCAACCCCTGCTCAGGACCAAAGGGAGGCAAAAAAAATGTTTCCCCTTCCCATCTAGCTTTAACACATAAAAAATTGCCCTCAACCGCCCACTGTATCTTATAAGCTTTACGCCACATAAACAAATTAGTAAAATTATAATGGGCATTTTCATACCGCCGTTCATGAAAAAATCGATCAAATAGCGGCTTATCCTCAAGAGTAAGATATTGAAAATTAATGATAAAACCTCCTCACACGCGACTCTCTTATCCATTATACATGATTACCAAAAAAAATATAATGCCAATCGACAAAAAAGCAACTACTATCCTAACAGGAATCATCCTGTTATAAGCAGAACTAAGAACTATAAGAAAAACGCTTCGCGTCCTTTTTTGTCATTGCGAGTGTAGCGAAGCAATCTCTAGCAAGTAGGGGATTGCTTCCTCGTACCTCGTCGCAATGACAGCCAAAAACTTATACTTTCTGATTACGTAAAGAAAACTTGGCTTCCGTCAAGCTCCAGCGCAGGCTGGAGCCTTGGTTGCTCTTACTTGGAATCGAAATTTGTTATAATTTTTGATTCCGTAAAAAAAAATGCCACCTATAATGCAAGGAGAGAAATATATGATAAATAATGCCTTAAAAATACTCAAACAACATTATGGTTATACTACCTTCCGCCCAGGGCAAGACCAAATCATTACTAGTCTGTTAAACTATAAAGATACCTTAGCTATCATGCCCACCGGAGCTGGTAAATCTCTATGTTTCCAAATTCCTGCCTTACTCCTGACTGGCATTACACTTGTTGTATCACCTCTGATTTCATTAATGAAAGACCAAGTAGATGCCCTTGGCAGTTTGGGAATTCCCGCCACATTTATTAATAGTTCACTAACAGCGACAGAGGTGAATGAACGTATCTATAATGCTCGCTGTGGTCACTATAAGATTATCTATATTGCCCCAGAACGATTAGAGTCAGAGATCTTTCAATCAGCCATCAAATCCCTTACCATATCTTTTCTAGCCATTGATGAAGCCCACTGTGTCTCACAATGGGGGCATGATTTTCGTCCTAGCTACAGAGCTATTGGATCATTTATCCGTTCCCTGCCTATCCGTCCAATTATTGGTGCATTTACGGCTACAGCCACTACAGATGTAACAAAAGATATTGTAACACTATTAGCATTACAAAAACCTGGCATCTATATTACTGGTTTTGATCGGGAAAATTTGCTATTCACAGTCGTCCGTGGCGAAAACAAGCCCGACTTTACGTTAAAATATATTGATGCCAACAAAGATCAATCAGGTATTATTTATGCTGCCACTCGTAAAGAAGTAGAAAATCTTCATACCCTTCTCCAGAAAAAAGGCTATTCTGTCGGTAAATATCATGCTGGTCTTAGCGACATTGAGCGTCAACGTTACCAAGAGGCCTTTATCTATGATGACATTAGCATCATGGTGGCCACCAATGCTTTTGGCATGGGCATTGACAAATCCAACGTACGCTATGTCATACATTACAACATGCCAAAAAGCATGGAAGCTTATTACCAAGAGGCTGGTCGTGCTGGGCGGGACGGGGAAAAGAGTGAATGTATTTTGCTATTCGGTGCCCAAGATCCATTGTTACAGCGCTATCTTATTGAACAAACTACGGTTGATATCGAACGCAAAGCTCATGAAATAGGCAAACTGCAAACAATGGTAGATTACTGCCATACCCCAGAATGTTTGCGTAAATTCATTTTAAACTATTTTGGCGAAACAAAGGTTCAAGCTGAATGTGATAATTGTAGTAATTGCAATGATGACAATGAACTAACTGATATTACCCTGGAGGCCCAGAAAATATTTTCCTGCATTATGCGGATGAAAGAGCGTTATGGTACTACACTAGTTGCCAGTGTACTCAAAGGCTCAAAAGACAAAAAAGTTCTGCACCTAGGATTTGATAGTTTATCTACCTATGGGCTCTTAAAAAACTATACCGTACAGGAAATACGTAATTCTATTAACCGTTTAATTGCTACCGACTACCTTGCCCTAACCGACAGCGAGTATCCAGTAGTCAGGCTAACAAGCAAAGCAACCGCTGTATTAAAAGGCCAAGCCACGGTATGGCAAAAAGTACCGCGTCGTCCACAAAAATTAGCAGTCGATAACTCTCTGTTTGAAATACTCCGGGCCTTACGCAAGGAAATTGCCGATAGGGAAAAAGTACCACCTTATCACGTCTTTGCTGACACTGCTCTCAGAGAAATGAGCGAATATTGTCCCACTGATAATAATGGTCTCTTAGCAATCAAAGGTGTGGGAGAAGTGAAACTTGCTAGGTATGGTCAAGAATTTTTACAACTCTTACGGCAATATGCTGACGCACATAACCTAAAACCATCGAGCCCTGCTCTTGAAGCAAAGCAGATTGCTGCTACTAAAACCCAAGAAAATCCCAGCCATATTATTACCTTACAAATGTATGAAGAGGGCCAATCCTTAGAACAAATCAGCAAAGAGCGCAACCTGAAAATTCTTACCGTACAAGATCATTTGGTACGATGCAGCACTGAAGGCCATGCCGTTAACTGGAATCCTCTCATTCCACCTAAGTACGAACAACTTATCCTACGCACAATTGGCGAACTTGGTGCCAGCAAACTAAAAATACTCAAAGATGCCCTACCAGAGGAAGTAGAGTATACTGCCATTAAAGCTGTACTCTGTAAATATAGTTGCGGACAATAACAAAGTATACTGCTTCCTTTGAAAGAAACATATAGACGTTTTTTTAACCGCAGAGGCGCAGAGAACACAGAGAAAAGTTTATTATTATAAACCCTCTACGTCCTCTGCGCCTCTGCGGTTCGCAAAACTATTTTATATTAAGGTTCCCCCCTATTTCTTCAGCTAATTCATTTAAATATGTCCAACGCTCTAGTAGTTCTTCCAGCTTTGTCTCAAGCTGCTGTTGTACACCTGTCAGCTCTTGCAGAAGACTAAAATCACTCCCTGTAGCATTTATACGATTGCTAACCACCTTAATTTCATTTTCCACACTGGCAATCACAGCATCAATTTCTGCATATTCCTTTTGCTCTTTAAAAGTAAACTTACGAACACGTTCCTTCGACTTTTCATTTTGAGACTCTTTAGCTTCTACTGTTTTCCCCTGACTACGATCTGCATTTGTTTGCTGTTTGACTGTCTGTGAGTAATCAGAATAGCCACCCACATATTGTCTGATAGAGCCATCACTTTCAAAAGCAAAAACTTTTTCAACTACTCGATCTAAAAAATATCGATCATGGGATACCACAATAACTGCTCCGGGAAAGTCATCCAAATAATCTTCCAAAATAGTCAGTGTCTGAATATCCAAATCATTGGTAGGCTCATCTAAGAGTAATACATTAGGCGAAGCCATTAATATTCTAAGCAAATATAAGCGACGTTTCTCCCCGCCAGATAATTTACTAATAGGTGTCCATTGCGCGTCTGACGAAAACAGAAAACGTTCCAGCATTTGAGAAGCAGTGATAATACCTCCGTCAGCCGCGGGGATGAAATTAGCTTCTTCTTTAATATATTCAATGACCCGCAAATTCTCATCCATATCAGCACTTTCTTGTGAAAAATAGCCAATCCTCACTGTCTGACCAATTTCCACAAAGCCACTGTCGGGAACTACCTGATTGATAATCATATTAAGTAATGTTGACTTACCGCTGCCATTTGCCCCAACAATACCCATGCGGTCATCTCGCAGTACAATATAGCTAAAATCATCAATCACTGTCCGCTCACCAAACGTTTTACTCACATGAGACAGTTCAATAATCTTACGCCCCAGTCTGCTAGCGCCTACGGTAATTTCCACTTTTTCCCGACTTAAATCTACTTTCTGTGCGCTAAGCTCTTCAAATCTGTCAATTCGCGCCTTTTGTTTGGTAGTCCGCGCCTTGGCCCCTTTGCGCATCCATGCCAATTCACTCTTCAGCAGATTTTGCCGCTTACTTTCACTGACTTCTTGATCAGCCTCCCGCTGCATCTTCAGCTCGAGGAATTTGCTATAATTACCTGTATAGCTATATAAGTTTCCTTTATCCAATTCTATGATCCGGTTAACAACCCGATCTAAAAAGTAACGATCATGGGTAATGAGTAGCAACGCCCCTCTGCGTTTATGCAAATAATCCTCTAACCAAGCCACTGTATCATTATCAATATGATTGGTCGGCTCATCTAATATGAGCAGATCAGCAGGATGGATCAAAGCCCCCGCCAAGGCTATACGCTTGCGCTGCCCCCCTGACAACTGACCCACTTGCGCTTCAAAGTCAGTAATGCCTAATTTCGTCAAAATACTCTTGGCTTCACTTTCAAGTTGCCATCCGTTCATTGCATCCATTTGCTGACCCAGTACAATCAGACGTTTTTGCATGGCCTCATCCCCTGGACTATGACTGGCAGCTAGCATTACCTGCTCATATTCCCGTAGCAATTTCATCAGTGGTGAATATCCTTTAAACACTTGCTCGAGCACCGTATCCTGGGGATTAAAATCAGGATTTTGGGATAAATACTGAATCTCTACAGCGCTACCAACTGTCACCTTACCCTCATCGGTCTCTTCCAAACCAGAAATTATTTTAAGAAAGGTAGACTTTCCTGTACCATTCACACCAATCAAACCAATTTTGTCATTGTCATCAATGCCAAAAGAAATATGATTGAATAGCCTTTTCATACCATAACTCTTAGATAAATTTTCCGCTGATAATATATTCATAACCAATCCTCTCATAAAAGAAATCTTACTAATACCATTATACCTAATGATAGCAAGTATGCAAAATATAACAAAAGACTTAGCTTACGCCAAGCCTTCTCAATGCTCAATCTTCGCTTCCCATAAGATAGCATCCATATATATTTTCTTTACATCTTCACTTTTTAAGCCCAACATCATGGAATAAATCGCACATCTATTTCCATCCCCCTGTTCATAAGCAATAACCAACTCCAGAATAGAAGTCAGAACACTTGGTTGTCGACGAAGGGTGGCAGCAATATCATCACTTAAGGGAAGTTCACTTAAAAATTTATCCATAGATCGATCAAGTAATGCTTCTACTAAAGAAAACATCCCTACTAAGAAAGCAGTGCTTGTCTGCCCCCTAAGGCCCAAACGAGTAGCAATTAATTCTGCGAACCGTCCACGGATAATGGATGTAACAATCAATTCACCAGGCTTATCGGCACTGAGACCTTTTAATAATACTAGTGTAATAAACTTCTCCATATTTTTTCTTCCAAGCATTGTTAATGCTTGTCTAACTGAATTAATTTTTGTACGCATCCCCAGAGCTGCAGAATTAATATATTTTAAAATTTTATAAGAAAGAGACACATCTCTCTGGATAATCTGCTCTAGCTGATCGAAACTAACCAAGGGATCATTCAGTTCTTTAAACAGTTGAAAATATACTAATTTATTGCCTTGGATATCCCAAGTGTTCAATACAACTGGTTTACAAAAAAAGTAACCCTGAAACAGAGAATATCCCCATTCTATCCCTTTGGAGTATTGATCATAGGTTTCCACTTTCTCCGCAAGAAAGATGAGATCTTTTCTCTTTGGAAAACGTTTAGGAAGAGCTTCGCACTCAGTAGCTGAATTTAAAAGAAAATCTACTTTTATAATATCCGCAATCGCAATAAATGGTTCAAATTTGGCATGATAAACAAAATCATCTAAAACAATTTTATAACCAGCTTCCTTGAGTTTTGTACAAGCGAACAAGCACTTTTCATCTGGTTCTACTGTCTCCAATATTTCAATAGCAATGTCCTTGTTCGGAAGGAATGTCATAACATCATTGATTAACAATTTGCGTGAAAAATTAACGAAGGCTGGTTTCCCCTTAGTCAGTTCCTCTAAACCAATCAAGAACATACTATTGACTAATACACTAGATGTGGCTTCATCTGGATCAAAATCAGAAGAATCGCTGATAGAAATTCTCCGAAACAAAAGTTCATACCCATATATTTTTAAATTAATATCAAAAATAGGTTGCCGTGCAATAATACATTCTGGCATGGTCCCCCCCCCCGGTCATCTATTGGTTTCCAATGTTACCGACTTCTTCATTAGTATATTCTTGCAATTTCGACAATTATACTATTTTTTCCTGCATATTATTTAAAATCACTTTATAACTATGACGAATCAATCAAACATTGATAAAGAAAATAAGAACAACGCTAGCGCGTCCTTTTTTTGTTATTGCGAGTATAGCGAAGCAATCTCTGGACAAGTAGGGGATTGCTTCCTCGTACCTCGTCGCAATGACAGCCAAAAGCTTATACTTTCTGATTTCGTAAAAAAACCTCCGTATTTAAAAACGGAGGCTTTCATTACGTATATTAAATTAAAATTTGAGTATTCCTATGGAATTTAAAAATACCACAATCAACAATAATGGTGTAACATAGCGAATCAAGAAGAAATACACACTCACTAATTTGGCAATTTTCAATTTGCCATTATTGGATAATTCCATAACGACTTCCTCACGCTTGATGGCATAGCCCATCATTAAAGCAATAAAGAGTCCACCAAGAGGTAATAAAATATTTGATGAAATATAATCAAAGAAATCAAAGAAACCCATACCAAAGAAAGTAATATTTCCTAGCATACTAGCTTTATCAACTGACAAAGTAGCCAATACACCAATCACTGCAATAATTACGGCATTTACCACTGCTGCTTTTTTCCGCGGCATACCTCGTTCCTCAGACCAATATGCCACAGGTACTTCTACTAAGGACAACATGGCAGTCGTAGCTGCAATGGCTGTTAAGAAGAAAAAAGCTACTAATAAAAAACTACCAAAAGGCATTTGGGAGAAGACCAACGGAATGGTCATAAATAATAATCCCGGACCGGCACCAGGCTCCATGCCAAAGGAAAACACAGTAGGAAAAATAGCAAGACCAGCCAGCATGGACACCAATGTATCAGATAAAGCAACTTTTACCGCAGTACCAAACATATTATTATCTTCTGTAAAATAACTGCCATAAGTAATCATTGTACCCATACCAAGGGACAGCTTAAAGAAGGCCAAACCTAACGCTGTCAATATCGCTGCTGCCGTTAATTGATTAAAATCAACATGAAATAAAAACGTAACACCTTCTGCCGCACCAGGCAGAGTCAACGCTCGTATATCGCAAATAATAATCAAGACAAATAATAAGGGCATTAATGTCTTAGTGATTTTTTCAATACCTTGTTTTACACCCATCGCCAGAATACTAGCAACAACTGCCATAACAATAAACTGCCAAATAATTGGGGATATGGGTCCCATAATTACAGAACCAAACTGAGCCTTAGCAGTTTCCATAGTAATACCGATGAAATCACCACTTATTGCTTTAAAAAGGTAGAAATATACCCAACCTGCCACGCAACTATAAAAAAACATAATCATATACGCAGCGCCCACACCCATAATACCGATATTTTTCCATGATGTACCCGGTTTCAGTTGTTTCAATGCACCCACTGCATTTTTCCTTGCCTTACGACCAATATAAAATTCACCTAACATGATAGGCAAACCAACAAATAAAATACAGCAGAAATATACTAATAAAAAAGCGCCACCCCCATATTGCCCTGTCAAATATGGAAATTTCCAAATATTACCCAACCCTACAGCTGAACCTAATGTTGCAAAAAACACTGCCAAGCCTGACGAAAATTTTTCTCTGCTTTTAGTCTCTTCCATATACTCCACTCCTAGTTCCATTTATTGTTGCAAAGATCTGATAAGCACCAGAAGTTTTCTGTTACAAGACATATTATACTCTATGTACTCCTATATTGTACATCCTTCTGTTTTTCATTTCTATTAGTATTTATAATAATACTTCATAAAAACAAGAAATCGCTAGTTATATAGTATAACCAGCGATTTCCTATCCAATTATTATATTCTAAAATAGCTTACCCCAGCAGAAAATAGCTGCTGATCTTTGTGGCCAGGCACATTTTTCACCACATTAGTACCGATTCTTTCTGAATGGCCCATTTTACCTAGTATCCGCCCATCTGGGCTAGTAATACCTTCTACTGCATTGACTGAGCCATTAGGATTATAGCGGATATCATAAGTAGGCTGGCCATCTTTATCAACATACTGAGTGGCAATCTGCCCACTTTTGCTCAGTTTCTCAAGTACTGCAGGACTGGCAACAAAGCGTCCTTCCCCATGGGATGCAGGAATGGAATACACATCCCCCAACTCTACATTATTAAACCAAGGGGAAAGCTTGGATACAACTTTGGTTTCAACCATACAAGAAATATGCCGTCCAATTTTATTATATGTCAAAGTCGGACATTCTGGCGATAATTCAACAATCTCACCGTAGGGTACCAGACCTAACTTAATCAATGCCTGAAAGCCATTACAAATACCAAGCATGAGTCCGTCTTGTTTTGTTAAAAAGGTAGTCACTGCTTCTTTTATCCGTGAATTTCTAAATAGGGTGGCAATAAATTTGCCTGAGCCATCAGGTTCATCCCCAGCACTAAAACCACCTGGCAGCATAATAATTTGGGCATTATTAATTCTTTTCACCATTTCAACAATCGACTGTTCCAGAGCGGCTGGTGTAAGATTTCTTATGACCATAGTGTCAGCCAGACCACCTGCTGCTTCAAAAGCGCGAGCTGAATCATATTCACAGTTTGTTCCTGGGAAGACGGGAATAAATACACGAGGTTTAGCAATACTTAGGCGACCTTTTTTGGGGACGGCATTAAATGATTCTGAATAGGGTTTGCCCTCAATTTTTCCTGCCTGAGTAGGGAAAACTTGTTCTAAGGGCTGTTCCCAAGCTACCTGTGCTGCATGAATATCAATCGAACAACCGTTAATCTCCAGCACTGGTTTTTCCTGTGTATAACCAAGTCTTGTACATACCATGTCACCAACAACCTGCTGGACATCAACACCTGCTGGAATTTCCAGAACTAAAGAGCCATAGTCAGCCGCAAATAGTTTGCCTGAGGTTACTTCACTGTCAAAGACCATACCAATACGATTACCAAAACTCATTTTGCTGATCGTTGCTGCTAGTCCCCCGACTTTTACTGTATGTGCGGCAACTACTTTGCCTTCTGCGATTAATTGAGTAATCTTATCATAATTTTGGCCTAGTACAGCAAAATCCGGCAATTCATATTGATTGCGAATGAGAGGAACCAAGACCACCTGACTGCCTATTTGTTTAAATTCTGGCGAAATCACAATATTAGCCTTGACTACATTGACGGCAAAAGCCACTAATGTGGGCGGTACACTTAATTCTTTAAAAGTTCCAGACATACTATCTTTACCGCCAATAGCGGCAATACCGAACTGTTCCTGAGCATACAAAGCTCCAAGTAAAGCGCTGAAAGGTTTACCCCATTTAACAGCATCTGTGCCTAATCTCTCAAAATACTCCTGTAACGTCAGTCTGGTGTTATGATAATCACCACCCATGGCAACAACTTTCGCTACAGCTTCGACGATTGCGTATACTGCACCATGAAAGGGGCTCCATGTGGATAGCCTTGGGTCATAACCATATGTCATCAATGTGGCTGTATTTGTTGTACCTGCAAGTACAGGAATCTTGGCAGCCATACCTTCAGCAGGTGTTGATTGAAATTGACCGCCAAAAGGCATGAGTACTGTACTTGCACCAATGGTGCTGTCAAACATTTCAACGAGACCTTTCTGGCTGCATACATTTAATTGACGTAAATTTTCCAGCCAAGCCGTCTTTAAGTCACCCGCATAAATTCCTGTGTCCTTAAAATAATTTTGCTCTTCAACTGGTGCTGTTACCTTTACATTTGTCTTTTGTTGTATTCCATTGGTATCTAAAAATTCACGGCTAAGATCTACAATAGGCTGTCCCCGCCATAACATAGTGAGCCGCGCCTTATCTGTGACTGTCGCCACAACAGTAGCTTCCAAATTTTCCGCCAACGCATAAGCAATAAACGTCTTTACGTTCTCAGGGGATACTACCACGGCCATACGTTCTTGGGATTCAGAAATAGCTAACTCAGTACCATCAAGGCCTTCATACTTTTTAGGCAAAGCATCAAGATTAATCACCAAACCATCAGTAAGTTCCCCTATCGCAACGGCGGCGCCACCTGCACCAAAATCATTACAGCGTTTAATCATAACACTCGCTTCTGGACATCGAAGTAACCTTTGTAATTTCCGTTCAGTAAGGGCATTGCCTTTTTGCACTTCAGCGCTGCATGTTGCCAAGGACTCCTCAGTATGTTCTTTCGATGAACCTGTAGCACCACCGCAACCGTCCCGCCCTGTTCTGCCGCCTATCAAAATCACCACATCACCAGCCACAGGGCGCAGGCGTACTACATTTGCTTTAGGAGCAGCTGCAATAACAGCACCAATCTCCATTCTTTTCGCAACAAAACCTTCATCATATATTTCAGCTACCTGACCAGTAGAGAGTCCAATTTGATTACCATAGGAGCTGTAACCTTCTGCAGCCCTAATAGTTATTTTACGCTGAGGCAATTTACCAGGCAGTGTATCCTCAACTTTCGCCCGGGGATCACCGCTTCCTGTAACGCGCATAGCCTGATATACATAAGACCTGCCAGACAGAGGATCGCGGATCGCCCCGCCTAGGCATGTCGCTGCACCACCAAATGGCTCAATCTCTGTCGGATGATTATGTGTTTCATTCTTAAACATGACAAGCCATTCTTCGACGTTGCCATCTATATCCACAGGCACAACAATACTGCACGCATTGATTTCCTCTGAGTGATCAAGATCATTGAGTAGTCCTTGCTGCCTGAGATCTTTCATACCAATGACAGCAATATCCATCAGACAAACATCCCGGGGCACATCTTTGTACACCCTCGACCGAGCCTGCAGATATTCCTGATAAGCCTCCTCAATAGGCTGGGTAAAATGCCCTGCTTGTATGTCTACTTCTTCTATAGCAGTGGCGAAGGTCGTATGGCGGCAGTGATCTGACCAATATGTATCAAGAACGCGTACTTCTGTAACCGTCGGATCCCGATGTTCACCATCTCTAAAATATTGTTGACAAAAGGCCAGGTCAGCGACCCCCATAGCCAAACCCATATCTTCCAGCACGGCCTGCAACTGCTCAGTATCCTTATGAATAAAGCCGCTTATAGCAGCTACATCCTTTGGATGATCTACTGCCACAGCAAGACTCTCTGGTTTATCCAGTCGTGCTTCTCTTGCTTCAATTGGGTTAATAGCATAGATCTTTATCTTCTGGAACTCCTCATCGGTAATATTTCCTTGTAGAACAATCAC
>Ga0316600_10000697_pt1 | contig 15866 bp, 15 predicted proteins | sample OWC_soil_day5_CT_FD_207652 | JGI IMG/M metagenome (GOLD analysis project Ga0316600, IMG submission 207652) | Wetland soil microbial communities from Old Woman Creek delta, Ohio, United States - OWC_soil_day5_CT | ecosystem: Environmental > Terrestrial > Soil > Wetlands | place: USA: Ohio... | reverse complement strand
GACGCTGGAACAATTGTGCCTCTGCATCAACTGCCCGGTGCTGGCTATCGAACGGGTGCAATGCAACGCAGCATGGCAGGTGGGTCTGAGGCTGCAGACACCATGGCGCGATGGCAACATGCACCTGGTGATGTCGCCGCCATGACTTCCCCCGGTCAGTGAGGTCTGCAGCCTGCAGCGTCAATCCCGAAAGCGCCACCCAAGCTCATGGCACGCTGCGGGTCGCATGAGCCGCCGCGATGCCCCAGGCGCTAACGCACAACCTTCACCGGCTGCCCCGGCCGCGGCTCGGCGCCGCCGGTATAGGCGCTGTTGAGCAGCTTCAACTGCGCTTCGGCCTGCACCGTCAACGGCGACGAACGCGCCAGTTCGGCGAAGCCTCCGCGCGGATAGGGCACCGTCTGCAGCACCCACGGCCGCGCCGCGGCGCGATCGGCCGCGCTGAGTGGGCGGAACGACCCTTCGGCCTCGGCCAAGCCGACCGCTGCGCGCTGCATCGCGGCGGCGTCACGGGCGCCGTAGTTCAGCAGATAGTTTCGATTGCCCGGCCCGCTGACCAGTAGCGCACGCACGGCTTGTGTCTGGCCCTGGTCGTTGCGCTGCGAGCCGATGAACTGCGTGGCCGATAAGCCGTGGATGCTGCGTGGCTCGGTGCGCCCCGCGGTGGGCTTGATGACATTGCGGATGATCGCGTCGTGCGTACTGCCCGCCGCGGGAGGCACCAGCCTCACGATCAACCCGGCATCACCGGCGCCATTGACCACCACGATGGCCTTCGGTGTGTTCTGGATGCGCCAGCCCTGCGGCGCTGTCAGCGCAATGCCGAGTTCCTCGTGGAAGAAGTTGCGCCCGCGCGTCACGCCTTGGGCGCGGCCTTCGCCGAAGCCCATGCCGTCGATGGCCTGCAGGTAGCGCGTGCGGCCGTCGTCGCTGTAGTCGCCCTGGTAGCCGGCGGCGATCTTGCGGATATCGGCCAGGCGCTGGTCGTTGCTGGGGTGCGACGACAACCAGTTCGCGCCTGCGGGCGGCGCGCGCCCTTCGGCCCTTGCCATGTCGGCAGCGAAACGCTCCTGGTTCTTCAGGACGCCGATGACGTCGACCATGTTGCTCGGGCTGTAACGATTGCGCGCCAGGTACTCGGCGCCCAGTTGGTCGGCCTGCAGTTCCTGTTCGCGGCTGTAGGTCGCGAGCCAGCCCGCGGCCACGCCTTGTGACATCTGGCCGGCCATGCTGGTGGCGCCGCTGACGCCCTGGCTTTCGAGCACCGCACCCAGCACCGTGGCCGCCAGCACGCCGATCCCGGCGTCTTGTTGGCGGGTGGCCCGCTGCGCGCCGTGGCGCGCGGTGACATGGCCGATTTCATGGCCGATGACGCCGGCCAGTTCGGCCTCGCTGTCCAGGTAGGCCATCAGGCCGCGCGTGATGTAGACATAGCCGCCGGGCAGCGCGAAGGCGTTGATCTCGGGACTGTCGAGCACGGTGAAGGTCCAGGGCAGTCCACTGCGGTGCGACGACTTGGCCAACTTCTGCCCGACCCCATTGACATAGGCCTGCAATCCGGGGTCGGCATAGGCACCATATTCCGCCAGGATCTGCTGGTGCGCCTTCTTGCCTTCTGCGATCTCGGTGGACTCGTCCATCACCGAGCGCTCTTCGCGCCCGGTCACGGGGTTGACCACCGTCGTGCCGCAGCCCACCAACAGCGCGGCGCTCAGCAAGGCTGACTGCAGGGCCCTGGACCACTTCTGAGTACGCATCGTGAATGCTCCTTGTCGACGAATCTCGGGTTCGAGACTACAGCGCTTGCCCAACGCTGGTGCCGGTATGCCGCAACCCGAGCCACCGACCACTGCCTGTCCAGTCCCGACTCTGCTGCTCATCGGGGCTGGCGGCTGTGCGTCACCGCACATAGGCAAGGCCCGGCTCGCCAACGCCGAGCCGAACTTGTCGAAATATGCGAGGCTGCGCTCGTCATCTTGTCCGCCATCGGCGTCACGCGCTGGGCTGGGTAGACGATGCAGCGTGTCGAGGACGTCGTGCGCGTCTCGGCCGGCCCAGACCGGCGACGACAACTCGAAGCGCCAGCTCGGCATACCGGTCGCCCAACGGCATAAGGTCAAGGCCGGATCACCCGGGCGCTGACGGCAACGGGCAGCATGAACTCGTGCAAGTCAGAACCTGCCGCGCAGACTCGCGGCAACGGGGCAGCTTGTCGCTCTCGCAGCCGGTGCGTGCCGCCGAATCGAAGCCGCTTCACCCACTGGGCGTGCATGGCCCCGTCGAGCCAGCGCCCGGGCCGACCTGGGCCGATACCATGCGACGCTTCGATGCCGCAACGCCCGCCGCCATGAACCTTCCGCCCCCGAAACAGCCCGCCGGTCTCGAGACGCGCACCTTCGTGCTGCTGATGGTGATCGTCACACTGGCCTTCGGCATGATCCTGCTGCCCTTCTGGGGCGCGGTGTTCTGGGGTGTGATCATCGCCATCCTGTCTGCGCCGCTGCAGCGCCTGCTGGTGCGCCGCATGGGGCAGCGCAGAACCTGGGCTGCGCTCGCCACCTTGGCGATCATCGTGCTGATCGTGACGCCGCCGCTGATCCTGATCGTTGCGACGCTGGTCCAGGAGGGCTCGGGCGTCTACGCGCGCATGAAGTCGGGCGAGTTGAACTTCGGCCGCTATTTCCAGGAGATCGTTGCTGCGCTGCCGCCGTGGTTCACGCAACTGCTGGACCGGTTCGGAATCGGCAACCTCGTCGACATCGAGCAGCGGCTGACCTCTGCGGTGGCGCAGGCCAGCCAGTTGATCGCCACGCAGGTGCTCGGCATCGGGCAGAACACGCTGGAGTTCGTCGTCGGCTTCTTCATCGCGCTGTACCTGGCCTTCTTCCTGCTGCGCGACGGACCGTTACTGGCACTGCGCGTGAAGGCGGCGATCCCGCTGGACGAGGTGCACAAGCAGGCGCTGGCGCGAAAGTTCGCCACCGTGATTCGCGCCACCGTCAAGGGCAACATCGTCATCGCGATCATCCAGGGCACCCTGGGCGGCCTGGCGCTGTGGGTGCTCGACGTGCACGGCGCGCTGCTGTGGGCGGTGCTGATGGCCTTCCTGTCGCTGCTGCCGGCGGTGGGGGCGGGCCTGATCTGGATGCCAGTGGCGGTGTACCTGCTGGTCACCGGTTCGGTGATCCAGGGCGCGGGGCTCATCGCCTTCGGTGTGCTCGTCATCGGCATGGTGGACAACGTGCTGCGCCCGATCCTGGTCGGCAAGGACACGCGCATGCCCGACTACGTCGTGCTGATCTCGACGCTCGGCGGGCTGGCAGTGTTCGGCATCAATGGCTTCATCATTGGCCCGGTGATCGCCGCCATGTTCATTGCGGTGTGGGACATCTACGTCAGTGAGCGCAGCCTGCCGCCGCACTGATGGTCGCGATTCCACCCTGGCGGCCTGGCCGCTGGGCCTCGTGCTCAGCAGCGCCGCTCGTGCTCGCGGCGGGACGCATACGGAGCGTGTTGAACCGCCTCGGCCCGAGGCCGTTCGATGCCGCGCGTTCAGCGGGCATGGGGCGTGATTGATTGGCCGCTGTGTGACCGCACTCCACCTCAACTTCGGCAATTGCCAGGCAATCTTTTCGGACGCGCTGCTGCATTCGCTTGCGCGACTTCTGCGCGAGTGCTGTTTGCGTTTCCCAGTTGCACAATGCCATCATGAGCAAAGCCTTCACGCGCGAAACCGACGCCAGCGACGACGATGACGACGCCGAAACCAGTGCGCCGGCGCTGCCCGCGGGCACGCGCAACTACATGACGCCGGCCGGCTACCAGCGGCTGCGCGCCGAGCTGATGCAGCTGCTGGATGCCGAACGGCCGAAGATGGTCGAGGTGGTGTCCTGGGCGGCGAAAAACGGCGACCGTTCGGAGAATGGCGACTACCTCTACGGCAAGAAGCGCCTGCGCGAGATCGACCGGCGCATACGCTTCCTGACGCGCCGGCTGGACATCGCCGAGGTGGCCGATCCCTCGGTGCACCACGGCAGCGACCAGATCTTCTTCGGCGCGTGCGTGACCTATGCCAACGAGCAGGGGCAGGAGCGCACCATCACCATCAAGGGCGTGGACGAGGCGGACAACCTGAAGGGGGAGGTGTCCTGGGTGTCACCGATCGCGCGCGCGCTGCTGAAGGCGCGTGAAGGCGACGAGGTGTCGCTTCACACCCCCGGCGGGCCGCAGCGCATCGAGGTGCTGGCGGTGAGCTACCCCGAACCTAAGGCTTGACGCGCCAGACCCGCAGCACGGCTGGGGAGCGGCGCAGCGTGCGCAGCACGTCGGCCAGATGCAGCCGGTCACGTACGCTGATCAGCAGCTTCAGCTCGGCCGATTCGCTGGCGCGTTCCTCGCCCATGTCCAGGTGCGTGATGTCGGCCTCGGCATTGCTGATGGCTGCGGCCACCTGCGCCAGCACGCCCTTGCCGTTGCGCACCAGCACCATGATCGCGGTCTCGAAGGGGCGGGTCAGTTCCTCGGCCCACTCGACCTGCATCCAGCGCTCGCTGTCGCGCTCGAACAGCCGCTTGCCGACATGGCAGTCGCTGGTGTGAACCAGCAGGCCTTCGCCGCGGCCCAGGTAGCCGACCACGCCATCGCCGGGAATCGGCCTGCAGCAGGTGGCCAGCTGCACCGTCGCTCCTTCCGAGCCGTCGATGAAGACCACGCCTTGGGCGCCGCCGTTGTCGTCGGTGGCATAGCGGCCCAGCGTCAGCGTCACCGCATCGGGACGTGCACCGTGGTCGATCATCAGCTGCGCCATCCGCTTGGCAACGATGCTGGCGATCTTGCGGCCCAGGGCGATGTCGGCCATCAGGTCGGCGCGGCTGCGGTTGCCGCTCCAGCGCGTCAACTGCTGCCACAGCGCGGCGGCCGGCGCGTCCGACGGGTCGCTGCTGGGCAGCACCAGTCCTTCGGCTCGCATCGCCTGGGCCAGCATCTTCTCGCCCATGGCGCGGGACTCGTCCTGCTCCATGGTCTTGAGGTAGTGGCGGATCTTCGAGCGCGCGCGGCCGGTGCGCACCATGTTCAGCCACGCCGGATTGGGCCGCGCGCCCGGTGCGGTGACGATCTCCACCACGTCGCCGCTGCGCAGTTCGGTGCGCAGCGCCACTGCCTCGCCGTTGACCTTGGCGGCCACGGTGTGGTCGCCCACGTCGGAGTGGATGGCGTAGGCAAAGTCCACCGGGGTGGCGCCGCGCGGCAGCGCCAGGATCTTGCTCTTCGGCGTGAACACGTAGACCGCGTCGGGAAACAGGTCGATCTTGACGTGCTCCAGGAACTCGGCCGAGTCGCGCGTCTCGTCCTGGATGTCGATCAGCGACTGCAGCCACATCGCGCCCAGTCGCTGCGGGTCGCCGGTGATGTTCTTGCCCTTGTCGTTGACCTTGTAGAGCCAGTGCGCGGCCACGCCGGTCTCGGCCACCGCGTGCATGGCCTCGGTGCGCATCTGGAACTCCACCGCCGTGCCCAGCGGGCTGACCAGCGTGGTGTGCAGCGACTGGTAGCCGTTGGCCTTGGGGATGGCGATGAAGTCCTTGAAGCGCCCGGGCACCGGTTTGTACAGCTGGTGCAGCACGCCCAGCGACAAATAGCATTCGGCCTGCGTCGGCACCACCAGGCGGAAGCCGAAGACATCGCTTACCTGCGCGAAGCCGGCATGCTTCTCGCGCATCTTGCGGTAGATGGAGTAGACGGTCTTCTCGCGGCCGCTGACCTGTACCTTGATCTTGGCCGCGGCAAAGGCTTTCTCGACGTCGCGGCGCACGCGCTCGACGATGTCGCGTCGGTGGCCGCGCGCGCGCTGCACCGCCTTGGCCAGCGCCGCATGGCGCCACGGGTGCAGGTATTCGAAGGACAGCTCCTGCAGCTCGCGGTAGATCTGGTTCAGCCCCAGGCGGTGGGCGATCGGCGCGTAGATCTCCAGCGTCTCGCGCGCGATGCGCTGGCGCTTTTCGGGTGCCATCGCATGCATCGTGCGCATGTTGTGCAGCCGGTCGGCCAGCTTGATGAGGATGATGCGCACGTCGCGCGCCATCGCCAGCAGCATCTTGCGGAAGGACTCGGCCTGGCCTTCCTCGCGGGTGTTGAACTGCAGCTTGTCCAGCTTGGTCAGCCCGTCCACCAGCTCCGCGGTGGGGGCGCCGAAGCGCTCGATCAGTGCGACCTTGGTGACGCCCTGGTCCTCGATCGTGTCGTGCATCAGCGCGGCCATGATGGCCTGCGCGTCCAGTTTCCAGTCGGCGCACAGGCCGGCCACCGCGATCGGATGGGTGATGTAGGGCTCGCCGCTGGCACGGAACTGTCCCAAGTGCGCCTCGTCGGCAAAGCGGAAAGCCTCGAGCACTTTCTTCTGCTCGGCCTTGGACAGGTAGCCCAGCTTCTCGGTCAGCGCGGCGAAGGATGCGACCTGCGGGCTCTTCGGCGTCGGCGCGGACACGGCACGCTGCAGCCCCTGCAGTGCGGACGGCAGCAGTTCGGCGGCCAGCGAGCGAATGCCCATGTCGGGAATCTAACAGGCTTGGGCGGTGCCATGCCCCACAAAGGACAACGGGCGCCCGCAGGCGCCCGTTGTTGCTGGCCTGTGCTCAGCGCCTCAGATGGGCACCTTGCGCAGCATCTCAACGCCGATCTCGCCGGCGGCGATCTCGCGCAGCGCGGTCACGCCGGGCTTGTTGCGCGTCTCGATCTTCGGCGCATGGCCCTGGCTGAGCATGCGCGCGCGGTAGGTCGCGGCCAGCACCAGTTGGAAGCGGTTGGGGATCTTGGTCAGGCAATCTTCGACGGTGATGCGGGCCATGGGCGGGCTTTCGAAAAGGTTCAATTCAGGTCGAGGGCAGCGAAGACCTGGGGACGGTGGCGGCGCTGGGCCGCGTACTTCAGGCGCTGCGAGTGCACGATGGTCTTCAGATCGAACAGAGCCATCTCAAACAAGGCATTGATTATAACGAAGTCGAAGTGCCGGGCCTGCGCCACCTCGAGCCGGGCGTTGGCCATGCGCTGTTCGATCACCTCATGCCCGTCCTCGCCGCGGCGCTGCAACCGCTGCAGCAGCTCCTGCCAATTGGGCGGCAGGATGAAGATCAGCACCGCATCCGGGAACAGCTTCTTGATCTGCAGCGCGCCCTGCCAGTCGATCTCGAGCACGATGTCCTGGCCGCCGCGCAGCCGGTCTTCAATGGACAGCCGCGACGTGCCGTACAGGTTGCCGTGCACCTGCGCCCACTCGAAGAACTCGCCGCGCTCGACCATGCCGCGGAACTGCGGCTCGTCGATGAAGTGGTATTCGCGGCCCTGTTGCTCCTGCCCGCGCGGCGCGCGCGTGGTGTGCGACACCGACACCGCCAGATGCGAATCCAGTTCGAGCAGCGCATTGACCAGGCTGGACTTGCCCGTGCCGCTGGGCGCGGCCACCACGAAGAGATTGCCCGGCGTTTCCATGTTGCCCGTTGCTTCGCCCGGTGCCCCGTGGCGCCGCTGCGGCTGGCCAGTCTAGCAGCGCGATCCGCGGCACAGCCGCCGCAGAACTGCCGACAATGCGTCATGGTCGAAGCAACCACCCGTGACGCTGCCGCCTCGGCGCCCGAGATCCTGGCGCTGGGCGAGGCCATGGTCGAATTCAACTGCACCGGCGCAGGCGATGGCCGCCTGTACCTGCAGGGTTTCGGCGGCGACACCTCCAACTTCGCCATCGCGGCGGCGCGCCAGGGGGCGCAGGTCGGCTGCCTGGGCGCGCTCGGCGACGATGCCAACGGCCGCATGCTGCGTGCCTTGTGGGATGCCGAAGGCGTGGACCACCGCGAGGTGCGCAGCGATGCGGAGGCCTACACGGCCATCTACTTCGTCACCCATGGCGAGCGCGGGCACGAGTTCAGTTTCTTCCGCCAGGGCTCGGCCGCCAGCCGCATGCGGCCGGCCGAGTTGCCGCGCGCGTGCATCGAGTCGGCACGCGTGCTGCACCTTTCGGGCATCACTCTGGCCATCTCCGACAGCGCCTGCGACGCCGCCTACGCCGCCATCGACATGGCCCGTGCCGCGGATGTCGCCGTCAGCTTCGACACCAACCTGCGGTTGAAGCTTTGGCCACTGTCGCGGGCCCGCGCGCTGATCCGCGACCTGATCGGCTACAGCGACATCTGCCTGCCCAGCCTGGACGACCTGCAGGTCCTGACCGGACTGTCCGACCCGGATGCGATCGCCGACCACTGCCTGCGCCTGGGCGCGCGCACGGTGGCGCTGAAGCTGGGTGCGGCCGGTGCGCTGGTGGCCGATGCGCAGGAACGCCACCAGATCGCGCCGCATCCCTGCCGCTGCGTCGATGCCACTGGCGCGGGTGACACCTTTGGCGGCGCCTTCGTCACCCGCCGGCTGGCCGGCGACGGGTTGCTCGAAGCCGGCCGCTATGCGGCCGTGGCCGCGGCGCTGTCCACCGAAGGCTACGGCGCGGTGGCGCCGATCCCGCGCGCCGATGCCGTGCGGCGCGCCTTGGAGGCAGCCCAGGGCAACAAGAATGAGTGACGAGCCACGACGCGTGCTGGTCAGCGGCGGCAGCAGCGGCATCGGTGCGGCGATCGCGCGCGCCTTCGCCGCCACGGGGGCCATGGTCCATGCCACCGGTGCCAGCGAGGCCGAAGCGCTGGCTGCTGCAGCGCGGCCGGACATGGCGGGCATCCACTGCCATGCGCTGGACGTGCGCGATGGGGGGACGGTGGCCGCCTGGGTCGGTGCCCTGGGCGAGCTGGACGTGGTGGTCAACTGCGCCGGCATCATCCGTCGCGGCGCTGAGTTGGAGCCCGAGGCCTTCGAGCAGGTGGTGGACATCAACCTCAACGGCACGATGCGTGTCTGCGCCGCGGCCCGCGCCGGGCTCAAGGCGCGGCGCGGCTGCATCGTCAACACCGCCTCGATGCTCAGCTTTTTCGGCGGCGGCCTGGTGCCGGGCTACAGCGCCAGCAAGGGCGGTGTCGCCCAGCTGACCAAGTCGCTGGCCATCGCCTATGCGGCCGACGGCATCCGCGTCAACGCGGTGGCGCCGGGCTGGATCGCCACCCCGCTGACGCAGGCGCTGCAGGACGATGCCGCGCGCTCGGCACCGATCCTGGCGCGCACGCCGCTGGGCCGCTGGGGCACGCCGGAGGACATCGCCGGGCCGGTGCTGTTCCTGGCCAGCTCGGCGGCTCACTTTGTCACTGGCGTGGTCTTGCCGGTGGACGGCGGCTACCTGATCACCTGAAGGAGCGACGAACCATGATCGTGCAACTGCCCGGCATCCAGCCGGAGATCGCCATCGCCGCCATCCCCGCGGACGAACGCGTCTGGGTGCCGCAGGCGCCGAAGGTGTGGTTCCGCCCGCTGCTGCTGAACACGGTGACCGGCAGCTGGTGCAACCTGTTGCGCGTGCGCCAGTCTGGGGTGCTGTCACGCCACGTCCATCCGTCTTGGGTGACCGGCTACGTGATCCGCGGCGCCTGGCGCTACCTGGAGCACGACTGGGTGGCGCGCGAGGGCAGCTTCGTCTACGAGCCGCCGGGCGAGATCCACACGCTGGTGGTGGACGAAGCCGCGGGTGGAGCCACCGAGATGATCACCTTCTTCAACATCCACGGCGCGATGGTCTACGTCGACGAGGCCGGCCAGACCACCGGCTACGAGGACGTGTTCACCAAGATTGCGATGTGCAAGGCGCACTATCAGGCAGTGGGCCTGGGCGCGGACTACGTCGACCAGTTCGTGCGCTGATCAGCCGGGTGCGGCCTCGCCGGCCGTCGTGCCCGGCTGTTCGGCCGGCAGTGTGCGCAGCACCACCTCGCGTTGCGGCCTCGGTACCTCGATGCCGGCTTCGGCCAGGCCGTTGCGGATCTTCATCGCCAGCTCGGTGCGCACCTGCACCCAGTCGCCGAAATCCTTGGTCCAGGCGCGTATGTTGAACTGCAACTCGCCGGGGCCCAGCCCGGTCATGATGCACGCCGGCGCCGGGGTGGCCGCGACACCGCTGCACGAGCGCGCGATCTCCACCAGCAGGTCCATCGTGCGCTGCGGGTCTTCGGAGTAGTGCGTGCTGATGTTCAGGTCGAAGCGGCGGCGCGTGCCGTTGAGCGTCCAGTTGACCATCTTGTCGGCCAGCAGCATGCCGTTGGGCACCACCACGTCGGCGCCCTCGAAGGTGGTGACGGTGGTGGCGCGCAGGCCGATGTCGCGCACCTGGCCGAGCATTCCCGCCACCTCGACCGTGTCGCCGCGCTGCAGCGGCCGCTCGAACATCAGGATCAACCCGGCGACGAAGTTGCGCACCACGTCCTGCAGACCGAAGCCGATGCCCACCCCGAGCGCGCCGAACACCAGTGTCAGCTGGCCCACCTGGAAGCCGGCCGCGGCCAGCGCCGCCAGCAGGCCAAGGAAGAGGATGACGTAGTAGCTCAGCGAGGACACGCTGTTGCCCACGCCGCGCGGCAGCGACAGGCTGGGCAGGATGTCCTCGGCCAGCACCTGGCGGATGGTCTTGGCCACCCAGAACGCGGCCCAGGTCGCCAGTGCGAAGGCCACCAGGCTGCCCAGGCTGAGCGCCAGTTCGCCGATCCTGAATTCGTGCGTCAGCACCATGATCGCGAACGACGACACCGGCCGGTAGATGCGGAAGGACTGCAGCGTGAACAGCAGCCAGCCCACCACCAGCACGGTGCGGCCGACGTTGACCAGCGCCGGCACCAGCGACGCCGAATAGCGCTGCACCAGCTTGGCGACCGTGGGCCCGGCCAGCAGCACCTGGAACAGCGCCACCACCACCTTGCTGCCGGCATACATGGCCAGCGCGACGTAGCTGCTGTCCAGCGTGGCCGACACCAGCATCGCCGACAGCGAGATGTTGCCCAGCACGTTGGACGCGGCGGCCACCACCAGCACCGCGCAGGCCAGCAGTGCCACCACGTGCCAGCTGCTGGCCTGGAACTGGTTGTCGCCGTCCGCGCCGCCGCGCCGCGCACGCAGCAGGTGCCAGCCCAGCGTCAGCAGCATCAGCAGCGTGAGGCCCAGCAGCAGCAGCCGGTGCAGCAGCGGGTTGCCGACGAGCAGCGAGATCACCACGTTCAGGAAGTAGAAGATCGCGCTCAGGTAGGCCCAGGGCCCGACCACGTGCAGCAGCCGCCGCTGCAGCAGGCCCAGCACCGGCACCCAGGCCAGCAGCATCACCGCCTGCTGGCGCAGGTTGGGGCCCTGCAGGCCATAGACCACCGCGCCGGCGGCCACCAGCAGCAGCCAGGCGGCCCAGGGCCGGGCCAGCGCCTGCGCCACATGCTCGCCCAGCTGGCCGGCCGCGACCAGCGCGCGTGCGCGGCGCTTGATCCAGAAGATCAGCGGCAGCAGCCCCAGCGCAAAGCCACCAAGGGCCGGCAGCAGCCGGGCATGGGCACTGTCGTAGTCGCGCGCGAAGGCGGTCTCGATCTCCAGGCTGCGACGCAGCCCCAGGGCCACCGGCTCCTGCGCATCGGATTCGCGCAGCGCCTGCCACAGCGGCGGCGAGTCCATCGTCACCAGGCGGCGGTCCTGCTCGGCCACCTGGCCGACCACCTCGGCCACGCCCTTCTGCACCTGTGCCGACAGCGCGTTGCTGCGCCGCCCCAGGTCCAGCAGCTTGGCCAGCGGGTCGGCCAACTGGGCCTGCGCGCGGTCGATCTGCGCGACCATCTCGTCCGAGCGCTGCAGCAGCGCCGGCGACAGGTAGGGCTGTGCGACGGTGGCCTGCCAGGCGGCACGGCGCTCGGCCAGTTCGGCCGCGTCCTCGCTGGCGACATTGGTGGCGCGGGCCAGGTCGGCACGGGTCTGCGTCAGACCGCGTTCCTTCAGCTGCCAGTGGCGCTCCAGGCTTTCCAGCCGCTGCACCGACAGCTGCGACAGGTCGCTGCTTTCGGTCAGCTCGGCCAGCCGGTCCAGTGCCGTGGCCTGGCTCGACAGCGCCTGCTCGAAGCGCCGCACCCTGTCGACCATCTGCGCGCGGCGCTGCACCGCCTGGATGAACTTCTCGTCGGCGTCGGCGCGCGACGGGATGTCGGCCGGTGCGATCGCCAGCGTGCGGTCAGCCACGGCGGCCGGGGCTTCGGCGGCGGCCGCCTGCGCCGCGGCCGGATGCAGCGGGGCCAGCCACAGCGCCGACAGGAGGACGCAGCAGGCGGCGACCCGCAAGCGCAGGCGGGCGGTCGGTGGTTTCAGAACAGGAAGTACCGCTGGGCCATCGGCAGCACTGCGGCGGGCTCGCAGGTGAGCAGCACTCCGTCGGCGCGCACCTCGTAGGTCTGCGCGTCGATGTGCATGGACGGCGTGTAGGCGTTGTGGACCATGTCGCGCTTGGTGATGCGGCGGCAGTGCTTGACCGCGGCCACCGTCTTGCGCAGGCCAAGCATGTCGGGCAGGTCGGCGCCGATCGCGGCCTGGCTCATGAAGGTGAGCGAGCCGCGCGCCAACGCGCCGCCAAAACTGCCGAACATCGGCCGGTAATGCACCGGCTGCGGCGTCGGGATGCTGGCGTTGGGATCGCCCATCGCGGCCATGGCGATGAAGCCGCCCTTCAGCACCAGCGAGGGCTTGACGCCGAAGAACTTGGGCTTCCAGAACACCAGGTCGGCCCATTTGCCGACTTCGATGCTGCCGATTTCGTGGCTGACGCCGTTGGCGATGGCCGGGTTGATGGTGTACTTGGCGACGTAGCGCTTGGCGCGCGTGTTGTCGTTGCGTGCACTGTCGCCGTCCAGGCTGCCACGCTGCAGCTTCATGCTGTGCGCCGTCTGCCAGCAGCGCAGCACCATCTCGCCGATCCGGCCCATGGCCTGGCTGTCGCTGGAGAACATGCTGATCGCGCCGAGGTCGTGCAGCACGTCCTCGGCGGCGATGGTTTCGCGGCGGATGCGGCTTTCGGCGAAGGCCAGGTCCTCGGCGATCGACGCATCGAGGTGGTGGCACACCATCAGCATGTCCAGATGCTCGTCCACCGTGTTCACGGTGTAGGGCATGGTCGGGTTGGTGGACGAGGGCAGGAAGTTGGCCTCGCCGACCACGCGCAGGATGTCCGGCGCATGGCCTCCGCCGGCACCTTCGGTGTGGAAGGCGCACAGCGTGCGGCCCTTGGTGGCACCGATGGTGTCCTCGACGAAGCCGGATTCATTGAGCGTGTCGCTGTGGATCGAGACCTGCGTGTCGGTCTCGTCGGCCACGCCCAGGCAGCAGTCGATCGCCGCCGGCGTGGTGCCCCAGTCCTCGTGCAGCTTCAAGCCGATGGCGCCGGCCTCGATCTGCTGGCGCAGCCCCTCGGGCTGGCTGGCGTTGCCCTTGCCGAGAAAGCCGATGTTCATGGCAAAGCCATCGGCCGCCTGCAGCATGCGCGCGATGTTCTCCGGCCCCGGCGTGCAGGTCGTGGCCAGCGTGCCGGTGGCCGGGCCGGTGCCGCCGCCCAGCATCGTCGTCACGCCGCCGGCCAGCGCGTCGTCGATCTGCTGCGGGCAGATGAAATGGATGTGGCTGTCGATGCCGCCGGCGGTGACGATCATGCCCTCGGCGGCGATGACCTCGGTGCCCGGGCCGATGACGATGTCCACGCCCGGCTGCACGTCGGGGTTGCCGGCCTTGCCGATGGCGCAGATGCGCTGGCCGCGCAGGCCGATGTCGGCCTTGACGATGCCCCAGTGGTCGAGGATCAGCGCATTGGTGATGACGCAGTCCACCGCCTCGGCGGCGCCGGGGCCGTTGATCCGCTGGCTCTGGCCCATGCCGTCGCGGATGGTCTTGCCGCCGCCGAACTTGACCTCTTCGCCGTAGCCGCCGGCACGCAGCGTGTAGTCCTGCTCGACCTCGATGATCAGTTCGGTATCGGCCAGGCGCACGCGGTCGCCGACCGTCGGGCCGTACATCTCGGCATAGGCGCGTCGCGCGATCGTTGCGGCCATCAGAGCGCTCCTTGCACCAGCCCGCGGAAGCCGACGACACGCCGGTCGCCGCCGAAATCCACCAGTTCCACCGTGCGTTGCTGCCCGGGCTCGAAGCGCACCGCCAGGCTTGAAGGGATGTTCAGACGCATGCCGCGGGCCACGGTGCGGTCGAACTTCAGTGCGGCATTGGTCTCGGCGAAGTGGTAATGCGATCCCACCTGGATAGGCCGGTCGCCGCTGTTCTCGACCACCAGCGTCAGGCTGCGACGCCCCGGGTTGAGCGCGTGGTCGCCGGCATCGGTGAGCAGTTCGCCGGGCGTGCTCATCACTTGCCCCGCCGGATCCACACCACCAGCGCGACGGCCGCACCCAGTGCCACGAAGCCCCAGACGTCGGTGGCATGCCAATGGGCGAAGTCCATGCCATGACCCTTGTGCGCCATGGCCAGCGACGCGACCTGCGTCAAGGCGGCGGCAACCAGAAGCTTCTTCATCGGTGCTCCTTCAGGCAATCGGTTGATGAACGGTGACCAGCTTGGTGCCGTCCGGAAAGGTGGCCTCGACCTGGATGTCGGGAATCATGTCGGCCACGCCGTCCATGACGTCGGCTCGCGTCAGCACGGTTTTGCCCTCGCTCATCAGTGCGGCCACCGGCTTGCCGTCGCGCGCGCCCTCCATGATGGCGGCGCTGATCAGGGCCACGGCTTCGGGATAGTTGAGCTTCAGGCCACGTGCCTTGCGCCGCTCGGCCAGCAACGCGGCGGTGAAGATCAGCAGCTTGTCCTTCTCGCGCGGGGTCAGTTCCATCGGGGGTCATCCGGCATCGGGTTGCGGACCATGTTAACGGAGGGCCGAGCAGGGCAGCAAGCCACCTGCCCGCGGCGTCATTCTCCGCACAGCAGACGCATTCGGCGCTCGGCCAAATTGAACGCCTCGTCGGTCTCGGCCGCCAGCACCTGCTGCTTGGCCTGTTCGCAGGCGTTGGCCGCCTGCTGGTCCGCCGGGTCCACCGCGGGTGCGGGCGGCGGCGCTGCTGCGCGCGCCGGCGCAGGAGTTGGAGCGGGTGCGGCAGCCGGTCGCGGCGGCGGTGCGCAACGTGAATCGGGCACCAATCGGATGTTGGCGAACTGGCCCTGCTCGACCGACACGCAGTCACCGACGCGCTTGCCGGCCTGCTCGGACACGATGCGTAGGGTGTTGGTGCCGCCGACCAATACCGTGTACTCGAAGGCCTGCGTACGCGTCGCCAGTTCGCCCACACGGCGACCGGCGGCGACGCCGCCCACGGTGCGCAGCGCACGGTTGCTGCTGGACTGCCCGCTGCCCGAGGCCAGACCGATGCCGCCGCCGACCACCCTGCCGACGTTGCGTCCGGTGCTGTCGTCGACGGTGGTCGGCGTCACGGCCGTGATGCGGCCGTACTGCACCCGGGTCTGCGCCAACGCCACCGCCGGCAGCAGCGCCAGCAGGGCCAAGGCTGCGGAACCCGACAACGAATGGGTCCGGGGGTACGGCTTCGATCTCATGAGGACTCCTGCTATGGCCAGCGATATCGTCGCCCCTGCGCACGCCGCTGCACGGTTATCGGGCGATGAATTCTGCTTCAATGCAACAGCCCCAGGCGCCGGCTACCCTTGTGGCGGCTTCCAAGCGCCTCGCGGGGTGAGGCACGCCTGCCCCGCTGGGCCCACACTAGAGCAATGAACGCCTGGCTACGACATTGGGATGAAGCCTGCAACCGCTCCGCAATGCTGCGGCTGCTGGACGTGCACCTGCGCGGCATCGGTCAGGTGATGTTCCAGAACCATCCGCTGAGCGGGCTGCTGTTCCTGGCGGCGCTGGTCTGGGGGGCCGCCGCGGCCGACGCCTGGCCGGTGCTGGCCGGCGGCTTGCTGGGCCTGATGGCCGGTAC
>Ga0316600_10000692_pt1 | contig 15934 bp, 12 predicted proteins | sample OWC_soil_day5_CT_FD_207652 | JGI IMG/M metagenome (GOLD analysis project Ga0316600, IMG submission 207652) | Wetland soil microbial communities from Old Woman Creek delta, Ohio, United States - OWC_soil_day5_CT | ecosystem: Environmental > Terrestrial > Soil > Wetlands | place: USA: Ohio... | reverse complement strand
AGAAATCAAGGCGGCACTCAACCGACCCAACGGGGTCGATGCCTACTTGATCACCAAAGGCTTCCATTTCTTAACGCGCCGTTTTCGTTTCGGAGGCTTCTCCCATTCCGCCGTTCTTCTCTTTCGGAAAGGGAAAGCCCAATTCGAGCGCCTCATCGAGGAGACGGCAGACGGATTAGATATGGAAATCCACGAACGGCTGATCGTCCATGGAACCGTGGGGAAGTTAAAAATACCCCTCATCCATGAAGATTTTAAGGGTTTGGAGGCCTACATCGCCCGACACAATCACTACTCTTCCTGGGAAGCGAGGGTGAGATATTTCTTCCTGTCCGGAGAGTGGAGAAATCATGAGACCCTCTCCCCCAAATTCTTTGGCCCGCTGCAGGAAAGAAGACGTTTCCTCAAGATGATCGCCATGCGCACTCCTTTCGAACCCCTCCTCTGGTTTCTGTACCACTATCTCTTTCGGCTCGGATTCTTGGAAGGAAAGTCAGGATTCATTGCGAGTCAGATTCGGGCAAATTATATCGCCCAGGCGAGGGCCAAGCTTTACGAGATCCACCACCAGAAAGACTATTCGGGAGCGAAGGCATGTTGAGAGTCTCGATCATAACCATCGTTCGTAACAACCGAGCCACCATGGAAGATTGTGTCAAAAATGTTCTGTCGCAAAGTTACAAGGAGATCGAATATATCGTGGTCGATGGGGGTTCCAATGACGGAACCATCGACATCATCCAAGCCTACCATGAGAGAATCTCTCAATGGATCAGTGAGCCTGATCAAGGCATTTATGATGCGATGAACAAAGGGATAGAAATGGCGACTGGCCAGGTGATCGGTTTTCTGCACTCCAGTGACGTCTATGCCCACCCAAGGGTCATTGAAGAGGTCGCTCGGGTTTTTGAAAAGTCCAATGCCAGCAGTGTCTATGGAGACCTCCAGTATGTCGATAAAGAAAACCTCAATAAAGTGATCCGCAATTGGAAGTCCTCCCCCTATCGTCATGGCAAATTTAGACAGGGCTGGATGCCCCCCCATCCCACTTTTTTTGTGAGGAAAGAGATCTATGAAAAATACGGCTATTTTAATACTGATTTTCGAATCGCCGGAGACTATGAGCTGATGCTTCGATTTCTCGAGCGATATCGAATCTCGGCCGCCTATATTCCCGAGGTCCTCGTGAAGATGAGGTGGGGAGGAATGAGCAATGGAGGTATTAAGAATATTTTAATCAAAAGCTACGAGGATTATCGGGCATGGGGGATGAATGATTTGAATGGAGGCGTTCACACGATCTTGTTTAAGAACCTCAGTAAAATTCCACAGTTTTTGGAAAAGGCATAAAAGGGAGGAAAACGATGGCAATGAAAGCATTGGTGACAGGGATCACGGGTCAAGATGGAAGTTATCTGGCAGAGTGGCTACTGAGCAAAGGCTATATCGTTCATGGCCTGATCCGGCGATCGAGCACATTCAATACAGAAAGGATCGATCACATTTACGTGGACCCCCATGACCCCCAGGCCAAGCTTTTCCTTCACTATGGGGACATCACGGATTCAGGACAACTGACGAACCTCATTTATAATATTCAGCCCGACGAGGTTTACCATTTAGCCGCCCAAAGTCACGTCCGGGTCAGTTTTGACATGCCTGAATTCACGGGGGATATCACGGCCATCGGGACGACTCGCTTATTGGAAGCCATCCGGAGAAGCGGGATCAAAACGAAGTTCTATCAAGCCTCGAGCAGTGAGATGTTCGGAGGCGCCCCTCCCCCTCAAAACGAAGAGACCCCATTCAAACCGAGAAGTCCCTATGCGGCAGCCAAGCTCTATGCTTACTGGATGGTCCAAAATTATAGGGAGGCTTATGGCATCTTTGCGGTCAATGGAATTCTTTTTAACCATGAATCCCCACGTAGAGGAGAGACCTTCGTGACTCGAAAGATTTCTCGGGCCGCGGCAAGAATAAAATTCGGACTACGAGAAAAGCTCTACTTAGGAAACTTGGAGGCCAAGCGGGATTGGGGGTACGCCCCTGACTTTGTAGAGGCAATGTGGCTGATGCTCCAGAGGGAAAATCCAGAGGATTTTGTCATCGCTACGGGGGAGACCCATTCGGTGAAGGAATTCCTGGAAGAAGCGTTCGGACGAGTTGGATTGGATTGGAGAGACCATGTTGAAATGGATCCCCATTACTTGCGGCCGCTCGATGTGAGCGTCCTCCAAGGGGATGCCTCTAAAGCAAAGAAAAAACTAAATTGGGAGCCGAAGGTGAGGTTCAAAGAGTTGGTCAAAATTATGGTGGAGGCGGATATCCAAAATCTCGTCAATTTAAAGAACTGTCAGGATGTGATCAACACGTTATCAAGAGAGTCGACACCCTTTATTCCTGCCTACGGGTTTTCGGAAGCATAACCTCAATGTCCCAAAACACTTTTCTAAAAAGCGGAGAAGCCACCCTGTCCGCGAAATTTACTCAAGGAGCGGGATGAGATGAACTTCTGGCAACATAAACGAGTGATGGTGACTGGCGGGGCTGGCTTTCTCGGCTCCTATGTCGTTGAAAAATTGCAAGAGAATGGGGCAAGCCATATTTTTGTTCCCAGAAGCAGAGAGTACAATTTGACTGAGAAGGACGCTGTGGAAAGAGCCTACCGAGATGCAAAACCTGACCTGGTGATTCACCTCGCCGCCAAAGTTGGCGGGATTGGGGCCAACCAAGCGAACCCAGGGAAGTTCTTTTACGAAAACCTCCAGATAGGCATTCAGGTGATGGAGGTGGGTCGCCAAAGAGGGGTTGAAAAGTTTGTCGCCATTGGGACCGTCTGCGCTTATCCCAAATATTCCACCGTCCCCTTTAGAGAAGAGAATTTATGGAACGGTTACCCGGAAGAAACCAATGCTCCTTACGGACTGGCGAAAAAGATGCTCCTGGTTCAGGCGCAGGCCTATCGGGAACAATACGGATTCAATGCGATCTATCTGCTCCCGGTGAATCTGTACGGCCCCCGAGACAACTTTGATCCCGAGTCATCCCATGTCATCCCGGCATTAATCAGGAAGTGTGCCATGACTCCGTCCTCCAGCCTTCACCGCTCTTCCATGACAGTCTGGGGCACCGGAAAAGCGACTCGAGAATTCCTCTATGTCGAGGATGCAGCGGAGGGAATTCTACTCGCCACCGAAAAATATGATAAACCCCAGCCGGTCAATCTCGGTTCAGGTGTTGAAATTTCGATAAAAGAACTGGTGGAGCGGATTGCACAATTGACAGGATATCAAGGAAAAATCACCTGGGATTTTTCGAAACCAGATGGACAGCCTCGACGGCTGTTGGATACGAGTCGGGCTTTTCAGGAATTTGGTTTTAAGGCCAAGACAAAATTGGAAGACGGGTTGAGGAAAACAGTTGAATGGTATCTTTCAGACCAACCGGGCATAGGAGTCACCCCCCAATGGATATCCGCCCCGAGGCAGAACTTCTTCTGAGATCGGCCAGGGCCCTTTTGGACCCGGAAGAGACCGATCGGATCGTGGCGCTTCTCCACAAAGAGATGGACTGGGTCTATCTGAAGCAGATGGCCCTTCAACATGGGTTGATGCCGATCCTTTATCAATGTCTGAAATCCTATGCTCCGAATAGCATTCCCAGGAGTATCTTGGGCCAATTTCGAGATCACTCTCTTTCAAGCGCGAGCCGCAGCCTTGTGATGACGGAGGAGCTTCTCTCTCTCCTCGAACTCTTGAAGGCTGAGGGAATTCCTGCCATTCCCTATAAAGGACCGGTGCTGGCGGTTTCCCTCTACAAGGATCTTGCGATCCGGCCCTTCAATGATCTGGATATCCTCGTCAGGAGGAAGGATCTTTTTAAAGCAATGGACGTGATGACCTCCCTGGGTTACCAACCCCATTTTCAATTGACCCGTACCCAGGTCGCTGCATTTTTGAAATCGAAGTATGAGTTTCCCCTGACGCACAAGAACGGATGGCTGACAGTGGAGCTCAAGTGGAATCTGAAGGAGGATTTTTTTTCATTTCCCTTAGATCAAGAAGGTCTATGGAAACGCCTCCAGCCTACCTCCCTAAACGGCAAGGAGATTTTGACGTTCTCCCCAGAGGACCTCTTGATTATTCTCTGTATGCACGGGGCCACACATCTGTGGCCAAATGTCATCTGGATTTGTGACATCGCCCAACTCATCGATGTCCACAAAGATTTGAATTGGGAGTCGGTTTTAAGGCACGCTCGCACCTTGCGGAGCGAGCGTTTCCTTTATCTGGGCCTCTCTCTCAGTGCCCGTCTCCTTCATGCCTCTCTGCCGGAGGAAGTGGAGCGCCGCATCGAGGCAGATTCTGTGGTTAAAAAATTATCTCAAGAGGTCATGGAACATCTTTTCGTCAGGTCCAATGGCCATCCGGCCTTATGGCGCAGTGCCCCCTTTCATCTTAGGGCGAGGGAATGTCTCAAAGATAAACTTCTGTATGGTACGCGTCTGGCCATGACCACCACCGCGGAAGACTGGACTTTCTGCCGTCTGCCGGATTCTCTCTTTGCCTTCTATCAATTCTTGCGACCTATCCGGTTAGCCTTAAAGTACGGAATTCAGCCTTTGAAAGGAGTCTTCGTTAGAAATGATTAAATACTTCCTTCTGTTCTTCATAGGATTCGCCTTCTCCATTCTCCTGACTCCATGGGTGCGTTCGGCTGCCAGACGCCTTGGCGCCATCGATCCGCCGAATGAGCGAAAGGTTCATGGCTCCCCTATCCCTCGACTTGGAGGGCTCGCCATCTTTATCCCCTTTCACTTGGGCCTGCTTCTCTCTTATTCCTTCGATTTCTTCTCTTTTCCCTCAAATTTTTTGACCCGGATCCACTTCGAATGGCTTTTCATCGCTTCGCTCCTCGCATTTGGAGTGGGTCTCATGGACGATATCCGGAAAATACCTCCGAGTGTAAAATTCTCCTTCCAGGTCATAGCGGGGCTGATCGTTGCGGTCACAAGCTACCGAATCGAGAGCATCTCATGGCCTCTGGGTACCCTTCAACTCGGAATTCTTTCCATCCCGATCACCGTGCTCTGGATTGTCGGAATCACCAATGCGATCAATCTCCTGGATGGGTTGGATGGGTTAGCTGCAGGCACCTCCCTGATTGTTTGTTTCACCATGTTCGGGGTCTCCCTGCACGATCAGAATATTGGAATCGCTCTGCTATCGCTCCTTCTGGCTGGAAGCATTCTGGGTTATCTAAAATATAATTTTCATCCCGCCTCGATCTTCCTCGGCGATTCAGGCTCCTACTTCCTTGGATTTATCCTCTCCATCCTTTCGTTATCGAGCGGCCTAAAGGGGACCACCACTTTCGCCATTCTCATCCCCATCATGATCCTCGGCCTTCCCATCATGGACACATTTCTTTCCATGCTCCGGCGGGTGCTTAAATCGCTCCACATCTTTACCATTGATAGCCAGAAGAACATCCTGAAGTTCTTTTACGTCAATGGGAAAAGTATCGTCACTGCCGACCGGGATCATATCCATCATCGCCTTCTCAAGTTGGGCTTAACACATCGAAATGCCGTTTTCTTTCTTTACGGCGTGACTCTTCTATTAGGGGTGGCTACTTTTTCCTCCGTCTACCTCAGGGATGTCAATCAAGCCCTGATCGTCGCTGCCATCGCTGTGCTCTCCTATATCGGGATCAAGAAGTTAGGATATACCGAAATTCAACTCCTGCAAAATGGAACCTTCTTGCCCTTCTTCAGCTCACCCCTGGTGTCTGGAAAGACATTCAAGTTTATGATCGACACGGCTTCCATTTCTTTAGCCTATTACACGGCCTTTTTGTTGAGATTTGAAGGATCGATTCCTCCGCCGATGAAAAAATACTACCTTTCCACGATTCCTCTCATCCTCATCGTAAGAATGGTCAGTTTTTATCTTCTGGGGATCTATGAGGGACCCTGGCGTCACATCGGCGTCGCCGACTTCCTAAAAATATTGAGAGCGTCGGTTTTAGGATGTTTGGCCACTGCGCTTATCCTCTGGACTGTTCCTTTTTTCGGGGTATTCAGTTGGTCCATCCTCTTCATCGATTTCAATTTCCTCTTCATCCTTATGATTGGGACCAGGGGGTCCTTCCGAATTTTGGAACATCTCTACCTCACTCATGAAAACGGGGCAAAAAGAGTACTAATTTACGGGTTGGGGAGGAGCAGCATGGATGCCCTTCAGGAATTTATCCGGAACCCCGGACTCCATCTGAATCCTATCGGTTTCATTGATGATACCTACCGAAATTTAAAAAAACGGATCAACGGATATCCCGTCCTCGGCTCCCTCGATTCATTGGAGAGCATCCTGGATAAAATTTCGATTACTGAGATCATCATCCCATGCTCTGGGGTTTCTGAAGAGAAACTTGATCGCCTTTTCCGAATTTGTGCCGCCCATCACATTTCGCTCCGGCGATACCAAACCCGGTTTGAAGAAATCTTCTCGGAGCAAGAAAAAACATTTTTAGAGCAGAAAAAAGAGCTTTCCAGGAGCTATGAACACATGCTGAATTAAAAGACCCCTCCCCACCGGCCAAAGAGATTGAAATATTCTGAGTTTCATGTAAAATGGATTCCGACAGCCGAGGACAAAGATGAATGACCTGACAAAATGCTTTTTAAAAGGAAGTGATTTTGCAACTCGCTCCATCCTGGGTGAAACCATTATCGTTCCCATCAAGGAGGGGGTGGGAGATCTGAATTCAATCTACGTATTGAATGAGTTAGGCACCCAAATCTGGGAGCTGATTGACGGGAAGAGCACTATCAATCGAATGATTGAAGAAATATGCGAAGCCTATGATGTGGGTCCGGAGGAAGCCGAAAAGGACGCCATAGAATTCCTCAACTCCCTGGAAGGCTCTGGTTTGATCCAGTCCATATCAAGGACGGCATAAAGAAGATCTAACCCTATGCGCCATAGTCTCCGCGCGTTTCCACTGGCGGGTTAATTGATGGAAGCTTTAACCTATTCAGATTTCAGTCTCGGGCTTCATCAGAAAATGCTCGACCAGCGGCTCCCTTTGGAGGGGACGATCGAAGTCACCCACCGCTGTCCGATGAAGTGCGTTCACTGTTACAACAATCTCCCGATAGGGGACCAGGAGGCACAACGTAAAGAGCTCACCGTTGAAGAGCACTGCCGCATCTTAGATGAAATTGTGAAGGCAGGCTGTTTATGGCTTCTCTATACCGGCGGGGAAATCTTCCTTAGAAAAGACTTCCTGGAAATATACACCTACGGAAAGAGAAAGGGGCTCCTGATCACTCTTTTTACCAATGGAATCCTCATCACTCCTCAAATTGCCGATTATTTAAAAAAATGGCCGCCTTTCAGCATCGAGGTCACCCTCTACGGTTACACCCAAAAGACTTATGAATCCATCACCGGCCTCCCAGGATCTTATGAAAGATGCCTCAGGGGAATTCGTCTTCTCATGGAGCGGGGATTGCCGCTTAAGCTCAAAACAGTCGTTCTGACATTGAATCACCATGAAATCTGGAAGATAAAGCACTTCGTGGAAGAGGAACTCGGATTGGAGTTTAAGTTTGACGCCATGGTCAATCCCCGGTTAAGCGGGGCCCGGACCCCCCTGGAAGTTCGCCTGAAGCCGGAAGAAATTGTGGAGCTGGACCGCCTTGATCCGAGGCGAATGGCCGAATGGAGGCGATTTTCAGAAAAATTTACCGGTCCAGTCCACTCTTTGCGTCATGGCGAAAGGCTTTATCAGTGCGGCGGCGGGGACCGTGCTTTTTCGCTCAGTCCTGACGGGGGATTAAACGTTTGTGCCCTATCCCCTGCCGATGCGTTCAATCTCAGAAAAAGCAGTTTTCAAAAGGGATGGGAAGAGTTTCTTTTGAAGGTCCGGGAGAAGAAGGTCAGCAGGCGAACGAAATGCATCTCCTGTGAGATAAAAGCGATGTGTGGAATGTGTCCTGCCAATGGAATGCTGGAGAGCAAAGACCCCGAAGGCCCAGTGGATTTCCTTTGCCAGGTTGCCCATCTCAGGGCCAAGGCACTCGGAATTCAAGTTGAGCCCCATGGGAAGTGTGAGTATTGCGAGGAATAAGTAAATAACTGGGTAACGAATAAGAAAAGTTCTAGAATCAACTTAGCCCTCAGTCCTCATCACTCATTACTTGAGAAAAGGGAGGCAAATTGATGAAAGGTAACACAGGGCGGAAAAAAGAACCTAAAAGAAAGCCCTATGTCAAGCCAGAGGTAAAACAAGTGCCGCTGAGACCCGAAGAGGCGGTTTTGGGATTTTGTAAGACCACGACAGTCGCCGGGCCATTGTCATCCCCTTGCTCCACGCTTGCTTGCCTTAGCAATGGTTCATAATTCCATGAGGACGAGGATTGTACAATGAGCACTCTCTCCTCACTCTTTATCAGAGTCGCAGACATCACCCTTCACATCACTACTGATAGTCATCACATGAAAGTCCAGCCAGAAGGGGCCGTGAAGGAGTTTGTCGTTTCCACAAGAAAACCTGATGTGAACATTCAAGCCTCTTGGGGAAACCTATCTCAAAGAACATGGGGTAAAAAGGTCTTCGACTCCGGTTCCCTCTGGCAATTGTATCAACAGAATGGGTCTTACCTTTTCCGTTTCACCTCTCCCACCTTTGGGCCTCATCCCTATAAGACAGCTTCTTTTAATAGCACATTCACCCAGTGCGAAATCCTTCTTAATTGCTCTTCTTTTAAACTCGATCAACCTGTTTACCCGCTCGAATACCCCTTAGACGAGCTCACCGTCACGCATTTTTTGGCAATGAGAGAAGGCGTGGAGGTCCATGCCTGTGGAGTTCTCGCTCCCTCGGGCGAAGCCTATCTCTTTGTGGGCCAGTCGGGAGCGGGTAAAACAACTATGGCGAGGCTCTATCAGAAGTTAGATCAGGTGAAGATTTTAAGTGATGATCGGATTGTCCTCCGAAGAAAGAATCACGGGATATGGATGTACGGAACCCCCTGGCACGGAGAGGCAGAAATAGCCTCTCCTGAAAAGGGACACCCCACAAAGATCTTCTTCCTGCGACATGGAGAAAAAAACAGGCTCGTCCCCCTCGGGAAAGCAGAAGCTGTCTCACGCCTTTTTACCTCCTGCTTCCCTCCCTTCTATCATCAGCAGGCAATCGAATTCATATTGGCCTTTTTTGACGAAGCCCTGAAAACGATTCCTTGCTACGAGTTGGCATTCTCCCCTGATGAGCGAGTAGTAGCGTTCATTGATGGATTGACCTGACAGAGTCACCCACCGTCCTTTCCAATGCGACATTTGTGTTGAGTCATCAGATATGAAGGATTCAAGAGATAGAGTCGTCTCCCCATCCTCCTTCCCCGGTTGTTTCTGCCTATTCACGGATGTTACCACAGGGCTTTTGCGCCAGGGTTATGGCGTTCGGTTTTATGCGAAGGGATGGAGCATGTATCCCACCATCAAAGACGGAGAGATGATTACCGTTGAACCTGTGGTCCCATCCCAGGTCAAGCAAGGAGACATCCTTCTCCATCATAATGGCAGGGGTGTGATTGCGCATCGTGTGGTGCGGATAGCAAGAAAAAAGGCTTTACTCAACCCTCAGGACTCAGTCCTCGGTACGGTCTTCATTTTACGTGGCGACGCTTCGTCCACTTGTGATGAACCTGTAGAGGCGGATCAAGTCTTAGGTAAAGTGGTTTCTGTAGAACGAGATGGCCGCCTCATTGACCTGGATGGCTGGAAATCAACGATCTCGTATGCTTCTCATCTTTGTACATCTCGTTTCAAAAGGTCGATCATTCGAAACATCCGTTGGATGAAGGCCCATTGATATGATCCAGACCCCACCAGCAGATGTTTTTATAACATAAACATACCTGGACAAAAATTGGCCATTTTACGGGCTTTTCAAAATGATCTCTTATAAAAAATATATAAATTACAATGGGTTATGAATGACTTGGAAACATGGTATTATTTTTGCTCTTGATCTATAAATAGACTTTTGGCAAGTACCTTATTTTAGTTAAAAGGAGGAGGGACTAAATGCTGAAAAAAACCTTCTTTTTTCTTATTCTGGTTAGCTCTTTGGTCTGCCTTTTTTCGCTTGCGCAGGTCCGTGCACAGGGTATCAATCTTGATGCGGTCTCGAGCGCAGATACGGGGCCAGACCTCCTGAATAGCCTCACCTTTTCGCATACCGTCGGTGCGGACACGAACCGCCTCCTGATCGTCGGGGTGTCAATCCAAAACCCGGACGCCGGAGATACAGTTGCCAGCGTAACTTATGGCGGAACGAATCTCACCAACGTGGGCGCCAGAAGCCGAGGCATTTTTGCTCGCACTGAGATATGGAGTTTAGTGGCGCCAGCCACAGGAACCTATGATGTCGTCGTCACACTTTCAGGAACAAACACAGCAAGTTTTGCTGCAGGAGGTATCTCATTTACGGGAGTGAATCAAACCAGCCCGCTCGGCTCCTTTTTTTCGGCAGCTGGTCGCGGTACCACACCGAGCGTAAACGTCAGGAATGTCAATGAGGGTGAGGTTGTGATTGATACGGTGGCGAGAAACAGCGTAAACCCAATCACAGCCGGGTCCGGCCAAACTCCCCAGTGGAATAGGGCGACAAGTCGTGGTGGTACAGCAGACGTGATCGGTGCCAGTAGCACCGAACCGGGGCCAGATGGAGGTGGCCGTGTCACCATGGATTGGGCTAGTACTGGCAACGATAGGTGGGCAATAGGAGCCGTCGCGATCAAGCCAGCGAATCCGACTGCGGTGAAGCTCGTCTCTTTTGGCGCGACCAAGCACGATGCAGGGACCTTACTGACGTGGAAAACCGGTTTCGAGGTAAATAACCTCGGTTTTCATGTTTATCGTGAGGAGAATGGCGAACTCCTTCGCCTGACTCCAGACGTTATTGCAGGATCGGCATTGCTTGCGGGCTCAGGCACATCCCTCGGGGCAGGCCGTTCTTATCACTGGTGGGACCTCTCTTCACTCAGTTCTCAGCCCTCGGGACTTGGCGCTGTGCGGTATTGGCTCGAGGATATAGATCTCAATGGGAAACGGACATGGCACGGTCCTGTTATGCTGTCCGTGACTGGCAAGCCTTTGCCCAAAACCGTCAAGCCGGAGTTTTTGAGCGAGCTTGGAGTGAGATTGGACGAGCAATATGACCAGTACTGGAGGGTTCACGACCTAAAAGAGAAGCTCAAAAGGAATCCATTATTGATGAAGGGTAAAGGAGCACTGGGGTCGAGGATCACTCCCGCCTACGCAAAGCCGGCTTCGGCGGGCAACTCGCTTAAGGCAGGAACCTCAGTTGGGACTCAGTCCTCACTTGTTTCTCAGTCCTTGCCTAGTTCTCAGTCCTCATCCCTGGTTGCTACGATGCAGCAGCTTTTGGCTGGCAGGCCTTCGGTGAAACTCACCATTAAGGAGCAAGGGTGGTATCGAGTGACGCAACCCGAGTTGGTGGCAGCAGGTTTAAATCCTGGGGTCAATCCTCGCTATTTGCAACTCTACGTGGACGGGGCGGAACAACCGATACTTGTTAGAGGCGAAGGGGATGGTCGGTTTGATCCTCAGGACGCCATTGAGTTTTATGGAGTTGGATTGGATACTCTTTCAACGGATGCGAGGGTCTACTGGCTGGTGGAGGGAACGAAGCCTGGGAAGCGAATAAAGGTCTATGAAGGGAAAGGAGCGCCGTTAGGAATCTCGAGTTTTCCTTTTGCCGTGGAGAAGAGAGACCGGACGATCTATTTTGCGGCTCTCAAGAATGGGGAGTCCTCTAACTTCTTCGGTTCGATTGTTGCTGGAGGCCCTGTGAATCAGCTCTTGAATCTCCCCCATCCAGATGCGGCATCTTCCGGGCAGGCCTCCCTCGAGGTGGCCCTTCAGGGAGTGACCCGTGCTCCTCATCGAGTGAAGGTGTTTCTCAACGAGGTAGAAGTTGGAGAGGTGGTTTTTGAGGGGCAATCCCTTGGAATCGGGCAATGGGCAGTTCCACAGTCGCTGCTTTTGGAGGGCGAGAATCTGGTGACCCTAGTTCCAGAGGGTGGGGCCTTGGATGTAAGCTTAGTGGACGTCATCCGGCTGACCTACTGGCACACCTATGGGGCAGACGACGATCTGCTGCGTTTTACCGTTGATAGACCCGGGCAGCTTTTGATTGAAGGGTTCAGCGATTCCCGGATTCGTGTGGTTGATATCACCGACCCACCGAAGATTCAGGAGATTATGGGAAAGGTGAATACGGGGGGTTCAGGGTTCACCCTTTCCTTGACCGTGAATGGGTCTGGAAGTCATGCCCTTTATGCGTTTACTGAGCAGAGAATAAAAAGTCCGGCCAAGGTGGAGGTGGATGGGCCTTCATCCTGGTATCTGGGGTCCAATGGTGCGGATTTGGTTATCATTTCTCATCGGGATTTTCTCAACAGCATGGAGCCTCTGAGAAGGGATCGGGAGTCTCAGGGTTTATCGGTGGCGTTAATGGATGTAGAGGATCTTTATGACGAGTTTAACTTTGGGCAGAAGAGCCCTCATGCGATCAAGGGTTTTTTGGCTTGGGCAAGAAGGCATTGGAAAAAAGCGCCTCAATATGTGTTGCTGGTAGGGGATGGGAGTTTTGATCTTCGAAACTTCCTGGGATTGGGTGATTTCGACTTTGTGCCGACGAAGTTGATTGACACGGCTTATCTTGAAACCGCTTCGGATGATTGGTTTGTGGACTTCAACAATGATGGGCTTCCGGAGATGGCGATTGGGCGGTTGCCTGTTCGGACGGTGGAGGAAATGGATATCCTGGTTTCGAAGATCGTGGGTTATCAGCAGGCGGCTCCGATGCAAGAGGTGGTGTTGGTAGCAGATATCAACGACACGTTTAATTATGAAACGGTCAGCGAGGAGCTCAGGGGACTTCTTCCCTCCTCTATCGTGGTTCGAAAGATCTTCCGGGGCGACTTTGGCACGGATGGGGAGGCGAGGAATGCGCTGATTGGCGGCATTAACCAGGGGCCCTTGCTGGTGAACTACTTCGGTCATGGTTCGGTGGAGCTCTGGAATGGAAGCATCCTGAGTCGGGGGGATGCGGATGCGTTGATCAATGGTTGGCGCTTGCCCTTTTTCATCAACATGACCTGTTTCAACGGAATGTTTCATGATGTATATACAGAGAGTCTTTCGGAAGCATTGTTGAAGGCCGAAGAAGGGGGAGCCATCGCAGTTTGGGCCTCCTCTGGATTGACGGAGCCAGAGGCGCAGGCCATGCTGAACCGGGAATTAATAAGGATTCTCTTCAATGGAGAATCCATCACTCTCGGCGAGGCCGTTAAAAGGGCCAAAGCTGCCACACCTGACCCCGATGTCCGCCGAACCTGGATCCTCTTCGGAGATCCCACCACCCAACTCAAAAACTGAGGAATAAACGAGTAGATAATCAAGGGGGGGATGATTCGATTTTATGTTTGATATATTCTTCCCCGAGACGGGGTGGTCAAGGAAAGGGGTTCTCCTCTCACTTTAATCAATTCTGCCACAATACTGACCGCAATCTCTTCGGGAGTTTCGGAGTTGATGTCAATGCCAATGGGCGCATGGACTCGCCCCAGGCTCTCTTTAGCGATTCCCTTCTCGATTAAACTTTGATACAGCGTCCCAATCTTCTTCCTTGACCCGATCATGCCAATGTAGCGGGCGCTGGATTCGAGTGCCTGTCCCAATACAATCCCATCATAGAGGTGCCCCCGCGTGACGATGACAACATAAGAGGATTCATCAATGTTAATTCGTTCGAAGCACTTCTCAAATTCTGAGACGATGACCTCGTCTGCCTCCGGAAAACGTTCTCGATTGGCAAACATCTCTCGGTCATCAATGACCACGACCTTGAAGCTTACATTCTTTGCAAGAGGCGCTATTTGTTCAGAAACGTGCCCTCCTCCAAAGATGTAAACAGTGGGTTCACAAAAAACAGGTTCCAGAAGGATTTCCACCCTTCTATCTTCATAACTAAAAACCAATATTCTTGGTTTCTTCTCTCTTAACGCTTCCTTCCCTTCACTCAAAACCTTCTTCTCTAATTCAGCTCCACCCAATAAAGAACCGACCTTTTCCCCAGAGGTTCTTATCAAAACCTTTGAGCCTCCCCCTTTAGGAAAATTGCCATCCACCGACACCAGCGTGGCGAGGATGGCAGACCCCCCTTTCTGCCTAATTCTCGCTGCCTCTTTATAGATATTTAAGAAATCTTCTCTTATTAGAGGTTCCAAAAAGATATCGATATTTCCCCCACAGACCAGCCCGCCTTCTGCCAACTGCTCGGACGTCAGTTCAAAATGTAGAACTCTCCCCTCCCCTTTGTCCGCGACTTTCTGAGCCTCCTGCCAAACCTCTGCCTCAACGCACCCCCCTCCAATGGAACCCAAAGAAGTGCCGTCTTGCTTTATCAAATATTTCGCACCCACCGCTCTTGGGGCAGAGCCCACCCGGTTGATGAGCGTAGCCAGCACACATCTTTCCTTTCTCTCAAGGGCTCTTACTATTTCTGAATAGATATCCTGCATAGCTTCTTCTCCTCACCATGAAATTTCACAGCCTCATACTCCTTTGAAGACCTTCTGGTTGCCCCCGTATCGCGTACGGGGCAGGCTCCTCAGGTCCGGCATGACGGAACATACTGTTTACGGGCAGGTACTCATGAGTGCTTCACAAGTGTGCTGCTTTTACGGTCTCTTCTCCTTGGACTCCGGCTTCTTGTCCTTGGAAACCGGCTTCTTCTCCGTATGGGGCGCCTTGGTCTCCCTATCTTTTAGCCGAGCAAGGGGCAAGAGGCAAAGTTCATAAAAGACCGGATCAGCCCACAGCTCCACTTCAGGCGCAAAATCTCCCACCAGGGCGGAAAAGGACGGCAGATTATTATAGGCATTAAAATTCGATGAGAGCCCTTTCAAAGATTTATAAAGTTTAATTGTGGCAATGAGATCGGTTGGTTTCTCCCTCAACAATTTGATCTGTTGAAATCCCGATTCGATCGAACCCTGATCCTCTTCCAGTTTGGCCATCCAAAATTTCCCTTCCTGGTATCGAACATCCGCCTCTCCTATTTGAAGGGCTTGTGTCAATTTTGTCCGGATCCCTTGACCTTGTTTCATAACTTCATCCAATTGATTGAGCAATTCCGCTTTCTCTTTCTTGGAAAGGTCGATGGTCTTGGATGAGGCCTTTGATAAAAAATACTGCAGAGTATAATCTTCTGCAAAACTCATACAGACTAAACTGAAGAATAAAACAATGGTTATAAGAAAACCTTTGCGACATCTCATTTCGTCCTCCATTACCCCCATACCCCTGCCTTCCGGCAGGGAGGAGCGCAGGGGCTAAACCTATGGAAAAATCACCTTTACTACTGGTGGCTCGCTTTTTAACTGTCCCAAAGCGATTCTTTCGATCTGCCGGTGGTTTTTGTCAAGAATCTTGTGTGCGATGCTCTTTGCCTTTGCAACCCCGTTTGGAATATCCACCTTATTAAGAAAAGCAACGACCCTCGCCGAAGACGGAGCCCCTTTAAAGATGCCTTCGGGATGAATCACCAAGAGTGCCATTGCCTCATCCGTCAGCTTTCCACCCATGGGAACTCCAGTGATCTTTGAAACCCTTTCCGGCTGAAAAACGCTTTCCTCGTTTAATTTCATCTCCAACCCGTCTACCCCCAAAACGGCCACGACTAACGTCGTACTTGTTGGAATGACAGGCTCATGCTCCCTCGGTGCTTTTACGGGTCGGCCGGCTGCACCATCGGCTTCTACAATGACCGCATCGAATCCCTTTGAATGGCAAAGTTCATCCACCAGATTTGGAGAAACCCCTTTCAATTT
>Ga0316600_10000691_pt1 | contig 15935 bp, 14 predicted proteins | sample OWC_soil_day5_CT_FD_207652 | JGI IMG/M metagenome (GOLD analysis project Ga0316600, IMG submission 207652) | Wetland soil microbial communities from Old Woman Creek delta, Ohio, United States - OWC_soil_day5_CT | ecosystem: Environmental > Terrestrial > Soil > Wetlands | place: USA: Ohio... | reverse complement strand
AAGAGCTCAAGCTTCTATTGGTTCTTCCCATCCGGCGTCTCTGCCTGGAGTGTAAAAGACATATTCCAGTGAAAGGATGTCAAACATCTCGTCGGTTTGCTCCCTGATGATATGATAGAGCTCTTTCATGTTTGTCGCACGAGACAGTCGATCCCTGTATTCCCCGTCATCGTAGAACTGGACGTCCAAGGGAAAAAGGACCTGGTCCAGGGAACCGTACCAGGTGGCGGAAAGGAGAGTTTTGAGGGTTACGATTTTTTTGTACATCTCTGCGATGTTGTCTGTTCTCAAAAGGGGGTGCACCCGGTTGATCATACAGTCTATGAGTCCGGCGAGGTAGTAGACCTCTCTCATTTTCTCTTCATTTGATCGGCAAAGGAAAATGGATCGGATCGTGTAGGCCATACTTCCGCCCAGCACATAATGGGGCGGAAGGTACTGCACACTGGCTTCTCCCTTCTCGTACACCTCCTTGCGGTGCTTCTCCAAGGCATTGGACTGAGACTTTAACATTTGAATGAAATGTCCGCTTTCCCAATCGGCAGCCCGAAACTCAAAAGGCTTTGCCGTGATGAGATTTTTCGGAGGAAGAGCTTTGTCTTTGAAATGGATGACCTTGCCCATGAGAAGAAGTGCCTAAAGTGAACTAAACTGTCCAGAGTGTCTAAAATTGAAATACCCCACCACAAAAGCACGAAATCTGAAAAGCACGAAAAAGGGCCCTGCTTTCTATACAACCCCCTCTTCTTTCGTGTATTGGTACCTTCGTGTTTTCGTGATTCGGGGTCGCTTCTGTATTTCGCTTTCACGGCCTTGGATGATACTTCTCATGGACCTTCTTCAATCGCTCCCTCGTGACATGGGTGTAAATCTGAGTCGTCGAGATGTCTGCATGGCCGAGCATGATCTGAACAGACCTCAAGTCAGCACCATGTTCAAGGAGGTGAGTCGCGAAGGAATGCCTCAGGGAGTGTGGAGAGATTTCTTTTCTGATTCCTGCCAGCTTGGAGCACCGCTTGATGATCTTCCAGAAGGCTTGCCGGCTCATGGGTTTTGCCCGCGACGTCACAAAAAGAGTGGAAGAACCCCTTTTCCTCAACAGGCTGGGACGGCTGTGCGTCAGGTAGTCTTTCAGACACTGCTGTGCCTTTGACCCCATGGGGACCATTCGTTCCTTCGATCCCTTGCCGATCGTTCTCACCCAGCCCGCTTCAAGATTCATGTTGGCGATTTTCAGGCCCACAAGCTCGGAAACCCTCAGGCCCGAGGCGTAAAGAACCTCCAGCATGGCCCTGTCCCGCAGCCCGCGGCTGGTCGAAGCATCCGGCGCGGCAAGCAGCCGCTCCACCTCCTCACCGCTCAGAACGCCGGGGAGTCTCCTCGGCAGCTTAGGCGTGGTGATGAGCCTAGCGGGGTTTGCTTGAATCTTCCCGTCAGAGACGAGAAAGCGGTAGAAGACCTTGAGGCTGGACAGGTTTCTCGCAATGCTCCTAATGGACAGAGCGCCTGCAAGGGAAGAAACATACTCCATGATGTTGATTTGGGATGCCTTCAGAGGATCGAGGTTGCTTTTCTCGAGAAAGTCAAAGTACCGGGTAAGGTCCCTGCTGTAAGACTCGATGGTGTTCTTGGCAAGGCCTTTCTCTACCCTCAGATGGTGGGTGAACTGGTCCGCAAGGTGATTTGCGAGGCTTGTGCTCCCTGTGTCCATCATGCGTCCGCTGGTTTCTGTCATTTTCTCAAAGGGGCTCAACGTGCACGGCGCACGGTGCAAGGCTAACCATCGAAGTCATAGAAATGATCATTTTTTGTGAGAACCTGCGGGCCGTCCTCTTCGATGAGCACCATCTCTTCCAGCCTGACCCCTCCCAATCCGGGGATGTAGATTCCAGGCTCGTCCGTCACGACCATCCCTTGCTTGAGCTCAACCGGTTTTTCCGGACCAAGTCGTGGGCCTTCGTGGGTGGCAAGACCGACTCCGTGGCCGAGGGAATGGCCGAAGTAATCGCCAAACCCGGCATCCCGAATGATTTGCCGGGCCGTTGAATCCGGTACGGTGCTCTTGACACCGGGGCGGATTTGTCTCAGGGCGGCGAGCTGAGCCGTTCGAACGGTTTTGTAGATCCTTCTGAACTTGGGTGTGACGCCATCCAGAAAAACCGTTCTCGTCATGTCGCAGGAATACCCGTTGATCTTAACGCCCACATCAAAGGTGATGGGTTCTTTTCTCCCGATCTTTCGATCGGTAGGCACAGCATGTGGCAGACCACTGTTGGGGCCCGACGCGACGATGGACGGAAACGCAAGGCTCTCTGCGCCTCCTTCACGAGCCAGGCCCTCAATCTCCCATGCAATCTCTTTTTCCGTCTTTCCCGGTCTGAGCTTCTTGATGACCGTGGTGAGGATCTCCGACATGAGATTTGCCGCAGTGGTCATGGAGTGGATCTCATCCTGATCCTTGATCTCTCGCATCCCTTCCACAAGACCCTTGACCGGCGCGAGGCGAACAGGCCGCGAGAGTTTTCTGAACTTCTTAGCGAGCTCGCGATGCACGCCCCAGGTCAAGTGGTTTTCATCAAAGCCCAGGACTCTGGTGCCGAGTTTTGAAACGATTTGGGGAAAACATTCGCTGAAGCCTTTTTTCAAAGTGATCACGTCGAAATCAGCGGCTTCGTTTTCCGCCTCGATCGTATAACGGGAGTCGGTGACAAGGATCAGGGAGTCTTTGCTGATGAGAAGCGAGCCTGAAGATTCCGTGAGCTGTCCGTCCGCCGCTTTGAATCCTGAAAGATATCTCCTGTTCTCAGGCTGAAGCACCCAGAGCGTGTCGAAGGGCAAGCGCTCCATTTTTTCTCGAACCAGGAGGATGCGCTGGTGAAAAGGGGATCTTTTCTTCATTCTTGCTCAATCTCCATAGAGTACAGCCCGCTTCAGAAAGGAAGGGTTTTCCGGAGACATTACCAGAGAGAATAGCAATTAGCAATTCGCATGGGCTCTACAGTGGGAACAGATTGATAATTTCATGCGTAGGCAGTATAATTTGTATGCATGGCACCTAAACCTCCGAATACCCATCCTTCAATGAAACTCCGACAGAGAATCGGCGCCCTCCTTTGTGCTACGCTGCTCATGCTGGTGGTCTTCGGGGAGAAGGCGCATGCCTTGGGCTTGGAAGTTCAGCTGCTAGGAGACCGGCTGAATCTGAAAGCAGAACAAGCGTCTCTTCAAGAGATATTGCTGCGCCTCTCTGATTACGGGATCAGGATCCAAATCGAGCCTCAGATCAATCCAGCCGTCACTGCCTCCTTCGAAAACAGGGATATCCAAAAAGCCCTTGAGTCTATCCTGAAAGGGCTGGATCACGTCCTGATCTGGGAATCCGGTCAAGGGACTGCAGGGCCTGCGCCCAAGCTCGCCGAGATCCAGGTGTTCAGGCCAGGGCAAAAGGATCTCATGAGACCTCTTTGCAAAGCGCTCACCCTCTCCATCGCGAGAAACCTCAAAGACGGGTCCTTTTATGTCAAGGATGAGATCCTCATCAGGTTGAAGCCGGGTGCGGACCTATCTGAACTTCTAAAGTTATTGCAGGAAACCGGGGGTGTTCTCGTCGGAACCTATCCTGGACTAGAAATTTACAAAGTGCGCCTGCCGCCAGGCTCAGATGTCTCGGGCTTGGCGGAAGAGATTGAAAAGCGAGGCGGAGCCGGAACCGCAGAACCCAATTATGCTTATCCGGTCCCTCTAACTCCAAGAGAACCGGATTGGACCACCTTGAGATTATCTTATGGGGACGCCTATCCACACCCCAAAGGCTCTCCCATTGCGGTCATCGATTCAGGGCTGAGGGCCGATGCCGGGCTGGACAAGTTCGTAGTCGCCTCCCTTGACGCGCTCAATCCGGACAAGCCGATTTCCGACACAGGAGGGCACGGAACCCAGATGGCGTTGATCGCTGCCGGCGTGGTGAAGCCCATGGGAGCCCAAAGCGACAGTGTTGCACAAACGCCCATCATTCCCATTAAGGCGTTCGATGAGAACGGGTTCACCTCCAATTTTCTGCTCATGGAGAGCATCGATTTTGCGATCAAGAACGGGGCTCGCGTGATGAGCCTGAGCTGGGGATCGGAGACGAAGAGCGGGTTTCTTTCCCAGACGCTTGAATCAGCGAACACCAAGGGTCTGATCATTGTTGCCTCGGCCGGGAACGAGCCGACCGGCGAAGCGCACTATCCTGCGGCTTATCCTGAAGTCATCGGAGTCGGAGCCCTTGCCCCGGACGGGAACGCGTGGGAAAAATCCAATCGTGGGGATTTCGTGGACCTCTATGCACCGGGGTTTGCCGCGCTGCCTGTAGGCTACAAAGGAGATCCCGGGATCTATGCGGGCACTTCCATTTCAGCAGCATTTACCGCGAACCTGATTGCAGGCATCCTCTCCAAGAACCCCAAGGCAACCAAGCAGGAGATCATGGACGCCCTTCGCAAGAAACCTTGACCGGACCCCATGGGGCTTCCAGCGGTCAGCATTCAGCTCTCAGCTCAAGGCTATTTTAAAAGGTGAATTTCAAGGCAAGGCCGATGTGGCCTTCTTTGGTAGCGAAGATCTTTAGATCAACGGGATCAGGCAATCCCTGGAGAAAATCGTTCTTGAGTTTTCGGTTGTGCTTGTGGGCAGAGTTGACCGCGCTGTAGAAGGTACCGGAGTATAGGCCCAGCTCAACGAATCCCAAAATACCTCCAAGCACTTCCTGGTCTTCGTGAAAGGCCTCAATGGTGGCCCAGATGAAAAGTCCATTGAGGAGAAAGGCCACCAAGCCGTCTTTGTACCTTTCGCAGTAAGCGTGGCCAAGTCCTGGCACAACGGACAAAACGCCGGCGGTCGGGGGGTCCTTGTACGGCAAGAGCTCTCCACCGAGGCTCTTAGCCGAGAGATCCTGAGCATTCGAAAAAAGTGGGCTGCCCGCTCCCACGTTTTTAAATGTCTCTGAAGCCTCGTGCCACTTGCCCGTTTGCATTTGAATCCACCCGATGCGGTAAACCGCGCTGTTTTTCAGCTCAAGTTCAGGATACACTGCTACAACCCCTCTGAAGTACCGCTCCGCTTCCTCATACAGTCCCTGTTCGTAATAGGATTCCCCCATGAGAAAAAGAGCCTTCCCGCCGGCAAGCGTCCCCTTATAGCCATTCATGACCTCATTGAGAATCTTACGACCGGATTCGTAATCCTTGGCTTTCATGTAACACTGGGCAATGAGCAGCCTTGCGTTTGGCACTCTCTTGTCTTCGGGGAAAAACTGAAGAAAGCGCTCGAACTCGACTATGGCCCGCAGGGGGTCGCCCTTTTCCATGGTCTGTTCGGCAAATCGAAATTGCTCGTCGCTGTCGATGGTGATTTGGGCGCAGAGGGTGTGGCCTGGAAGCAGAAGAAGCGCCACCAGGGTCACGGGAATCACCAGAAGACTCTTGAAGGGGATGTGACCGCTAGGGGAGGCGTTCATGGGCATTGCCTTTTGTGGCATCCAGCTGATACCACCAGAAGTCATTGTTCCGGACAGGATCAAAGATCACCCGCTTCCCTTCGTAGTAAACCACGGGAGAGACTTTCGTTTCATCTTGTCCTTCATGGAGAAGTCGATCCACGGTCATCATCCACCCAAGGAAGAAACCATGTCTTTCCATTGCCTGAACGCTGTAGGATGAGCAAGTGGGAAGACTCGGGCAGCGGTCCCCATCGATGGGAGAAACATGGTCTCTGTAAAGACTCACCAGCCAGAGAGCAGGATTAAAACCTCGTTTCTCATCAGGCGGGGAGACAGGCTCAGCAAGAGCTTTGCCGTAGAAGCCGAGGATCAAAAGCCCAAGAACCAGAAAGGTTGAAGTCAGGCGCTTTACCGTTCCCATAGACGCGTCCCTGGCAATAGCAGAAGGATTTGTGAAAACGAGGGTAATGGAGAGGGCAGGACAAGTCAAGGCGATAAAAGGGTTTTGTTGACACCAAAGCATTCTGCTGTTAGGAGAGAGGTCACGTATGAATCAGGGAAAGGTTGTAGAATACATCGATCATGGGGACTTTATTATCGCCCTCTGCGTTCAGGACGACGGAACCCGTCTGCACCTCCTGACTCCGACCAATCGTGAAATGAATCTCTCTCCCAAGCGAGCCATCCTCATTTCCAAATTTTCCTTCAATGTCCAAAGCCCCCGGGAGGAGGTCCTGCGCAAACTCAAAAAGACTGAAGAGGAGAGAAACAGGCTAAAGGAACAAGTGCAAGTTCAAGAGCTCTGGGAACTCGTGAAAGACGATGCAGAGAGCTATGACCACGCCTATCTTGCACAACTGTGTTTCGGTGAACAGATCACCGACGATCACATCTCTGGCCTGGTGAGAGCCCTGTTTGAAGACAAGCTGTATTTCAAAATGAAGGACGACCGTTTCGTTCCCAATTCCGAGGAGAAAATTGCCAATGCCTTGGCTCAGGTGGCGCAAGAGGCTTCCAAAGAGGAAAAACTCAGAGAGGGAAGCGAATGGCTGCAAGGAGTGCTTGAAAGCAAGCCCGTTCAAGAACCCCGATGCAGGGAAGAAATCACAAAGGTTCTTGCCGACCTGGCCCTCTACGGGGAAGACTCCCCCACCCTCAAATTCGGGAAAGAGCTCCTCCAGCGCGCCGGAGTGCATGACATTCGCGAAGCAAGACGCATTCTCGTTAGCCTTGGAGTCTGGAGCGAAGATGAGAACCTCGATCTCCTTCGGTTTGAAATCAGGGTCTCCTTCGGGGAGGAGCTGGTCAAGGAATCGGAGCAGATCTGCGGTGCCGAGATCCCGCCGGGAGAACGAGAGGACCTTCGGGATCTGAAGGTGTGGACCATTGATGGGCCCACGACCAGGGATTTTGACGACGCCCTGAGCTTGGCTTATGAGGGAGACAGAATTCAGCTCGGTATCCACATTGCGGACGTGGCCGGTGTCATCGAGCCCGACAGCCTCCTGGATGAGGAAGCCGCTCAGCGGGGGACTTCTCTTTACCTTCCCAGGCATCAAATTCCTATGATTCCGGTTGGCCTTTCGCAGGAAACCCTGAGCCTCAAGCAAGGGCGTGATCGGCCGGCCCTTTCCTTGATAGCCGTGCTGGACAGGGAAGGAACCCTGATCGAGTCCCGCTTTGTGCAGAGCCTGGTCCGGGTGGAAAAACGGTGGACCTATGACGAGGTGAACGAGAGCTTCGACAGAGAACCTCTTTTTCAGGAAATGCGACGATTGAGCCGTCTCATGCGACAGAGGCGACTGGAGCAGGGGGCCCTTGTGCTTTCCCTTCCGGAAATTGCCGTGGACGTGACCGCCCACGGGGCCGTTGCGTTGCACAAGATCGAGCAGGACACGCCCTCACGAGTGATGGTGGCGGAATTCATGATAGTCTACAATTGGCTCGCCGCAAGGTTTTGCAAGGAGCACGCGATTCCTGCGATTTACAGATGCCAGGAGGCGCCGGCCGAAAGACTGTCTCCGGAAGAGACCAACTACATTTATTACGTTTTCAAGCAGCGCCGCAAGCTCAGCCCTCTTTCCATCCACACGGAGCCCAAGCCTCACAGTAGCCTAGGAGTGGACATGTATACGACCGTGACCTCCCCGATCCGGAGGTACTATGATCTTTTGGTGCAGCGCCAGATCAGGAACTATCTCAGCCACGGCGCCGCGCTGTACTCCAGGGAAGAGATCGAGAAAAAGAGGCTCATGCTGGATCCGCTCCTAAAGAGCATCGAACTGCTCACGAGGAACAGCACAAGGTACTGGATTCAGAAATACCTGGCCCAGCATGTGGGGGAAAAATTTCCAGCCCTGGTCCTTGACGTGATCAGGAACAAGTACCGCGTGCTCTTGACCGACGTTCTCATTATTGCGGAGGTGAAAAGGGAAAACGGCCAGAATCTGCATGAAGGCCAGGAAATCACCGTGAAGATCCGGAAGTCGGATCCCTGGGAGGACTACCTGAAAGTGGATATTGAAAAGCGGTGACCCGCAGCCGTGCTTCAAATAGAGCGTTTTCCTTCCTGCGCTGCTGAAACACTCATTACTGTATTTCTGGACAAATGAGGCAAGGACAAGCTCGTTGTTCTGCAGAATCCGCAAGTTCAAAACATCGACTTTGATCCTGTTGTACTGTCTGGCGAGACGAGCCTTGTGTTCCTTCCACTGCTGCCAGTTCATGCCGGAAGCTGTGAAATCGGAGCTGTACAAGGACATGTACTTGTCCAGATCTTTTGTTTCCCAGGACGTCCTCCAGATTTCGACGATTCGGACCACCTCGTCTCGTTCTTTTTCCATTTGGGAGGGGTCCACCATTTCGATCCTTTCACTGACGATGACAGGGGTATCCTCAATACGGATGAAGTTGGCCAGGTCATCAATGTCCGAATTTTCTAAAGCCACGCAACCGTTCGTGTCTCTGGGCTTCAGCGGCCTGTTGAGACCGTGGAACCAGATCCCGTGTCCGTTCTTGCCTTCTCTTCGATCAATGTCATTCGGGTAGTCCAGTGCGTAGGCCCTTGAGCCGTAAAGGGAAAGAAGCTCTCTCTTGTCAATGGCTCTGACAAAGAAATACACGCCTTCCGGTGTCTTGCGATCGTTTTCGCGGAGTTTGGGGCCCTGATTTTCACCTGTGGTGCAGGTGTAGGTCCTGTGAGGTTTAGAGGGACTGTCTCTGTGGTACACATAGACCTTTTGTTGAGATTTGTCGACGAGGATTGCATAATCTGAGCCTTTTTCAGGCCATTTCAAAAGGGGGCTCGGAACCTTATCGGTCGGTGGTTTCGCAGCGAGAGTGATTGAAGAACCATCCCACCGGGCGGCTAGAAGCGAAAAAAAAGAAGCAAAGGGAAATTAAGCTGAACACGTAAAAGGGCTTCTTCTTTTTCATAGCTGATCTCTTGGGATCCTCCCCGTCACCTTTCTGTTTGAGCGTTGAAACACAGACTACCCGAAAACCCTCTGGAAGATATCCTCCACATGTTTCAGATGGTATTCGAGACTGAAAACTTCAGCGATATCCTTTTTGGTCAGGTGTTTCCGTATCTCTTCGTCTCCAAGAAGAAGGGACTGGAAGTCTCTGCCCGTGTTCCAGACCTTCAAGGCATTCCGCTGAACCATCTCATAAGCTTCTTGCCTTTCCAGGCCGAGGTCAGCGAGCTTGAGAAGCACCTGTTGCGAGTAGATCAGGCCCTTCATCTTGTTCAGGTTCTCGGTCATGTGATTCGGATACACCACAAGGTTTTTGACAATCCGTCTGAGCCGGTAAAGCATGTAGTCGATCAGGATCGTGCTGTCCGGACCGATGACCCTTTCCACGGAAGAATGGCTGATGTCCCTTTCATGCCACAACGCCATGTTCTCCATGGCCGCGATCGCGTTGGACCGCACAAGGCGGGCAAGGCCTGCAATGTTTTCGCACCCGATGGGGTTCTTTTTGTGGGGCATGGACGAAGACCCTTTTTGCCCCTTTTCAAAAGGCTCTTCCGCCTCCAGCACTTCCGTCCTCTGGAGATGGCGGATTTCCACGGCGATCTTCTCCATGGTGCCCGCCAAAATCGCGAGAGCCGTGAAGTACTCGGCATGCCGGTCCCGCTGAAGGATCTGGGTGGATATCTCTGCAGGCTTGAGGCCGAGCTTCTTGCAGGCAGAGGCTTCTACTGCCGGGGACACGTTTGCAAAGGTGCCGACCGCGCCCGAGAGTTTACCGTAACTGATGGTGTCCAGAGCAGCTTCAAGTCGCTTGAGGTTGCGTTTCATTTCCGCATACCACACCGCCAACTTGAGACCGAAGGTGATCGGCTCAGCGTGGATCCCGTGAGAGCGACCGATCATCACGGTGTTCTTGTGCTCGAACGCCCGCTCCTTGGTCACGGCCAGGAACCCTCTCACATCCTCGATGATCAAGGCCATGGCTTCTTTGAGGAGCATGGCGAAGCTGGTATCCAGAATGTCTGAAGAGGTGAGCCCCATGTGGATGAAATGGGAGTCAGGGCCGACATACTCGGCCACATTGGTGAGGAAGGCGATGACATCGTGCTTTGTTTTTTCCTCGATTTCGAGGATTCGATCCACATCAAAGCGGGCCGTCTTCTTGATGTTTTTCAACGCCTTCTTTGGAATGAGGCCTTCTTCGGCCATGGCTTCGCATGCGGCGATTTCGACATCGAGCCACTTGGCAAAACGGTTTTCCGTTTCCCAAATGCGGCCCATCTGTGGTCGTGTATATCGACTGATCATTAAACGATCCTTTTATCCGAAAACTGAGGAACTCTGAGTTCACTCCAAGTCCGAAGTGTCGCCCAAGTCGCTGCTATTACATGACAAGGCGCTAATTATAATATAGTTTAATGCAATTATAAATAATTGATGCTTATAAAGATGTCAAGAACATAAAAAGCCATGAATTTAAAACAGAACGAGGTTTTTAATTCAATCCATCTTATTGTGAATCGCTTTGCCCCAGCTTGCTCGGGAATCGGACACACGAGGTTCCCTTTTTGCCCGGGCAATTTATCCTTTATTTTATCCTTTGTTTCATCGGGTATCAAGACGGAATTTTCTTTGAAACCCTAAGCTTGACGAACTCGTAAGAACTCAAGCGGCGATTTAGCACCCATCTGGCCGCCATGGAGGGTATCGAAATCGCTCGTCTTAGGCAGTGTACACAAGGCGATAGACTGGAAACTCAAGTCAGAACCTTGTTTGAAATGGAGAAGTTGACAATTTGCTACTGCTCTTTGAACGTTTACCCGCCGTGCGAATCAGCAGGGAAAAACAAGCGCCGTTTTCGGCCACGGAGATATGGGAGGTTGAGTAGTCGATGGCGATTTCCCGTTTCGTTGGCAGCCCGATCGTTTTGGGTGGGGGCCTAGGCTTTACCCCGTACGGTCGCAGATCCTCAAGGGCTTTCCCACCTGGGGATCTTTTTTTAGGACCTCTTAGTCCTCTGCCTTTCAGGGAAAATCCTCAATCACTGAATTCTCGTTGTCGTTCTAAGAAGACAGTGGTAAATTTGAAAACATGATTTATTTTGGTTGAATTCCTGGAGGCAAGCAAAGATGAAGTGGATGCAGTTTCTTACTCCTGTGGCCGGCATGGATGCCGAAGAGGCAAGGGCGTACATGGGGGCTCACAAAGAAGGAACCTACACCCTCCTGGATGTCCGTCAGCCTTCAGAGTATGAAAAGGGACGGATTCCCGGTGCCAAACTCATTCCCCTGCCTGAGCTTGCGGGCCGACTAGGGGAGCTTGAGCCTCGCAAGCCGATCATTGCCTATTGAGCCGCAGGAGGCCGCAGCCGTGCTGCTGCGCAGTTTCTCGCTGGCCAGGGCTTTCAGGAAGTCTACAACCTGAAAGGCGGGATTGCCGCTTGGCAGGGCCTCAAAGCTTTCGGCCCTGCGGACATGGGAATGACTCCCCTGAGGGGAGATGAAACACCGCAGGAGGTGATCGTCATCGCCTACGGCATGGAGCAGGGGTTGGCGGACTTCTATTCAAGAGTGCTTGGCATGACAGGGGACCAGGAAGTCAAGAAGATCATTGAGAGGTTGCGTCAGCTAGAGGAAAACCACAAAGACAGGCTCTTTGGGCTGTATCAGAGTCTTGAACCGGCGACCCCGGCAAAAGCGCTCTTTGAAGAAAAGATTGTCGCAGGCGCCATGGAAGGGGGTTTTACCGGTGAGGAGTTCTTGGAGAAAAACAGGCCTCTGCTGGACACGGTTGAAAATCTTCTCAGCCTGGCCATGATGCTGGAGGCACAAGCCCTGGATCTGTATACAAGATACGCGCAAAAGGTCGAGGGCGTTCAAAGTCGCTCTGCGCTTCATGCCATTGCGGAGGAAGAAAAGGGACATCTAGCCGCCTTAGGCGGCCTTATGGAAGCAAGAGCTTGAGATTTGTAACGTGCTTGAATTAAATCGTTCCCACGGGTTGCTCAAAAACGTTCAGATACAAGGCGCCCGAAATCCCGAGGAGTGAGTCGTACAGTCCAGTACGTCGCAACGACGAGGGATGAGGCTTGTCAGCCTCTGGCTGGGCAACGCAGTAGATGGGCGTTTTTCAGCAACCCGCTTAAAAGAAAAAAGGAGGAAATAGATGGAAACCAAAGTGAAGATCTACACCTTGAGCTCCTGCAGTCACTGCAAATCGACCAAGAAACTTCTGGATGAATGCTCCGTGAAATATGAATTCACGGACGTGGATATGCTTCAGGGCGATGAAAGGACAGCCATTCTGGAAGACGTGAAGAAACTGAATCCCCGATGCTCCTTCCCCACCATCATCATCAACGACAAGGTGATCGTCGGTTACAAGGAGCAGGAAATTAAGGAGGCACTCGGTCTGTCATGAACGAGGTGGACAAGCTTTACGAGACTTTGAGGAAACTCCAGGAACCCAAGGGATACTATTTCAACAGGGACCGGGAGATGGTGACCGGCCTGCTCACAGGCCTTCTGGAAAATAAGAAGCGCTACGGCTACATGTGCTGCCCTTGCAGGCTCTCTTCAGGAGACCGTGCCAAGGATCAGGACATCATCTGTCCCTGCGCGTACCGGGCACCCGACGTAAAGGAATTTGGGAGCTGTTATTGCAGCCTCTATGTGTCCCGGGAGTGGAACGAGGGAAAGATTCCTCACGTGTATGTGGCGGAGCGACGGCCTCCTGAGAAAATGTTCACATAGCGCCGCGTTGGAGAAAAGAAGTTCGTCGTGAGGGTAACGGGATGAAGGGGACACAGAAAGGAATGGAACCATGAAGAATCAGACGGAAAAAGTGCTGGACGGTCTCAAGATCGCCATGGAAGCGGAACTCACCGGGCATCAGTTCTACAAGGCCGCATCAAAGAATACCAAAGATCTGAAAGGGAAAGAGACGTTCTCCAGGATGGCAGACGAAGAGATGGGACATTTCAATTACCTGCGCCACCAGTACCAGTCCATCCTCAAAAACGGAAAGTATGATTTTACGAAAAAGCTTCTAAGCAGCCATCCGAAAAGCGGCCCTATCTTCAGCAAAGAGATCCGGAACAGGATCAAGACCAGACACTTCGAAGTGAGCGCTCTGACCATCGGCATGAAACTGGAGATGGAAGCTGCGGGTTTCTACCGCGAGTGCGCAGCCAAAGCCGCGACTCCCGCGGCAAAAAAGTTCTACACGGAATTGGCGGAATGGGAGCAAGGCCACTACGATTCATTCAAGAACCAGCTCGAGCTGCTCAAAGAAGAATACCATGCGGCAAATCATTTCGTGCCGATGTAAGAAGGCTTCGCAAGAAGTCCCGTCATAACGGCCGGCTCTTTCGCCCGATCAGCCGCCGGGCGTAGAAGAGCGTAAACAGGGCAGCACTCCAGGTCACTGCGAAGATCCCCCACCAGATGCCTGTTAAACCTGTCTCGAACACGTGTATGAGCGACCAGAAAAGGATCGCGGGAGCCACGATCTGCCTGTACAACCCGATCCACAAGGCGTACAGGGGTCTCTTCATCCCCTGGAGCGCAGCCACGTGGACAAAGAGAACCACGTAAGCGTAGAAGACAAGGGCATCGATTCTGAGGTAGGTCGCCCCTATCCGGATCACCGATGGGTCGTCTGTGAAGAAAGTCATGAGATAATTCGCGCCCACCAAGACCAGAACCGTGCCGATCCCCATAAGAACGGCTCCGTAGAAAAGGGAAATGCGAAGGGTCTGATTGATCCGGTCGAACAGCCGGGCACCGTTGTTCTGAGCAACCAGAGTGAGGGTCGAGACATTGAGGCCGATGCTCGGGACCAAAACGATCTGCTCCACTCGCATGGCACTGCCGTAAGCGGCAACCGCTTCTTTCCCGAAGAGGCTCACGAAATAAGTAATCACGAAGATCCCCATTCCCACGGTGAGCATGTTGACACTGGCCGGCAATCCCTGACGGGCAATTTCCCTGAACGGTCCAAACTTCGGCAAAGCATTCGCCAGATCCTGCCTGGAAACAAGACCGGTCTGCAGAACCTTGTAACCCAGATACACACACCCCACCGCTTCCGCCGCCAGCGTGGCCAGGGCAATGCCCACAACCCCCATAGCCGGAACTCCGAGCCCGCCGTAAATAAACCACGGATCCAGCCCGATGTTGAGAAAGAAAGCCACGATCAGGATGTTTCGAAAGGGCTTGGTTTCCCCCTGAGCATTCAGGAACGCGTTGAACATGTAGAGCATTAGAAAGAGAACGGTGCCGAGAAAAAGCGTGTTCATGTAATCCAGCACCATGGAGAGGTACTCCCCCTTGGCGCCCAGGACCCCAAAGAGAAAAGGGGAAATCAGCAACCCGAAGACCGTGAGAGCCAGCGCGGTCAGGATTCCGAAAGAAATCCCTTGGACCGCATAGAGTTTCGCCTCCTCACGCTTTCCCGCTCCCAGCGCATTCGCGATCAGAGCTGTTGCACCTGTGGAGACCCCTGTTCCCGTAGCAATGATGATGAAAAACACAGGAAGAGATAGAGAGACGGAAGCAAGGGCCTGGGTGGAAATGAGGCCTGCGAAATACGTGTCCACCACATTGTACATGGTGTTGAAGAAGTACCCGATGCTGGCCGGAACTGCGATCCGCCGGACAAGCTCGGGAATGGGTTCCGTGGTCAAGGGGCTCTGCTGCGGCATCAGGCTTCGCTTCTCCGGAGATAGATCTCCCAACGCTCGATGACCAGGGAGAGGAAAAAGGTCAGGACGAGATAGAGCGCCGTGACGACGATCCAGACCTCGAAAATGAGGTAGGTCGCAGACATGAGTTCCATGCCCTGAAAGGTCAACTCCGGAATGGAAATCACGGAAACAATGGCCGAGTCCTTGATGGTTGAAATAAATTGACCGGCCAGAGGAGGAAGGATCCTCTGCGTCGCCAGAGGCAGGATCACGTAGCGCAGTTGCTGCCATCGCGAAAGACCGAGCGCATAGGCCGCCTCCCAGGTCCCCTTCTCAATCGATTCAATGCCTGCCCTCACGATTTCCGTGATGTAAGCGCCTTCAAAAATGGCGAGCGTGATGAGGGCGGAGACAAATGCCGAGAACATGGATGGGGGAGCCAGGAACAGGGCGACGGTATCCTGAAAACCTTGGGAGCGGGAAGAGAGAAAAGAGTCAATGCCCAGAAAGGACATGATCTGCCCGCTCAGGAAGTAGTAGAAAATGAAAATCAGCACCAGGGGCGGCACATTGCGGACCAGTTCCACATAGGTCCTGCCGATCAGTCGGCTGAAAAGGTTGTGGCTCACGCGGCAGAGCCCCATGACCAGACCGATGAGGGTCGCAAGGAAAGTCCCCCACAGGCTCAAGCGAATCGTGTTGTAGAGCCCAAGGAGCAGAACATTGGGCACCCAGCCTCCGCTCTCTTCATCAAACCGCAATAGAAACTGGGGCACTGAACTCCAGTCCCAGGTGTAATGAAGGTGGGTGTTGATCCGGTAGGCGGCATATCCCAGGGCGACCAGAATGACGCTGGCCAGGAGGAGATCGAAAAGCCGTATTTTCGCTTTCTTCTTGATCAAAGAACACCCTTCACGAGAAGGGCACTGCAGCAGAGTTCCTGCCTGCAGCACCCTCTCTTAAGAACTCACTTCACCAGGCTTTCCCATTCCGTCGTTTCAAACCAGTAGTGTTTGCGCTCAGCCAACCATCCGTCCGCCTGCCTGACCGTGATCCAGTTGTTGAAGTAATTGAGGGTGTCCACATCCCCCTTCTTGAGAGCGAATCCGATCGGTTCCTTGGTGAAAGTCTCATTGAAGGGCAAGAAGAGCTTGTCCGGATACTTCAGAGCCTGGTGGGCCGGCATGGGTGCCGAAGCGATGACCGCGTGGGCCTTGCCGTTGAGGAGTTCCTGGATCGCCTTGGACTCGTCGTCGAACTTGGTGAGCTGCGCATTGGGCATGAATTTCTGGGC
>Ga0316600_10000690_pt1 | contig 15935 bp, 15 predicted proteins | sample OWC_soil_day5_CT_FD_207652 | JGI IMG/M metagenome (GOLD analysis project Ga0316600, IMG submission 207652) | Wetland soil microbial communities from Old Woman Creek delta, Ohio, United States - OWC_soil_day5_CT | ecosystem: Environmental > Terrestrial > Soil > Wetlands | place: USA: Ohio... | reverse complement strand
CTCCTCGACGCCGACGCAGTGTTTGTTTCACCGATAGTGCACGCACCGCAGCGGGGCAAGAGGATCGCGGCGGCGTACCTGACAGCGGCGTTCCATGTGTTCTTCAATCCGACATTTCGCTACGTCCGGGAGATCATCGGGAACTCGGACGCAATGCTCGAGTTCGAGACCGAGATCGACGGTGTGCTGGTCAACGGGGTCGACATCATCAAGTGGAACGAAGCGGGACGAATCGTTGAATTCAAGGTGATGCTTCGTCCGCTCAAAGCGATCAATCTCATTCATCAACGCATGGCGGCCATGTTGCAGGCCGGACAGTGACCGCTTCGGGCCGACCGCAGTGCGCGGTTCAGGCTCCTGCAATCGTGACCTGGACTGCAACGACCGCCGACGCCCTGGAGGCCAGGATGACGACCGACTGCATCGACCGCCGCACGGCTGTGAAACTGATGGTGGCTGCCGCCGCGGCCGCGATCGCACCTCCCGGAATGACCGCCGTTACGCCGCGCGCGATGACCACGCGCAAGGTGCCGAGTTCGGGTGAGGAGATCCCCGTGATCGGCATGGGCTCCTCGAACACTTTCGACGTCGGGCGCGCGGCGGCGGAACGGGCGCCGCTCGGCGTGGTGCTCCGCAGCCTCGTAGACGGCGGCGGAGCAGTGATCGACACCTCGCCGATGTATGGCCGCGCAGAATCCGTGCTCGGCGACCTGATTGACGACCTTGGCCTCCGGCCCAGGCTGTGGCTCGCCACCAAGGTGTGGACGCGGGGACGCGAGGCCGGCTCGGCGCAGATCGAGCAGTCGTACGCACGGCTGCGCACCGAGCGCCTCGAGCTGCTGCAGATCCACAACCTGCTCGACTGGCGCGAGCACGTGCCCACGATCCGGGCGCTGCAACAGTCCGGCAAGCTGCGCTACTCCGGTATCACGCACTATCGAGCCGACGCGCACGCCGAGCTCGAGCGCGTGCTCGCAGCCGAGCGTTTCGACTGGCTGCAGGTGAACTACTCGCTCGCCGAGCCGGAGGCCGAGACACGCTTGCTGCCCTTCTGCCGCGAGAAGGGCATCGCCGTGATGGTGAACCGCCCCTTTGCCGACGGCGCGCTGTTCGCGCGTGTGCGCGGCAGGCCGCTGCCGTCGTGGGCGGCGGAGATGGGCTGCGCGAGCTGGGGACAGTTCTTCCTGCGCTGGGCAGCCTCGAACCCGGCGGTCACCTGCGTCATCCCCGCGACCTCGAAACCGCAGCACATGGCCGACAACGTGGCGGCCGGCCAAACGCCGCTGCCGGACGAGGCGCAGCGAAAGCGGATGAGGGATCACTGGACGACGCTGTAGCCGCCGCCGGATCCCCTCCGCTCACCCCGAGACCCTGCCTGCCCGTCGCGGACGCTCCGCGCGGCCGTGAAGCCGGTCGGCGTCGGCTTGCAAAGTTATTCCATATATGAGACAAATAGACCCATATATGGAACTCGAGATCGAACGACCGATCCTGGCCGCCTGCCGACGATGGCTCCGACCCGTCGCGCGGTGGCTGCTGCGGTCGGGGGTCACGTGGAAGGAGTTCGCTGAGTTGTCGCGCAGCGTGTTCGTCGTGACTGCGTCGGCGGAGTTCGGAATTCGCGGCCGCCCGACGAACGTGTCCCGCGTGGCCCTGCTGACCGGGCTGTCGCGCCGCGACGTGCGCCGCATCCAGGACGTCGCGAGTGCGTCGCCCTCGCCGGCCGCCGAGGAATCGCTGAACCACGCGAGCCGCGTACTGACCGGCTGGCACCTGGACTCCGACTTCCTAGAGCCGGACGGACGGCCTCGCGTACTGCCCGCCGACGGCCCGGGCGCTTCGTTCGCGCAACTGCTGCGCCGCTACGCTGGCGACATCCCGGCGACCGCACTGGTCAAGGAGCTCGTCAAGTCGGGCTCCGTCGAGCGCCTGCAGGATGGTTCATACCGGGCGCTGCGCCGCTACTACATGCCGCGTGCGATGGACGGCCGGGCCGTCGAGCGTTCCGGCAGTGTGCTCGCGGACCTCGCGACCACCCTCGAGCACAACCTCTCGCGCGAACCGGACGAGCCCTCGCGCTTCGAGGGCCGCGCCCAGAACCGCCACATCGACCCACGTCACCTGCCCGCCTTCCGCGCCTTCGTCGAGCGCGAGGCGCAGTCAATGCTCGAACGCGTGGACGACTGGCTCAGCACTCACGAGGCGCCGACCGGGGAAGCGGGCCTGCGCCTCGGCATCGGCGTGTACGCGATACACGACACGACTCCTGGAGAACCCTGATGAACACTCGACCCCTGACTCCCTGGCTGCCCGCACTGCTCGCGCTCTCCCTGCTGGGATGCGGAGGGGGTGGCGGCGGCGACGGCAACAACCAGGTCAGCGGCATCGATCGCGGCGGCATCGCGTTCGCCCAGGGTCCGATCAACGGCTTCGGCAGCGTGATCGTGAACGGGGTTCGCTACTCGACCGCCGGCGCCACGATCACGATCGACGACCAGCCGGGCGTCGAGTCCGACCTGCGCGTCGGCCAGGTCGTCAGGGTCGAGGGCCGGCTGGATGCGGGCGGAACGACCGGCACGGCGACCAGGATCTCCTACGACGACGACGTCGAGGGCCCGATCCAGTCGATCGAGCCCGCCGCGGACACGCTGATCGTGCTGGGCCAGACGATCAAGGTGGGTCCGTCCACCTCGTTCGACGATCGCATCTCGCCCCGCTCGCTCGCGGGCCTCGCGGTCGGCGACCGGATCGAAGTGAGCGGGCTCGTCACGGCCGGCGGCGTGATCGAGGCGACGCGGATCGAGCTCAAGTCGGCATCGTCGGCCGTCGAAGTGAAAGGCACGGCGGGCTCGGTGGATACGGTCGCGCGCCGATTCCGCATCAACGATCAGCAGGTCGACTACTCCACCGCCCAGCTCGGCAACTTCCCGGGCGGCCAGCCCGCCAACGGCGACCTCGTCGAGGTGACGGGCAGCGTGAACGGATCCGGTGTGCTGGTCGCCACGCGCGTCGAACGGCGCAGCGCGTCCCTTGCCGGCACGACGGACGACTCCGCCGAAATCGAGGGACTCGTGACGCGCTTCGTCTCCGCCGCCGATTTCGACGTATCCGGCCAGCGCATCACGACCACCGCGAGCACGGTGTATGAGGGCGGCACGTCCGCGAACCTGGCGCTCGATGCAAATGTCGAGATCGAGGGCGGATTCGACGCCAGTGGCCGTGTCGTCGCGCGCAAGGTGCAGTTCCGCCAGGAGAGCGACGTCGAGTTCGTGGGCCCCGTCGATGTCGTAAGCCCATCCGCAGGCACGCTCGTGGTGCTCGGCGCCACGGTGCGCACCAATCCGCTCACCCGCTACGAGGACCAGAGCTCAGCAGACGTGGAACGTTTCAGTCTCGCGGACCTGCGCGTCGGGGACTACGTCGAAGTGCGTGCCTACAGGGATGCTGGCGGTCTCGTCGCCACGCTGCTCGAGCGCGACGACCTCGAATCGGGCGTCGACGTGCAGGGACCGGCGACGTCGGTCGCGGCACCGAACCTCGTCGTCGGCGGCGTGTCGGTGACCACTGATTCGCGGACCGAATTCCGGAATAACGACGGCGGGTCGATCACGGCCGCAGCCTTCTTCGCCGCGGCGCCAGGCCGCGAGGTGAAGGTGCGCGGCACGCTGGTCGGCAACGTCGTCCTGGCCGAAAGGGCCGAGCTCGAGGACTGACCGGGAATCCGGGGTATGGCGGGCGCGATTCGCGCCCGAACCGATCAGTGCCGGGCTTCAACAGAGGTGTGAGATGAAGTTGATCGAAAGTAGATACGTGCTGGCGGCAGCGGTCTCGCTGCTCGTCGCCGCCTGCGGTGGCGGCGGGGGCGGAGACGGCACCTCGGGCGGAGTTACGCCGCCCGCCTCGCCGCCGACGGGCGGCGCTGAGAAGACCGTGTTCGTCACGGGTGCGATCACGGGCTTCGGCAGCGTGATCGTGAACGGCGTGCGCTACGACACGACCGGGACCGACGTGCGCATCGACGACCGGCCTGGAACGGCGGCCGAGCTGCGCGTCGGCCAGGTGATCCGGCTCGAGGCGCAGGTTGATGACCGCGGCCAGGCGCGGGCGATCCGCATCGAGGAGCAGCATCTCCTGCAAGGCTCCGTGCAGTCCGTGGATGTGGCGACCGGGACCGTGACGGTTGCGGGGCAGCTCGTGCGCGTCGACGACGAGACGTCGTTCGACGACTCGATCACCGGGGGTTCGCTGGGCGGCATCGCCGTGGGCCAGCGCATCGAGGTGCACGGGTTCTCCGGCTCCGACGGACGCGCGCGCGCCACCCGCATCAACCGGACCGAGCCGGGCGAGGTCGAAGTGGAGGTCACGGGCCTCGTGACGAACCTCGATACGGCCGCGATGCGCTTCCGCGTCGGCGACCTCGTCGTCGACCATTCGACCGCGACGCTCGAGGACTTCGGGTCGGCGGGCCTGAGGGACGGCGACCTCGTCGAGGTCAAGGGACGCGACTTCCTCGCCGACGGCACGCTGCGCGCCACGCGCATCGAGAAGGAAGACGGCGGCGCGGGCGGCACGGCCGGCGGGGAGGCGGAGTTCGAGGGCCTCGTGACGCGCTTCGTCTCGACGATCGACTTCAGTGTCGCCGGGCAGGCCGTGACCACGACAGCAAGCACGGTCTACCTGAACGGCACCGCGGCGGACCTCGCGCTCGACCGCAAGGTCGAAGTCGAAGGCCGCCTGGATGCCGCGCGAGTGCTCGTCGCCTCGAAGGTTGTCTTCAAGCCGGCCACCTCCGTTGCGCTGTCCGCGCCGGTCGAGTCCGTCGACGTTGCTGCAGGCACGGTGCGCGCGCTCGGCATCACCATCACCGTGGACGCGTCGACCCGTCGCGAGGACAAGGCGAGCGACGATCCATTCTTCTCGCTGGCCGACCTGCGTGTCGGCGACTGGATCGAGGTGAAAGGCTATCCGGACCCTGCCACCACCGGACGGATGATCGCGACGCGCCTCGAGCGTGACGAGCCGGAGGACGAGGTCGAGCTGCGCGGACCTGCGGACGGACTGCAGGCGCCCGGCTTCCGCATCCTCGGTGTCGCCATCGAGACCACGCCGGGCACGGAGTTCGAAGACGAGGATGCGAGCATCGATGCCGCAACCTTCTTCGCACGCGCCGCGGGCCAGACGGTCGAGGTGGATGGCCGCTGGAACGGCGCGACGCTGATCGCCGACGAGGCCGAGATCGAGCGACGCGAGGGCACGGCGCCGCCGCCTGCCCCGCCGCCGCCCGTGACGCCGCCGCCGGTCACGCCCCCTCCTCCCGTAACGCCGCCTCCGGTGACACCACCCCCGCCGGTCACGCCGCCCCCGCCCGTGACGCCCCCGGCGCTCGACGGTGCGGCGCTCTACTCGGCGAACTGCTCGTCATGCCACGGCGCGATCAACGCGATCCGCAGCATGTCGGCCTCGAATCGCGAGGCGGCCGACTTCAGGCGAGCGATCAATGCGAATCGAGGCGGGATGGGCTTTCTCGCCTCCCTGACCGATGCTCAGCTTCAGGCCATTGCAGCCGCCATCGCAGGTGCGAATCCATAGGACTTCACGAACCCCGGACCTCCCCCGGTCCGACTCGGGCGGGTGGCGCAGGCCTCCCGCCCATTTTTTTACGTTTCTTCTCGCAACCGCCGAGCCATCGCAGGATGCCAGGCGCAGTGTCGCTCAGCTCTGGCCGTACCCCTGCTGGCCGGCAATCCTCGGACTGCGGAAGGTCCTGATTAACGTTTCGCCTTTTAGCGAAATAATTCGCGCCATGGCTGGCAAGCCTCTTGGCGCATCTCCCGACGAAGTATTCAAGGCTCTCGGGAACCCCGGACGCCTGACGCTCGTCCGCACCCTCATGGACGGCGAGCGCTGTGTCTGCGACCTCGTGCACGCACTCGGGCTCGGTTGGTCCACGACATCCAGGCACCTGGACGTCCTGCGCGAAGCCGGCGTCGTCTCCAGCGACAAGCGGGGGCAGAAGATTTTCTATCGGCTCGAACTGGACTGCGTGCCGCATTTCATCGATTGCCTCGACAAAGCACGCGCCGGCCGCCCATCGAAGCGTCTCGCTTGTGATTGCGCCTGAGGCGTCCCGACGGAGCATGCCATGACCACCCTGACTCTCGACCCGGGCGTGCGGCATGAGCTGAAGATCTTCGGTCTGCTGGCCGCTGTCTTCGCGGCCGTCTACTTTCTGCCGGTCGGGCAGCCGCGGTTCGATGGCGCCGTAACCGAAGCGCTCGAGCTGACCAAGTGGTACGCGCGAGAGCACGTCGTGTTGTGCTTGCTGCCTGCCTTCTGGATCGCAGGCGCGATCGCAGCGTTCGTCTCGCAGGCGTCGGTCATGCGCTTTCTCGGGCCCACCGCACCCAAGCCACTGGCGTACGGTGTCGGGTCCGTGTCGGGGTCCATTCTCGCCGTGTGTTCGTGCACGGTGCTGCCGCTGTTCTCCGGTATTTACCGCATGGGTGCCGGACTCGGCCCGGCAACGGCATTCCTCTACTCGGGCCCGGCCATCAACGTGCTTGCAATCGTGATGACCGCCAAGGTTCTGGGCGTCCAGCTCGGCCTCGCGCGCGCGGCGGGCGCGGTGGTGTTCAGCGTGGTCATCGGATTGCTCATGGCGCTGATCTTCCGCAACGAAGAGCGTCAAAAAGCCGCCGCAGCGGTTGCGATGCCTGAGACAGAGGCCGGACGACCCCTGTCGCAGACGGCCGCCTTTTTCGCCGTGCTGGTTGGCATCCTGGTATTCGCGAACTGGGGCGCGGCGTCACAGACGACCGGATTCTTCGCCGCAGTGTACTCGGTGAAATGGTGGGTGACCTCCGCGCTCGGCGTCGTGCTGGCGGTCATGTTGTGGCGCTGGTTCAAACTCGAGCCGAAGCGCATCGCCACGGTTGCCGCCGCAACGTTGATCACAGCGATCGCGATCCCCGGCCATCCGACGTGGCCGTTTCTCGTCGCGGTCCTGGGACTCGCGTGGCTCACGGCCGGTCTCGAGGGCGAGGCGGGCGAGTGGTTCAACCAGGCGTGGGATTACACCAAGCAGATCGTGCCGCTGTTGCTCGGCGGTGTGCTGGTCGCGGGCTTCCTGCTCGGGCGTCCCGGGCACGAGGGGATGATTCCGTCGGAGTGGATCAGCAGCCTCGTGGGCGGCAACTCGATCGCCTCGAACCTGTTCGCAGCCGTCTCCGGCGCGTTCATGTACTTCGCCACCTTGACCGAGGTCCCGATCGTGCAGGGGCTGGTCGGCAGCGGCATGGGGTCCGGTCCCGCCCTGGCACTGCTGCTCGCGGGTCCCGCCCTGAGCCTGCCGGCCATGCTGGTGCTCAATTCGATTCTCGGCCTGAAGAAGACCATCACGTACATCTGGCTGGTCGTCGCCATGGCGACGATCACGGGGTGGGGTTACGGCCTTCTGGTGAACTGACGGGGGGCAACCCTCAGGAGACAAGTCATGAAGATCCAGATCCTCGGCTCCGGCTGCGCCAAGTGTCGTGCACTCACCGCGGTAGCCGAGCAGGCGGCGCACGACCTGGGCCTGACCTACGAGCTCGAAAAGGTCACCGACGTGAAGCGATTCGCCGATTTCGGCGTGATGTTCACGCCGGCGCTGGTCGTCGATGGCTCCGTGAAATTGAGCGGCAAGGTGCCGTCGCTCGGCGAAGCGAAGATGCTGCTGAGCTGACCATGAAACCAGTTCTCAAGTGGACCCTGATCGGTCTGGTCGCAGCGGGTTGCCTGGCGGCGGTGCAGATGGCGAGACAGGCGTCCGATTTGCCCGCTGTCGACCAAGGGGTCGTCACGACTCAACCGGGTGTGGCTGCCGATGCCGTCCTGGTGACCTACTTCAGCAGCGACGTGCGCTGTGCGACCTGTGTGCGCATCGAGCGCCTGACCCGGGAGACCGTGGAGCGTAATTTTGGTCCGGAGTTGGCCATCGGCCGCATTGCGCTGCGAACCGTGAATCTCGATGGCCCAGGCAACGAGCACTTCGTCCGTGATTATTCGCTGATCAGCAAGACCGTGATCGTCTCGGACCTGCCGCAAGGAGAACCTCCAGCAGGTCTGGACGAAGCAGAAGAATGAGCAGGCATTCGAGGCATATGTGGTCGAGGCCGTGCGACGCCACTTGAGCCTGGCCACGTGAGTGTCCTGGCTAGCCTGGCGGCCGCGATCTGGCTCGGGCTGGTCACTTCCATCAGTCCGTGCCCGCTCGCGACCAACATTGCGGCCACGTCGTTCCTCGCACGGCGCCTGGAATCGCAGCGGCGGGGTGTGCTGGGAGTGCTGGCAAGCCGGGATTCAGGCAGTCACCGGCTGGATCATTCTCGCCGTCGGTATCTGTCTGACTCTGACCGGTACGCTGAAGGTCGTTTGGAAATCATCGGACCTTGGTGGCTGAGAGGAACGGGCAAGTGAGCGCCGCGCACGAACACAGCCACGCCCCCTGCGACTTCAGCCGGGCCTTTGCCGTCGGTATAGGACTGAATATCGCGTTTGTCGCAGTCGAGTCCTTCTATGGCTGGAAGATCAGTTCGCTGGCTCTGCTCGCCGACGCCGGCCACAACCTCAGCGACGTGGCGGGCCTCGCCTTGGCGTGGGCGGGTGGAATGGCGGGGCGGCTTGCGCCTGACAGTCGCCACACCTATGGCTGGCGTCGCGCATCGATTTTCGCGGCGTTCGCCAATGCAGTCCTGCTGCTCGTCGCGATGGGATCGCTGGCTTGGGAGGCCATCGGACGGCTGCGAGTCCCCGTCCAGACCGAAGGCCTGACGATGATCGCAGTGGCTGCGGTCGGAGTCGTCATCAACGGTGCTACGGCAATGCTGTTCATGTCTGGACGGTCACGCGATCTCAATATCAGGGGTGCGTTCCTCCATATGGCCGCTGATGCGCTGGTGTCGCTCGGTGTCGTGGCCGCCGGAGCCCTGTACCTGTGGACCCGCTGGACCTGGCTCGACCCGGTGGCCAGTCTCGCAATCGCCGTGGTCATCGTCGTCGGTACGTGGCGGCTGTTCCGGCAGAGTCTTCATCTGATGTTCGACGGGGTGCCGGACTCCGTTGACCTGAAAGACGTGCGGGCGTACCTGTTGTCGCAGCCCGGCGTCGAGGACGTGCACGATCTGCACATCTGGGCCATCAGCACTTCGGACATCGCGCTGAGCGTTCACCTGCTCATGCCCGGCGGATATCCAGGCGAGCCGTTCATCGATGCTGTTACTGCCAGGCTGCATGACCGCTTCGAGATTTCCCACCCCACGATACAGATCGAGACTTCCCAGAAGAACCATGGCTGCGAGCAGCAGCCGAAACGGGGGTGATCAAGGGTGATACCGCGCGATGGCGACGGTACGCTCACGAATCGGCGGCCACTGCGCACGCCCTCAGCTGCGCTCCGGCAGATTGTTCTCGTCCTGGGCCCGGAGCACGCCCGCCGCGACTAGTTCGGCCTTCATCTCCGGCGAGAATTCGAAATGGATTCCCTCTCCGGTGAGTTCCTTCAGGACGGGCAGGCGGATACCACAGCAGTGGCCTTCCACGCGGAAGGCCTCCGGATCGACCGCTGGACCTTTGATGTCGGTCATCGGGCTCTCCACCGAACCATTCCACGGTCCGGCCATCACTCGCGGCTCTACCGGAATTGTGCCGCGGCAGGCATGCCGGGCGCATCCGTGGAAGTAGGGTCGCGCTTCAGCGAGAGGTCGCGCGACGATAGCCGGCCCAGCGGATTGGCCTCGACGCCGGTCACGGCCGGCTTCACGAGGCGCTTGGAGACACGGAAGAAGACCGGCACGACGCCGACGTCCTCAAGCAGCGCCGCCTCGGCGTCGGCGAGCAACGCCATCCGCTGCGCAGGTGTGGCGGCCGCTCGCGATTGCGCGAGCAGTTTGTCGTAGAGCTCGCTGCGGTAGCCGAGCGTGTTCTGCGGATTCGAGGACTCGAACACGCCTGCAAAGGCTTCGGGGTCCACGAAATCGGCCGACCAGCCGAGCCGGATCAGGTCGCACTCGCCCGGCGAGCGGCGCGTGTCGAGATAAACGCCCCACTCGAGCTCCACGATTCGGGTCTCGACTTCTAGAGCGGTGCGCCACAGATCCGCCAGTGCCACGGCAGTGCGATGGTGGTTCGCGCTCGCGTCCGTGCACAGCGTCAGCGTGTCGGGCGCATGGCCGCGGGAGCGGGCGGCGGACCAGAGCCGGCGCGCCGAGTCGGCGGCCTGTTCGTAGGGGAGTCCCTGCCATGAAAAGCGGGCCGGGGCGTACCCGGTGATCCCCGCCGGAATCCACCCGTACGCGGGCAACTCGCCCGCACCTGTGACCTGGCGGGTGATGCGGTCGCGGTCCACGGCCATCGCCAGCGCAGTTCGTGCGTCCCGGTCGGCCAGCCGCTCCATGTTGACTGCGTAGGCGTAGACGCCGAGGTACGGCGTGATACGGAGTTCGTCGGGCAACTCGGCTTGCAGCGAGGCTACGTGCGTGTTCGGCACTTCGCTGGTGATGTCGATTTCGCCAGTACGGTAGAGGTTCAGCTCGGTGCCCAGGTCCTGGACGGTGAGGTAGATCACTTCGTCGAGCGCGACGCTGTCCGCGTCCCAGTAGAAGGGATTCCGCTCGAGGAGCAGGCGCTCGCCCACCGTGCGTTCCCGCAATCGGAACGGACCGCTGACGGGCGTCGTGCCGTCGAATTGGTCGCGCGGGTACCGCGGAGCCGCTGCAGGCAGCGCGAGCAGGGCCGGCAGCTGCGGAAGCGCACGCTCGAGGGTCAGCCGCAGGTGCCGGGCATCGGGGGCTTCGACCGTCCGTAGCGCATCGAACAGGCCCGCGTAGGGCGCGGTGGAGTCCGGTCGGCTGAGCTCGAGCAGCGCGGAGGAGAAGTGCCCGGCGGCAAGGGATTCGCCGTTGGACCATTTCAACCCGTTCCGCAGGCGGAACAGGTAGCGGCGGCCGTCCTCGGAGACTTCCCAGGATTCAGCGGCCCCCGGGCGGATCGACCCATCGGGAGCCGACCGCGTCAGGCCCTCGTGCAGCTCGGCCGCGATCGCAAGCGCGGCGTTGTCCTCGGCGAGTCGTGGGTCGAGCGTGTCCGGCTCCGCACCGAGTGCGCGGCGCAGTTTCAGTGGCTCGCGCCGATCCACGTCGACCACGGGTTCGTCGCGGCCGCTGCAGGCGGCCATGGAGGCCAGGACGACGACGCTGCCCACCCCTGCCAGGAGCGCCGGCTGCCGGCATTTCTGCCGTCCGGCGCCGGATGGAGGGTCGGGCCCCATGGACGGCGAGCCCGCCGTCAGCCCGTCACGCGCCGCCACAGCGCTCGGCCGACGAGCCGCGTCTTGGTCGGCAGGTCGAAGCGCTCGAGGTTTGTCTTGACGATGCCCTCGGTGAAGCGAGTGCGCTTCGAGTAATCGATGCGTACGTCCACCAGCACCGGGCGCTTGGTGGCAGCGACCTCGAACGCCTCCTCGAGCGCGCGTTCGATGCCGGCGTCGTCGTCGATCCGGATGAAGGCCGCGCCTGTCGCCTGCGCGACGCCCGCCACGTCCAGCGGCCCGAGCACCGTGCAGGTCTTGCGGTTGTAGGGGATCTGCTGCGCCTGCGAGATCTGCGCGAGCTCGCCGTCGCTGAACACGAACACGATCACGCCGAGGCGCAGCGCCGTGGCGGTGGCGAGCTCGAGGCCCGTCATGCGGAAGGCGCCGTCGCCCACGATGCCCACGACGTCCGTCTTCGGCCGCGCGAGCTTGGCGCCGATGGTCGCGGGCACGCAGTAGCCCATGCAGTTAAAGTCGGTCGGCGAGATGAACCCGCGCGGTCGGTGGATCGGCATCAGCTCCGCCGCAAGGAAGGTGTGGTTGCCGTCGTCCACCACCACGGTCGCGTCTCCCTCGAGGTGATCGCGCAGCGCCGCGAAGAACCGCGCCGGATTCACCCGCCCCTTCGAGTCGTGCGCGTACCACTCGTCGCGGTAGGCCGCCTTGTCCTTCGCGATCTGCGCCGCGACCGCGTCACGGCGCTTGTTCGCCCCCGGCAGCTCCGGCAGCGCCTCGAGCAGCTGCGCAAGCACCAGCGAGGCGTCGCCCTCGAGCGCGACGCGCGCAGGGTAATTGGCGCTGAAGACGGCCGGGTTGATGTCCACGTGGATCAGGTCTGCGGGCGGCTCGTAGCCGTAGCTGCCGGTGGCGATCTCGCCGAAGCGGTTGCCCACGGCGAGCAGGCAGTCGCAGTCGCGCAGGGCGTTCTCGGCGGCCGGCACGGCGGCGCGACCCACGCAGAAGCCGGCGTGCAGCGGGTGGTTCGCCGGGAACGCACTCAGGCCTTGCAGGGTCGTGGTCACCGGCGCGCCGAGCCGCTCGGCGAGCGCCGCGACCTCGCGGGTCGCGTCGACGGCGCCCCAGCCGACGAACAGCGCCGGCCGCTCCGCCGCCGCGAGCAGGCGCGCGGCCTGCTCGACCTCCGCCGCCGAGCAGCGCGCCTCGCGCTCGACGGGGCCGCCGTAGCCGGGCGCCGAGCCCGCCTCGCCCGCGATCAGCTGCAGATTGACCGGGATCTCGACGAACACGGGCCCGGGCTCGCCGCTGGTCGCCACCCGCACCGCCTCGTAGATCGTGGGAATGACGTCGGCGTGCCGCTCGATGAGCCACGTGCCCTTGGTGATGGGCTTCAGGATCGCGTGCTGGTCCACATCGTGCAGCTGGTAGCGGCGGCCCGTGTCGCGACGGATGCCGCCCGCGATCACCAGCATCGGGATGCCATCGAGGAAGGCCTCGGCGATGCCGCTCGCGGCGTGCGTGACACCCGCGGCCGGCACGATCACCAGCGTGCCGAGGCTGGTGCCCGAGCGGCTCACGGCGTCCGCCATGAACGCGGCGCCCACCTCGTGCCCGACCAGCACCGGCGTGATGCTCGCCGAGGCCGCGAGCTCGTCGTAGATCTCGGTGTTGTGAACGCCCGGGATGCCGAACGTGTAGCGCACGCCGACGATCTCGAGCGCCTCGCGCAGCAGGGAGGCGGCGGTTCGGCTCATGGCGGAGCTCCGTTCGAGGGTCGATTGCCAGCGAACATTCTAGGCGATCGCCACACTGGCAGGCGGCGCGGCCGGTGCTAGATTGCGCCGGGCAGCCAGAGGTGGAGTCAGTCATGCAGGTCGTCCTTTTTACGGTCGTCGCCGTAGTCCTCTACCTGGTCGCCGACCGGCTGCTCAATGCCCTCGAGTTGCGTGCCGGCCGACGCTTCGAGTACCGCAGCCTGATTTTCTTCGCCATCCTGCTGCCGCTGGCCATGCTCGCTTTCGCGGTTATCCAGCGCCTCGTGCCCGCCCCCTGAGCGAAGCGTCTTTTGCAGTGCAGTTGATCCAGATCAAGGCGCCGCCCCCCGGAGCGGCGTAACAACCCCCCCACCGACGATGGTGCAGCGGGGCCGCCTTCGGACCCCTTCCCGAAACCAACGATTGCACCGGCAAGGGGGACGACATGACCGGATCCGATCCGCAGCACGACGGGGATTCGCCCGAGCGCGAACGCATACCGTTCTTCCAGCGGCTGATGGACAACCATTTCCTGCTGCTGTTCCTCGGCGTGACCATGCCGACGGTGCTCTACCTGATCTGGGGAATCATGGAAATCATCCAGATCCCACTCGCTTCACCCTGAGGTCATCGCCATGGCCATCACGCCTCCCAGCGAACGGCTCTGGTGGAAGGAGCCGATCCACAAGGTCGAGCTGATCTGGGTCATCGTGGCGTTCCTGTGGGGCGTCGCGATGTTCTTCACCATGATCTGGTGGCACGGCTTCGGACAGCAGAACATGTCCAACGAGGCCTACCGCATCCAGCCCTACCAGTTCGCCGAGAAGGTGGACGCCATGATCGCGGCGCATACCGTGCGGCAGGAGGGCGCCTTCCCGGTCGTCAAGCCGCCGCCGGGCGGCGACGTGTACCTGATGGGCCGCGTCTACATGTGGTGGCCCATGATCGAGCTCGAGAAGGGCCAGACGTACCGCCTGCACCTCTCGTCGATCGACCTGCAGCACGGCTTCTCGCTGCAGCCGCTCAACATCAACATCCAGGTGCATCCGGGGTACGAGAGCGTGATGACCATCACGCCGACGAGTTCGGGGGAATTCGGGATCGTCTGCAACGAGTACTGCGGCCTCGGCCATCACACGATGACCGGCCGGATCTACGTGGTCGAACGGACCTGAGGGCAACCCATGACCACCACCAACGGATTCCGCATCTGCCCCACGACCGGCCTCAAGGTCCACGGCGCGGCCGAGAGCCTGATCAAGGCCAACGCCGTGGTCGCGGTCGTGTTCCTGTTGATCGGCGGCCTCTTCGGCCTGTCGATCGCGCTCACCCGCTGGCCGGCGGTGCACCTGCTGCCCGCCGACTGGTTCTACCTCGCGCTTACCGCACACGGCCTGGACGTGCTGCTGGTGTGGATCATCTTCTTCGAGATGGCCGTCCTCTACTTCGCCTCCGCCGTGCTGCTCAACTGCCGCCTCGCCGCGCCGCGCTGGGCCTGGGCGCAGTTCGGGCTGATGCTGGTGGGCGCCGTGATGGTCAATGTCGCGGTCCTGCAGGGCAACTCGTCGGTGATGTTCACCTCGTATCCACCACTACAGGCGTCGCCCTGGTTCTACCTCGGCCTGATCCTGTTCGCGGTCGGGGCCCTGATCGGCTGCGCCGTGTTCTTCGGCACGCTGGTCGTCGCCAAGGACGAGAAGACCTACCAGGGGTCGGTGCCGCTCGTCACCTTCGGCGCGGTCACCGCCGCCATCATCGCCGTGTTCACGCTCGCCTCGGGCGCCATCATCCTGATCCCGACCTGGCTGTGGTCCGTGGGCCTCGTGAGCAACATCGACCCGCTGATGTACAAGCTGGTGTGGTGGGGCATGGGCCACTCCTCGCAGCAGATCAACGTGTCGGCGCACGTCGCGGTGTGGTACGCGATCGGCGCCATGGTGCTGGGGGCCAAGCCGATCTCCGAGAAGGTGAGCCGCACGGCCTTCCTGCTGTACATCCTGTTCCTGCAGCTCGCGAGCGCGCACCACCTGCTGGTGGAGCCGGGCGTCAGCTCGAGCTGGAAGATCTTCAACACGAGCTACGCGATGTACCTCGCCGTGCTCGGCAGCATGATCCACGGCCTCACCGTGCCGGGCTCGATCGAGGCCGCGCAGCGCGCCAAGGGCTTCAACAAGGGCATGTTCGAGTGGCTGCGCAAGGCGCCCTGGGGCAACCCGGCGTTCGCCGGCATGTTCATGTCGCTGGTCATGTTCGGCTTCCTCGGCGGCATTTCCGGCGTCGTGATGGGCACCGAGCAGATCAACCTGATCATGCACAACACGCTGTACGTGCCGGGCCACTTCCACGCCACGGTGGTGGCGGGCACGACGCTCGCCTTCATGGCGATCACCTACCTGCTGGTGCCGCTGATCTTCCGCCGGCACGTCATGTTCCCGAAGGTCGCGAAGCTGCAGCCGTACGTGTTCGCCATCGGCATCGCCGGAATCTCGCTGTTCATGATGGGCGCGGGCACGCTCGGCGTGCCGCGGCGGCACTGGGACATCACCTTCGCCGACGCGCTCACCACCTTCCAGTTCTCGCCCGCGGCCTTCCTGATGCTCGCCCTGAACGGACTATCCGCGATCCTCGCGGCGCTGGGCGGCGCGATGTACATCGTGGTGGTGGTCGCCTCGGTGTTCTTCGGGCGGCGCATCGGCGACACCGAGAAGGTGCAGCTCGGGCCCGCGACCGGCACGCAGGCCGCCGCGGCCGTGGCCAGCTACGGCAGCGCCGGCACGCTCAGGATCCCGGGCACCGTGATGCTGGTCGGCGTGTTCTTCGTCTCCTTCGTCCTGTACTACTTCGTGAACTGGAAGTACCTGGCGGAACTTTGGCCG
>Ga0316600_10000689_pt1 | contig 15969 bp, 12 predicted proteins | sample OWC_soil_day5_CT_FD_207652 | JGI IMG/M metagenome (GOLD analysis project Ga0316600, IMG submission 207652) | Wetland soil microbial communities from Old Woman Creek delta, Ohio, United States - OWC_soil_day5_CT | ecosystem: Environmental > Terrestrial > Soil > Wetlands | place: USA: Ohio... | reverse complement strand
AGCCATGCCACCTGGCTCAGCGGGATGCTGCGTCCGCTGGCGGTGGGCACATAGCCCTTGCCCAGGTCGGTGATCACCTGGCGCTCGTCCAGCGGCTGGCGCAGCACGATGTCGACCAGGTTGTCGCCATCGCGGAACTGGCCGATGATGCTGCCGTTGTTGATGGTGCGCGAGGCCTGGGCGATGGCCTGGCTGGACACGCCCAATGCCCTGGCCTTGTCCTGGTCGATCTCCAGTCGCAGCACCTTGACCGATTCGTTCCAGTTGTCGTTGATGCCGCGCAGGTTGGGGTTGCCGCGCATCAACGCCTTGACCTCGTCGGCCACCTTGCGCACCTGCGCCGGGTCGGGCCCGACCACGCGGAACTGCACTGGGTAAGGCACCGGCGGCCCGTTGGGCAGCAGCTTGGCGCGCGCCCGGGCCTCGGGGAATTCGCTCGCCAGCAGCTCGGGCAGTGCCGCCAGCGTGCGGTCGCGCGTCGCCTGGTCGCGCGGCATCAGCACCAGCTGGCTGACGTTGCTCTGCGGGAAAATCTGGTCGAGCACCAGTACGAAGCGTTCGGCGCCGCTGCCCACCCAGGTGGTCACGTGCTCGATGCCGTCGAGCATCATCAGCCGGGCCTCGACGCGTTTCGTGGTCGAGTCGTTGGTCGCATACGAGGTGCCTTCCGGGTACCACAGGTCGACCAGGATCTCCGGCCGGCTGGAATCGGGGAAGAACTGGTTCTGCACCCGGCCCATGCCCAGCACGCCGAGCACCAGCGTGGACACGGTCAGGCCGATGGTGATCCAGCGGTGGCGCACGCACCAGTCCACCAGCGCGCGAAAGCGCGTGTAGAACGGCGTGTCGAACAGCTCATGCGGCTCGCCTTCGGCCAGCGCATGCGGCGGCTTCTTCAGCAACACCGTGCCGAGGTAAGGCACGAAGTACACCGACACCAGCCAGGAGATGACCAGCGCCGCCCCCGTGACGGCAAAGATGGCGAAGGTGTATTCGCCCACCGTCGACTTGGCCAGGCCGATGGGCAGGAAGCCGGCCGCGGTGATCAGCGTGCCGGTCAACATCGGCATCGCCGTGGCCTCGTAGGCGAAGGTGGCGGCGCGCACCTTGTCGTAGCCCTCTTCCAGCTTGCGCACCATCATCTCCACGGCGATGATGGCGTCGTCGACCAGCAGGCCCAGCGCGATGATCAGCGAGCCCAGCGAGATCTTGTGCAGCCCGACGCCCCAGTAGTACATGGTGACGAAGGTGATCGCCAGCACCAGCGGGATGGTGATGCCTACCACCAGCCCGGGGCGCCAGTCGAGCGTGAACTTCCAGGAGTTCGGCTTGAAGTGCAGCCCGAGGCTGACGAAGCTGACCGCCAGCACGATCAGCACCGCCTCGATCAGCACGACGACGAACTCGTTCACCGAGCGGGCCACCACCTTCGATTGGTTCTGGAACTGGCGCATCTCGATGCCGGCCGGCAGCTCGGCGCGGATCGCGTCGCTGGCCTTCTGCAGCGAGCGGCCCATGGCGATGATGTCGCCGCCCTTGGCCATCGAGATGCCCAGCGCAATGACCTCCTTGCCCTGGTGCCGCACCTTCACCTGCGGTGGGTCGACATAGGCGCGGCGGATGCTGGCGATGTCGCCGAGGCGGAAGCTGCTGCCTCCGGCGCGGATGGCGAACTGCTCCAGGTCCTCGACCTTCTTGAACTGCCCAGCCACCCGCACCTGCACGAAGTCGGTGCCGGCATCGATGACGCCGGCCGACTCCACGGCGTTTTGCTGGCCCAGCTGCGCCAGCACCTGGTTGAAGTCAAGCCCCAGTTGCGCCAGGCGCTTCTGCGACACCTCGATGAACAGCTTTTCTTCCTGTGCGCCGAACAGCGCCACCTTGCTGACGTCGGGCACCTTGAGCAGCTGCTGGCGCACGCGGTCGGCCTGGTCCTTCAGCTCCCGGTAGCTGAAGCCGTCGGACGACAGGGTATAGATCGAGCCGTAGACGTCGCCGAACTCGTCGTTGAAGAACGGGCCGATCACGCCGGCCGGCAGCGTGGCGCGGATGTCGCCGACCTTCTTGCGCACCGTGTACCAGACCTGCGCCATCTCCTCGGGCGGCGACGAGTCCTTCACCTGGAAGATGATCAATGCCTCGCCGGGCTTGGAGTAGCTGCGGATCTTGTCCGAGTACGGCACCTCCTGCAGCGTGCGTTCGATCTTGTCGGTCACCTGCTCGGCCACCTGCTGCGCCGTCGCGCCGGGCCAGAACACGCGCAGCGCCATGGCCCTGAAGGTGAAGGGCGGGTCCTCGTCCTGGCCGAGCTGGAAGTACGCGGCCGTGCCCAGCACCAGCAGCACCACCAACAGGTAGCGCGTCAGCGCCGAGTGCTCGATCGCCCAGCGCGAGATGTTGAAGCGCCTGCGCGTCGCATCGGCGCGCTCCGGCTGTGCCAGCAAGGTTGCGGCGCTCACTTCACGCGCACCGGCGATAGGGTCGGCGCGGTGGCGGCCGAGGCCAGTGTCGGGTCGACGTAGAACTTGACCTTCTGGCCGGGCGTCAGCACGTGCACACCGGCCGTCACCACCACCTGGCCGGGGCTCAGGCCGGCGCCGATGACGGCATCGTTGCCGTCGGCGCCAAGCACGTCCACCGCCTGCAGTTGCACCGTCATCGTCGCCGGATCGACCAACCAGACATGGCTGGCGCCCTTTTCTTCCTTCAGCGCCGAAAGCGGCAGCTTGGTCACGCCCACGGTGCGCGGCAGGTCCACCACCACCGTGGCGGTCTGGCCGAGGCGCAGCGACCCGCCGCTGCCGATGTCGGCCTTGACCTGGAAGGTGCGCGTCACCGGGTCGGCCGCGGCCGAAACCTCGCGGATCGTCGCCGGCAGCAGCGCCTGCGCATCGCCCCAGGGCCGCACCTTGAAGCGACCGGGCGTCGCGGCCAGCGCCTGGATCGCGGCCACCTGGTCTTCCGGCACGGCGAAGACCACGTCGCGCGGGCCGTCGTGCGCCAGGCGCAGCACCGGCGCGCCGGCCGCGAGCACCATGCCGGGTTCGGCATCCACCGATGTGACCACACCGGCGACATCGGCCCGCAGGCTGGAATAGGCCGCCTGGTTGCCCTGCACCGCCGCCTGGGCTCGCGCCTGGTCGAGCTGAGCCTGGGCCGATTTCATCGCTGCCTCACGGCGTTCGAACTCGGCCGCGCCGATGAAGCCCTGGTCGTACAGCTCCTTGAAGCGTTTGAAGTCGGCTGCGGCCAGGGCGTGGCTCGACTGGGCCGCGGCCAGGGCGGCGCGTGCAGAGTCCTGGCCCAGGCGCAGGTCCTGCGGGTCCAGGCTGGCCAGCAACTGCCCGGCCTTGACCTGCTGCCCAGGTTCGACCAGGCGCTGCACCAACTTGCCGCCGACGCGGAAGCTCAGTCTGGTTTCGGTGCGGGCCCGAACCTCGGCCGCGAATTCGGCGCTGCCACCCGCCTCGGAGGCACTGACCGTGACGGTGCGCACCGCGCGCAGCGGTTCGCTGGGCGGCGCCTCTCTGGCGCAGCCGGCTGCAAACATCGACAGCAGGCCCAGCGCCAGGAGCTCGGTTCTCGACATGTTCAGGGTCCGTGGAAGCCGCGCGCTGGGACATCGTGAAGGGCCGGAATCGCCATGTCGCACGGGACACATGACAATCTAGTGACTGACCAGTCAGTAATATAGCGCCTGCCCATAGCCCTCCACAAGGCGTGGGTTGAGATTCTGCGGCTCGGCAGGCTTCGTGCCCCGCCCGGCCATGGACAATGCAAAGGTGGCCAAGCAGCACTACGAGAACTTCCCCGTCGCGTCGCTGCTGAGCCCGGCCGCCTTGCGCCCGGCTGTGATGGCGCTGTACCGCTTCGCCCGTAGCGCGGACGACCTGGCCGACGAAGGCGAGGCCAGCGCCGCCCAGCGCAACGCGGACCTCGCGGCCTACCGCGCTGACCTGCAGGCGGTGCTGGACCGCCGTACGGACAGCGGACGCTGGCCGGCGGTGTTCCCCTCGCTGGCGCTGGCGATCCGCCAGCATGCCTTGCCGTCGCACTGGCTGCATGCCCTGCTCGACGCCTTCGAGCAGGACGTGCGCAACCCGCGCTATGCCGACCGCGCAGAATTGCTCGAATACTGCGCTCGCTCGGCCAACCCGGTAGGGCGACTGCTGCTGCACCTCTACCGCGTCGGGGACGGGCTGTCGCTGCACCAGTCGGATGCCATCTGCTCGGCCTTGCAACTGATCAATTTCTGGCAGGACCTGAGCGTGGACCTGCCGCGCGACCGGGTCTACGTGCCGCTGATCGACCTGCGACGCCACGGGCTCGATCTGCCCAGGCTGCTGCAACGGCCGGACGATGCCGAGATGCACGCTCTGGTCCGCGACCTGGTGCAGTGGTCTGCCACGCTGATGGCCGAGGGCGCGCCGCTGGCCTTGCGGCTGCCCGGGCGCCTCGGCTGGGAATTGCGCCTGGTGGTTCAGGGGGGCTTGCGGATTATTGAGAAAATCTCCGAAATGAACTTCGCCAGTGTTCGCACGCGACCGGTGCTGAGCCACAGGGACGCCACCGCATTGCTGTGGCGCGCCGTGCGGATGCAATGATGAACTCGCCCGCCGGCCAAGCCGCCATCAGCCCACAGCAGTACGTGCAGGACAAGGCTGCCGCCAGCGGTTCGTCCTTCTACTACGCCTTCCTGTTCCTGCCGCCGCCGCGACGGGCGGCGATCACGGCCTTCTACGCCTTCTGCCGTGAGGTCGACGACGTGGTCGACGAGACCAGCGACGGCGGCGTGGCCGCAGCCAAGCTCTCCTGGTGGCGTCAGGAGGTTCAGGCTGCCTTTGCCGGGCGGCCCAGCCACCCGGTGACGAAGGCGCTGATGCCGCTGGCGGCCGATTTCGACATCCAGCCTTCGCACCTTCTGGCGGTCATCGAGGGCTGCCAGATCGACCTGCAACAGACGCGTTTTCTCGACTATGCGGGCCTGCAGCGCTACTGCCAGCTGGTGGCCGGCGTGGTCGGCGAGGTCGCGGCCAACATCTTCGGCCGCAACGAAGCCGGCACCGTGCAGTACGCGCACCGCCTCGGCCTGGCCATGCAGCTGACCAACATCATCCGCGACGTGGGTGACGACGCTCGGCGCGGCCGCATCTACCTGCCGATGTCGGAACTGCAGCAGTTCGACGTGCGCGCGCAGGAGATCCTGAAGCGCGATTCGCCCTGGGGCTACAGCGATCGCTTCGAGGCGCTGATGCGCTTCCAGGCCGAACGCGCGCACCGCCTGTACGACGAAGCCTTCGCCCTGCTGCCCGAAGCCGACCGCCGCGCGCAGAAGCCCGGTCTGATGATGGCCAACATCTACCGCACGCTGCTGCGCGAGATCGAGGCCGACGGCTTTCGCGTGCTGCACCAGCGCACCTCGCTGACGCCACTGCGCAAGCTGTGGATCGCTTGGCGCACCCACTGGCGCGGGCGTTGAATCCATTGCGAGTGGCGGTGGTCGGCGCCGGCTGGGCCGGCATCGCTGCGGCGGTGCATGCGAGCAAGGCCGGGCACGCGATCGAAGTGTTCGAGATGGCGCCCCAGCCCGGCGGGCGGGCGCGCACGGTGCAGGTGGCCAGCCATGCGCTCGACAATGGCCAGCACATCCTCATCGGCGCCTACCAGGCCACGCTGGAACTGATGCAGGAAGTCGGTGCGAACACGGCGACGCTTCTGCGCCGACTGCCACTGGCGCTGCAATACCCCGACGGCCAGGGCCTGGCGCTGCGCCCGGGCGCGCCCGTTCCAGCCTTCGTTCGAGCGGTGCTGCGCAGGCGGGGTTGGCGCTGGCGCGATCGGCTGGCACTGCTCGCTGCTGCTTCACGCTGGGCGGCGATGCGCTTTCGTTGCGCCGAGAGCGTCAACGTGAGCGAACTGTGCAAGGGGCTGCCCGTCGCCGTGCAGGCGCAATTGATCGAACCGTTGTGCGTCGCCGCACTCAACACCTCGGCCGCGCAGGCCAGCGGCGCTGTGTTCCTGCGCGTGCTCCACGATGCGCTGTTCAGCGGCCCGGGCTCGTCGGACCTGCTGCTGCCCGCCGCGCCGCTGGGCGCGCTGCTGCCTCAGCCGGCCGCTGTGTGGTTCGAGCGCCATGGCGTGCGCCTGCACACGACCGCGCGCGTGGCCGAACTGCAGCCCATGGGCGCGGGCTGGCTGCTCGACGGCCAACGCTTCGATGCGGTGGTGCTGGCCTGCAGCGCTTCCGAAGCCGCTAGGCTGTGCAAGCAAGTGGCTCCCGAATGGGCGCACCAGGCCGCCACGCTGCGCTACGAACCCATCGTCACCGTGTACCTGAGTTGCGCCGGGGCCCGCTTGGCGTTGCCGATGGTGGCGCTGCACGCCGGCGCCATTGCGCCGGCACAGTTCGCCTTCGACCTGGGCGCCCTGGGTGGCCCGGCGGGTGTGTTTGCCTTCGTCGTCAGCGGGGCGCGTGAATGGGTCGATCGGGGACTGGAGGCGACGGCTTCGGCCACCTTGGCCCAGGCGCTGGCGGCCTTCCCACCCGGCACCTGGCCCGCGCCGCCTGTGGTGCTGCACGTGGCCGCTGAAAAGCGCGCCACCTTCCGCTGCACGCCCGGTTTGCAGCGGCCGGCGGCGGCGATCGCCGAACGCCTTTGGGCCGCCGGCGACTACGTGGCCGGGCCCTACCCGGCCACGCTGGAAGGAGCAGTGCGCGCCGGGCGGGACGCTGCCCTCGGCTTGGCCTGATCAGCGGCGCGCGTAGGGGGCGGCCAGCGGTTCACCGACGAAGAGCGACTGCTGAGGCCAAAGCACGCTTTTCCAATAGGCCTCGATGGCCGTGATGCCTTGCCGGTAGTGCAGCAGCAGCCATTGCGGATGCGGAAACTTCTGCAGGTGGTTGCAGGGTTCGCTGACGCTGCCATGGCTGGCGGTGGCGCCGGAGGCGACCCAGTCGAGCGCGGTGGCCTGCCCCATCGCGCGATCGAGCTGGCCGCCATAGGAGGTCAAGTGGTCGCCCAGCCCGCCGTCGACCCAGTCCAGCCCTGCGGTGGCCGGCAAGCGCACGTCGCCGGTATGCACCAGCAGCACCCGCTTCGGGTCGCTCCAGGCCATGGCAGGCTCGACCTGCACGTCGACGTCTGCCCTGCGCAACAGTCCCGCGGGTGGGTACAGCCGGGCGCGAACGTTGCGCGCGGCATCGTCCGTGGTCAGAAAGTAGGCATGGGCCGGCGGCGCACCGCGCAGCCCCAGAGAGCGGTCGGCAGCGACGCCGCGGTCGATCAGGCGCCGCGCCGAGTCCACGTCGTGGGCCGCCAGCAGCATCGACAGGCGCATGCCGTGGTCGGCGAGCGGCATGGCCGAGGCGGAGTTGGCGTAGGCCGACACACGCGACGGCGCGCAGCTCTGTCGGCACAGCCCGGCATCGAAGCCCAGCGCCAGCGCGCCGGTGATCGAGTTGCACTCCACCGCATAGGGCTGCACCCAGGCCAGCGCCAGCGCCTGAATGCCGGCGCCGAAATGCGCCTCGATGCTGTCGCGCAAGGCCTCGAACTCCTCAGGCTTGAGCGAGCTGCGCACCGGCAGTTCGACTCGCAGCACCTGCTTCGGCTGCAGCAGGCGCTTTTGGATGTAGTGGGCCCCAACAGCCACCGAATAGCGGTCGGCTGAGTTGATGACCAGCCCAATATCGGCGGCCCGCAGCCTGCCGCGGGCGCGCGGCACACTCAGCCATTGCGGCGCAAACGACGCCGCATTGGCCGGCGCTGCAATCGACGAGGCCGTCGCGGAGGCTGACTGCGGATCCTGCGCTTGCACCGGCCCGGACCACACCGCGGCTGCAAACAGCAGCCAGGCGCACCGACGGCCGTGCCGGCATGCAATCTGATGTTCCGCAATGCAGAAACGGCCAAACAAAGCCACAATGCCTTTCATGAAGGACAAAGAGAGCCAGAAGCCCGCGATCCAGGTGCTGGAACGCAGTTTTGCATTGTTTGAGGTGCTGGCCTCGCACCAGGATCCGGTGCCACTGAAGCAGATCAGCGCCGAGACAGGGCTGCATCCATCCACCGCGCACCGCATCCTGAACGATCTGGCGTTGGGCGGCTTCGTCGACCGGCCGCATGCCGGCAGCTACCGGCTGGGCATGCGCCTGCTGGAACTGGGCAACCTGGTGAAGGCCCGGCTGGACGTGCGCGACGCCGCACTCGCCCCGATGCGCGACCTGCACAAGCTGACGCACCAGCCGGTGAACCTGTCGATGCGCCAGGGCGACGAGATCGTCTACATCGAACGTACCTACAGCGAACATTCGGGCATGCAGGTGGTGCGGGCGATCGGGGGGCGCGCGCCGCTGCACCTGACCTCGGTGGGCAAGCTCTTTCTGGCGATGGACGATCCGCAGAAGGTGCGAGCCTATGCCACGCGCACCGGCCTGGCTGGGCACACGCGCAACAGCATCACGGCGTTGCCGGCGCTGGAGCGCGAGTTGGCCAACGTGCGCAAGCTGGGTTCGGCGCGTGACGACGAAGAGCTGGAGCTGGGCGTGCGCTGCATGGCGGCCGGCATCTACGACGACCAGAACAAGCTGGTCGCGGGGCTGTCGATCTCGGCACCGGCCGACCGCCTGGAAGAAGGCTGGATGGACCGGGTCAAATCCACTGCCGCGCAGATTTCAGCGGCTCTGGGCCACCGCGCCGGCTGAGCAGGGGGCCCCGGCGCAGTGCTGGGCTCAGAAACGTGTGGTGGCCGCCTGTGAAGGCGCCGTCGGCACCGCGTGGTCGAGCCACTTGCGGATGCGCTCCGCATCGCCGATGCGCGAATACTTGCCCGCCGAATCCAAGAGCACCATGATCAGCTTGCGCCCGGCCAGCTCGGCCTGCATCACCAGACAGCGCCCGGCTTCGGAGATGTAGCCGGTCTTCTGCAGGCCGATGTCCCACTCGGGGTTGCGCACCAGTCCATTGGTGCTGCGAAACTGCAGTTGTCGGTTGCCGATGTCCACCTGCGCCTCGCGCGAGGTGGAGAGTTCGCGGATGATCGGGTGGGCATAGGCCGCATCGACCAGACGGGCCAGGTCATTGGCGCTGGAGCGGTTCTGGCTGGACAGACCCGTCGGCTCGACATAGCGCGTGCCGTTCATGCCCAGCAGCTGCGCCTTGGCGTTCATCGCGGCGACGAAGGCGTCCATGCCGCCCGGATAGTGGCGTCCAAGCGCATTCGCCGCGCGGTTTTCCGACGACATCAACGCCAGCAGCAGCATTTCGCCGCGCGTCAGCTGCGAGCCCACCGTCAGGCGGGAGCGGCTGCCCTTTTCGGTGTCCACGTCGTCCTGTGAGATGGTCAGAACCTCGTCCAGCGGGAGTCCTGCCTCGGTGACGACCAGGGCGGTCATCAGCTTGGTGATCGACGCGATCGGCAGCACCGCCTGCGGATTCTTGCTGAACAACACCTGTTGGGTGTCCTGGTCGATGACCAGCGCGACACTCGACTTCAGGTCCAGCGGGTCGTCGGTGGCATGCAGACCATAAAGCTGGCCCATGGACGGGCGGGCCGCAGCAGCCTTGACCACGGTCGTGCGCTTGACCTTGACACTGCGGACCTGGCGGCCTGCACTCGGTTTTTTCGCTGCCGCCTTGGCGATCACCTTCTGCCTGGGCTGCGCCTTCTGGGCTGCGTCGGCCATCGGTGCATGGGCTACCGAAAAGGTAACCGCAAAGGCCACCAGGGAGTGCCGAAGGCAGGACAAACGAAACCAACGCACCACGACAACTCCTTTACGATCCGATACGAGTGTAGGGGATCGAAAAAAAACCTGCAAGATCAAAAACTTGCTGTAATTTCCTCAAGTTACGCCTGCGATGATTCGGCATCTGTTGCGTTTTCGCAAATCGTGCCGCCCCAGCCCAGCGCGCTACACACGCCTGGGCTTTTCGCCTGCCGACACCCGCCTTGCAACGGGTGCCAGGAGGCTTCTAACCCTGCGCTGCCACTCTTTCGGCTTTGCTCTGCAATTTATTGAGTGCCGCCAGATACGCCTTGGCCGACGCCACGATGATGTCCGGGTCGGCGCCGACCCCGTTCACCACCCGTCCGCCCAGTTGCAGCCGCACGGTCACCTCGCCTTGCGATTCTGTGCTGCCAGAGGTGATGGCATTGACCGAATAGAGCAGCAACTCCGCGCCACTTTGCACCTTGGACTCGATGGCCTTCAGGCTCGCGTCCACCGGGCCGTTGCCGTCGCTCTCGGCGTGGTGCTCCACGGTGCCGGCCGCGAAGGCCACACGCGCATGTGGCCGCTCGCCGGTTTCGGAGTGCTGCGACAGCGACAGCAGCCGGTAGTGCTCGGATTCGCTGGTCACACTCTCGTCACCCATCAGCGCAATGATGTCTTCGTCGAAGATGTCGCTTTTGCGGTCGGCCAGGTCCTTGAAGCGGGCGAAGGCGGCGTTGATGTCGGCCTCGGAATCCGTCTCGATGCCCAGTTCCTGCAGCCGTTGCTTGAAGGCGTTGCGCCCCGACAGCTTGCCCAGCACGATCTTGTTGGCCGACCAGCCCACGTCCTCGGCGCGCATGATCTCGTAGGTGTCACGCGCCTTCAGCACCCCGTCCTGGTGGATGCCCGAGGCATGCGCGAAGGCATTCGCGCCGACCACGGCCTTGTTCGGCTGCACCACGAAACCGGTGGTCTGCGCCACCAGCCGTGAGGCCGGCACGATCTGCGAGGCATCGACGCGCAGGTCCAGGCCGAAGTAGTCGCGCCGCGTCTTCACCGCCATCACCACCTCTTCCAGCGAGCAGTTGCCGGCACGCTCGCCCAGGCCGTTGATGGTGCACTCCACCTGCCGCGCGCCGCCGATCATCACGCCGGCCAGCGAGTTGGCCACCGCCATGCCCAGATCGTTGTGGCAATGTACCGACCACACCGCCTTGTCCGAATTGGGAATGCGCTCGCGCAGATTGCGGATGAACGCGCCGTACAGCTCCGGCACTGCATAACCCACGGTGTCGGGAATGTTCAGCGTGGTCGCGCCCTCCTCGATCGCGGCCTCGAGCACGCGGCACAGGAAGTCCGGGTCGGAGCGGTAGCCGTCCTCGGGCGAAAACTCCACGTCGCCGCACAACTTGCGCGCAAAGCGCACCGACAGCCGCGCCTGCTCCAGCACCTGCTCGCGCGACATGCGCAGTTTCTTCTCCATGTGCAGATCGCTGGTGGCGATGAAGGTATGGATGCGAGCCTGTGCCGCCGGTTGCAAGGCCTCGGCCGCGCGCGAGATGTCGCGATCATTGGCGCGCGCCAGCGAGCACACGGTACTGTCCTTGATGTGCGAGGCGATGGCGCGCACACACTCGAAGTCGCCATTGCTCGAGGCTGCGAAGCCGGCCTCGATGACGTCGACACGCAGCCGCTCGAGCTGGCGGGCGATGCGCAGCTTCTCGTCCTTGGTCATCGAGGCGCCGGGCGATTGCTCGCCATCGCGCAAGGTGGTGTCGAAGATGATCAGCTTGTCACTCATGGGAGTCTCCTCAATCGGCCAACGGGATGTCGGCCACCTCGACCTGCAGCGCCTGCGCACGCGCCATGCCGGACAGCAGCGCCTTGAACGATGCGGCCACGATGTCGGCATCGATGCCCACGCCGTGCAGCCGGCGCTCGCCGACACGCATCTCGATGTAGGCTGCCGCGCGCGCCTTGGCGCCGGTGCCGATGGCATGCTCGTGGTAGTCCAGCACCTGCACCTGCGCATCGAAGGCGCCTTGCAGCGCGGCGACGAAGGCGTCGACCGGACCGCTGCCCTGCCCGCGCAGATCGACGACGCTGGCGCCCAAGCGCAGCGCAGCGCTCAGGCGCACGCGGCCGGCGCCGTCCTCATCCAGGCGGTAGCTTTCCAGCAGCCGGCCTTCGAGCCGGTACTCGGCCTCGAACACGCCCCACAGGTCGGCAGCACTCATCTCGCGGCCGTTCACGTCCAACACCGCCTGCACCACCTGGCTGAACTCGATCTGCAATCGGCGCGGCAGCTCGATGCCGAATTCGGTTTCGAGCAGGTAGGAGATGCCACCTTTTCCCGACTGGCTGTTGACGCGGATCACCGCCTCGTAGCTGCGGCCCAGGTCCTTCGGGTCGATCGGCAGGTAGGGCATGTCCCAGATCTCGCCCTCGCGCCGCGCGGCGAAGGCCTTCTTGATCGCGTCCTGATGCGAGCCGGAGAACGAGGTGTAGACCAGTTCGCCCACATAAGGGTGGCGCGGGTGCACCGGCAGCTGGTTGCAGTGCTCGACGCAGGCCCGGATCTCGTCGATGTTGGAGAAGTCCAACCCGGGCGCCACACCCTGGGTGTACAGGTTCAGCGCCACGTTGACGACGTCGATGTTGCCGGTGCGCTCGCCGTTGCCGAAGAGGCAGCCTTCCAGGCGATCGGCTCCGGCCATCAAGGCGAACTCGCCGGCCGCCGTACCGGTGCCGCGGTCGTTGTGCGGGTGCACCGACAGCACGATCGAATCGCGCCGCGCCAGATGGCGGTGCATCCACTCCACCATGTCGGCAAAGACGTTCGGCGTGCTGTGCTCCACCGTCGACGGCAGGTTGATGATGCACTTGTGTTGCGGCGTCGGCTGCCAGACTTCGGTGACCGCGTCGACCACGCGCTTGGCGAAGTCCAGCTCGGTGCCCGAGAACATCTCCGGCGAATATTCGAAGCTCCAGGCCGTGCCCGTCTGTTGCGCGGCCAGCTCGCGCAGCAGGCGTGCGTGCGTCACCGCCAGCTGCACGACGCCGTCCTCGTCCAGGCCCAGCACCACGCGACGCATCACCGGCGCGGTGGCGTTGTACAGGTGCACGATGGCCCGGGGTGCGCCCGCCAGCGCCTCGAAGGTGCGGCGGATCAGTTCCTCGCGCGCCTGCGTCAGCACCTGGATCGTGACGTCGTCGGGGATCAGCTTCTGTTCGATCAGCAGGCGCACGAAATCGAAGTCCGCCTGCGAGGCCGACGGAAAGCCGACCTCGATCTCCTTGAAGCCGATGCGCACCAGCATCTCGAACATGCGCAGCTTGCGCGCCGGGTCCATCGGTTCGATCAGCGCCTGGTTGCCATCGCGCAGGTCCACGCTGCACCACAGCGGCGGCCGCTCGAGTACGGCGTCAGGCCAGCGTCTGTCGGCCAGGCGCACCGGCGCGAAGGCACGGTACTTGGTGGCGGGTTGGGTGAGCATGGTCATGGTCGAACCTCGTGGGTGGGTAGGACACGCAACATCGACAAAAGCAAACGGCCCGTTGCGTGAGCTGACGGGCCGTTGATCGAAATCGAATGGATGTGCGAGATCAGCGCGCCCGAAGCACTCCTAGAAGCAGTAGCGAAATGGCGGGACGGCGCGAAGACATACTTTCAATATAGCACGGGCCGGCGCTCAGTGAAGCCCGCGTTCGTCGGGCTCGTCGGTGGAGATCGCGATCACGCTCACCGGCTTGCCCTTGGTCTTGCGCCAGGCGTAGACCGCGTAGCCGGACAGGCCGTAGAGGCAGAAGGCGCCGAACAGCACCAGTGGCGGATGCAGGTTCACCGCCGCGATGCCCAGCGCCACCAGCACCAGCACGATGAAGGGCACCGAGCGCCGCTGGCCCAGGTCCTTGAAGCTGTAGAAGGGTACGTTGGTCACCATCGTCAGCCCAGCGAACAGCGTCACCGCGATCGCCCCCCAGGCCAGCCAGTCGATGCGCCCCACCTGTTTGAAGCCGGCATCGTCCATCACCCAGATGAAGCCGGTCACCAGCGCCGCCGCGGCCGGGCTGGGCAAGCCCTGGAAGTAGCGCTTGTCGACGACACCGATGTTGGTGTTGAAGCGCGCGAGGCGCAGCGCGGCCGACGCGCAATAAACGAAGGCCGCCACCCAGCCGAGCTTGCCCATGCCCTTGAGCGCCCATTCGTAGATGATCAGCGCCGGCGCGGCACCGAAGCTGACCATGTCGGACAGGCTGTCCATCTGCTCGCCGAAGGCACTTTGCGTGTTGGTCATGCGCGCGACGCGCCCATCCAGGCTGTCGAGGACCATCGCGCAAAACACGCCAATCACCGCGTTCTCGAAGCGCCCGTTCATCGCCATGACGATGGCGTAGAAGCCGCCGAACAGCGCCGCCAGCGTGATCATGTTGGGCAGCACGTAGATGCCCTTGCGGCGGGGCCGCAAGGGCACGTCGCCCTCGACCGTCGATTCCAGCGTCGAGGCGGGCTCGTTCTTCATCGGGCAGGCGCTCGAGCCTTCAGTTACGGCTCTTGTCGACCAGCTTGTTGGCCTTGATCCACGGCATCATCGCGCGAAGCTTCTCGCCGACCACCTCGATCGAGTGCTCGGCCATCAGGCGACGGCGCGACAGCAACGTGGGCGCACCGGCGCGGTTCTCCAGGATGAAGCTCTTCGCGTATTCGCCGCTCTGGATGTCGGCCAGCATCTTCTTCATCGCCACCTTGGTCTCGGCAGTGATGATCTTCGGGCCCGAGACGTACTCGCCGTACTCGGCGTTGTTGCTGATCGAGTAGTTCATGTTGGCGATGCCGCCTTCGTAGATCAGGTCGACGATCAGCTTCAGCTCGTGCAGGCACTCGAAGTAGGCCATCTCCGGCGCGTAGCCGGCTTCGGTCAGCGTCTCGTAGCCGGCCTTGATCAGCTCCACCGTGCCGCCGCACAGCACCGCCTGCTCGCCGAACAGGTCGGTCTCGGTCTCTTCGCGGAAGTTGGTTTCGATGATGCCGGCCTTGCCGCCGCCGTTGGCCGCCGCATAGCTCAGCGCCAGGTCGCGCGCCTTGCCGCTCTTGTCGGCATGCACCGCGATCAGGTGCGGCACGCCGCCGCCGCGGCTGTAGGTGTCGCGCACGGTGTGGCCCGGGGCCTTGGGCGCGACCATCCACACGTCGAGGTCAGCCCGCGGCACGACCTGGCCGTAGTGCACGTTGAAGCCGTGCGCGAAGGCCAGCGACGCGCCTTCGCGGATGTTCGGCTCGACCTCGTCGCGGTACACCGCACCGATCTGCTCGTCGGGCAGCAGCAGCATCACGACGTCGGCGCCCTTGACCGCCTCGCCCACTTCGGCCACCTTGAGCCCGGCCTTCTCGACCTTGGACCAGGAGGCCCCTCCTTTGCGCAGGCCGACCGTCACCTTGACGCCGCTGTCGCTGAGGTTCTGTGCGTGGGCATGGCCCTGCGAGCCGTAGCCCACGATCGTGACCTTCTTGCCCTTGATCAGGCTCAGATCGGCGTCCTTGTCGTAGTAGACCTTCATGCTGCTCTCCGTGTGAAAAGATTGTGTGTCCAGGGCGGCAATGCGCCCCCTTCAGACCCTGAGGATCCGTTCGCCGCGGCCGATGCCGCTGGCGCCGGTGCGCACCGTCTCCAGAATCGCCGCGCGGTCGATCGCCTCAAGGAAGGCGTCCAGCTTGCCGGAATCGCCCGTGAGTTCGAGCGTGTAGCTCTTCTCGGTGACGTCGACGATGCGGCCGCGAAAGATGTCGGCCATGCGCTTCATCTCGTCACGCTCCTTGCCGACCGCGCGCACCTTGATCAGCATCAGCTCGCGTTCGGTGTAGCTGCCTTCGGTCAGGTCGACGACCTTGACCACCTCGATCAGCCGGTTCAGGTGCTTGGTGATCTGCTCGATGACCTCGTCCGAGCCGGTGGTGACGATGGTCATGCGCGACATCGAAGCATCTTCGGTGGGCGCGACGGTCAGACTTTCGATGTTGTAGCCGCGCGCAGAGAAAAGTGCCACGACACGTGAAAGCGCGCCGGGTTCGTTTTCCAGCAGCACCGCAATGATGTGTTTCATGTGAGTCGTCCTGCGCGCTCATCGATGCCGGAGGCGGTAACCACCAGCTCTTGGCCACGCGTTTCGAGTTAAATGCAATCTGCCGAAGGCCGCGTCGCGAAGGCCGCTGGCCGCGCTACAGGTCTTCGGACCCCAGCAGCATCTCGGAGATG
>Ga0316600_10000688_pt1 | contig 16008 bp, 9 predicted proteins | sample OWC_soil_day5_CT_FD_207652 | JGI IMG/M metagenome (GOLD analysis project Ga0316600, IMG submission 207652) | Wetland soil microbial communities from Old Woman Creek delta, Ohio, United States - OWC_soil_day5_CT | ecosystem: Environmental > Terrestrial > Soil > Wetlands | place: USA: Ohio... | reverse complement strand
ATTTACCTATGCAACCCAGTGGAAAGATATGTCCGAACGAGTGGGCTACTGGATTGATATGGAGAAGCCGTATGTTACCTATGAAAATGAATATATTGAATCGGTATGGTGGTCTTTGAAACAACTTTGGGATAAAGAATTGTTGTACAAGGGACATAAAATTGTTCCATATTGCCCACGCTGCGGGACCTCGCTGTCTTCACATGAAGTTGCCCAAGGCTATAAAGATGTTAAAGATAGCTCTGCTTATGTAAAATTTAAACTGAAGGGTAAAAATGTTTCTATTTTGGTTTGGACGACCACCCCTTGGACGTTGCCAAGTAATGTAGCGCTTGCTGTGAATCGCAAATATGATTATGTGGAAATCGTCAATCAGGAAGAGCATCTAATCCTTGCGAAAGCATTACTTAACCAAATTGAAGGGGAATATGAGGTAGTTCGAGAGTTTAAAGGGGAAGAACTTCTGGATCAGGAATATGAGCCGATCTTCTCTTTTGTTACGCCTGAGAAAAAAGCTTACTACGTTGTGCATGGAGATTTCGTAACGCTTAGTGATGGTACAGGAATCGTTCATATTGCACCTGCTTACGGTGAAGATGATAATCGGCTTGGACAAAAGTATGATCTGCCTTTGGTAAATTTAGTGGATGTTCAGGGGAACTTTGTAGAAGAAGTTACGCCGTGGCAGGGGATGTTTGTGAAAAAAGCAGATGAAAAAATCATCGAAACGATGAAGAACAATGGTGCTCTCTATAAAACAGAAAAGTATCTGCATTCCTATCCTTTCTGCTGGCGTTGTGATACACCACTTTTATATTATCCAAGAGATTCTTGGTTTGTAAAGATGTCCTCCTTACGAGATAATCTCTTGAAAAATAATGATAAAATCAACTGGTATCCTGACAATATCAAGAAAGGACGTTTCGGTAATTTCTTGGAAAATGTCATTGATTGGGGACTAAGTCGGGAACGTTATTGGGGTACGCCTCTACCAATTTGGGAATGCGAATGTGGGCATAGGGAGTGCATCGGCAGCATTGCCGAATTACGTGAAAAGGGAATCCAGGTGTCAGAGGATCTTGAGCTGCATAAACCTTATATTGATGCTGTAGCCTTGCAATGCCCTCATTGTGCAAAAGAAATGAAAAGAGTAAGTGAGGTTATTGATTGTTGGTACGATTCGGGTTCAATGCCGTTTGCGCAATATCACTTTCCTTTTGAGAATAAGGAATTGTTTGAACAAAATTTCCCTGCCCAATTTATATCGGAAGCAGTCGATCAAACGAGAGGCTGGTTTTACACACTTCTCGCTATATCTACGGCTATCTTTGACAAGAGCTCCTTTGAAAACTGTATCGTTCTGGGGCATGTGCTAGATAAAAACGGCATTAAAATGTCAAAACATAAAGGAAACGTTTTAAGTCCATTTACAGTCCTAGAAAACCAAGGAGCCGATGCCTTGCGATGGTATTTTTATACCGCCAGTGCGCCTTGGCTTCCATCAAGATTTTATGAAGATGCGGTAATTGACGTGCAACGTAAATTTTTGAATACCTTATGGAATGTATACTCTTTCTATGTCCTGTATGCTGAAATTGACCAGTTTGATCCGAAGAAGTATCAACAGAGAGAAAGCCAGCATGTCATGGATAAGTGGATTATCTCTAAGCTTAATACGATGATCCATAAAGTCGATGAAAATTTGGCTGCGTATAATATCACTGGAGCAGCAGAGCTTATCCAAGAGTTTACCGAGGAATTGTCAAACTGGTATGTGCGGAGAAATAGAACTAGATACTGGGTTATGGATATGACAGAGGATAAGATTGATGCTTATCTTACCTTGCATACAGTGTTAAAGAATTTAGTGATCGTGGCAGCTCCTTTTGTACCATTTATCACGGAAGAAATTTATCAAAATCTGGTCGTACGCCTAAATCCAGAGGAACCAGAGAGTGTTCATTTGTGCAGATGGCCTGCTTATGATGAAAAGCTCGTGGATCGGCAGTTGGAAACTGAAATGGAGTTGACTTACAAAATCTGTGGTCTTGGTCGGAGTGCAAGAAATGTGGCCAATATTAAAAACAGACAGCCTCTTTCGAAGATGCTACTCAGTACAAAGAATTTACCTGAGTATTATATCGATATCATCAAAGAAGAATTGAATATAAAGAGCGTAGAAGTCAACGCTAACATGGCTGATTATGTAAGTTATACCGTAAAACCAAATTCGCCAGTGTTAGGGAAAACCCATGGTAAGTTTATACCTAGCATTAGAAAAGCGATTGCAGAGATGGATCAAATGGCATTGGCGTTGAAAGTTTTAAATGGTGAGACGCTTGCTGTAGAAATTGATGACACTACCATCGAATTTAACGCTAAAAATTTGTTGATTTCGATGGATGGTCTAGAGGGCTTTGCTTTCGCTGGCGAAGGTGAAGTGGGGGTTGTGCTTGATACTCATATCTCTGAAGACTTAAGAGTTGAAGGGTATGCGCGCGAAATCATCAGCAAAGTCCAAACGATGCGAAAGGATAGTTCTTTTGAAGTAATGGATAAGATTACAATCTATATGGCAGGAAATAGCCTTCTTCAAGACGTTGTCAATCAATATAAGGACTATATCATGAGCGAAACTTTAGCCGTGCAGATTATCTTTGACGAAGTAAGAGAGTATACCGAGGTAGCAATTAACGGGGAACAATTAAAGTTGGCTGTTGCAAGACAATAGCCTCAGCTGAGTTTATCCGAGAGTGTAATTCAATTGAAGTAGAAAAAATAGAACTCCTGTCAAATTTTTGTAGAAATTTGGCAGGAGTCTTTTGTGTTTAGAGGAAATAAAGTAATAATTGAACTTCTGTTATCTACAGTTTCAGAACATATTGAATTATTGGTAATGCTATAATTAATGAAGAAGGCTTTACATGAAATTTGTAATTTTAGATGGTTATACCGAAAATTTCGGAAATTTGAGCTGCCTTGCTCTAGGAGGTTAATAAAATTAAAAAATTAAAAAGTAAATTGAAAATTTTATCACCGGATATCCCCGAAGAATTGGATCAACTTGATTTTGAGGATAGGAAGATCTGTAATGAGGATTATTTTGAAATTGGAATCATTGGTGATTGTATAATTGAGGATCAAGCAGCAGAACGTGTTGTTTTTAATAAAATAATATTTGAAAACGTAACGTTTCAAGAAGTCGATTTTAGCAAATTGGAATTGCTCAATGTTATTTTTAAAAAGTGTGATTTATCAAATGTAGATTTCAATGAAGCAATTCTGCATCGAGTTGAAATGATTGATTGCAAAATTATGGGTATTGATCTAACATCAACAACAATGCGGAGCGTACTATTTGATCATTGTTATGGGGACTATGCCAACTTTCGTAGTGCGGATTGTAAACAGGTGAAGTTTCAACAGTGTTCATTAGCCAATGCTGATTTTTCTATGTCAACATTACTCAATGTAGAATTTTCTGATTCGAATTTAGAGAAGATGCAATTATCAGGGACGAAGCTGGCAGGCATTGATCTAAGCAGTTGTGAATTTAACCAGATTGGTGTTACCAAAGAAGATGTGAAAGGGTGTATTGTTTCATCACAGCAAGCAATTGCTTTTGCAAGACTATTTGGACTGATTGTTAACGAATAAAGTCGCTAATCAGTGAGGACTAATACCTAAAGTACATATATATGAAAAACAGCTGCGTGCTGGACTGTGATTCCAATGCGTGGCTGTTTTTTGTATAATTTGCAATAATTTTATCTAAGGGGAGAATCTTGATTAAATTTCATAAAAAACGTTGTTCCATTTGAGCTTGTCTGAACTTCTAATTTAGCATTGTGTCGGTCTGCGATTCGGTAACATACCGATAATCCAAGCCCTGTACCAGTATCCTTAGTGGTTACAAATGGTGTACCTAACTTGTCTATAATATCTTTTGCAATTCCAGGTCCTGTATCTTGTACAGATAAAACTACTTGCTCATTAACAAATTCCGTTTTGACTGTTATTGTTCCACCAGATGGTGCTGCTTCCACTGCGTTTCGAACTAAGTTTAGCAGGACTTGCCTTATCTCTTTCTTATCTATATTTATATCTGGAATATCATTTAATTCCAAGTGAATGTTGTGTGCGGAGTGCAATGCGTCAGCTTGCAGTAGGGGAACGATTGCATTTATAGTATCATTTAAGTTGCAATATTCCATGTGAACGGTCTTATTTTTTGCCAGTGACAAAAATTCAGTAATTATGGAATTAGATCTATCGAGTTCTTCAATCATCGTATTGAATTGTACATTGTGTTCAATAAATGTTTTTTTCATTATAAAAAATTGCAAATAACCTCGTACTGTTGTAAGAGGATTGCGGAGCTCATGCCCAATACTTGCAGCCATTTCTCCAATGAGGTTAAATCGATCCAACCTTAATAATTCTTTTTGCATTTGCTTTTGCAGTGTTAGATCACGAGATACAACCAATACTGTATGAACAATCCCGTCCTTTTCAGATTCAGGGACTATAACATTATGATAATATTTCGTTCCATCTGGAGAATTTTGCGAGATCTCGCATTCAACACTTTTTCTAGTTGTGAAAACAGTCTTAAAATGTGAAATCAACGGTTCATAGATTTCGGGTTGATCCACCAGCACTTTTAATGATTTACCTATTATTTCAGAGGTTCTTTGATTGCTTATTTTTTCAAACGCAGAATTTGCATATCGGCACCTAAATTTTTCATCAAATCTCGTTATTGTAAATGGCAGGTTTTCAACTAATGTTTGATATTTTTGCTTTTGACGTTTTAAATCTTCATTGATCTCAAGTAATTGCTTAGTCTTTTCTTGATTCTGTGATCGAGCACGATACATTGATTCAATAGCGTAAGAAATTGTTATGCAGATTATAGGGAAGATAGCTTGGATTATCCAATCTTTAATAGATAGGTTCAATACTTGGCTAAATCCTATTATCAAGGAAAAAGTTATAGTAATTGAAAGGATCGTTGCTGCAATACCAGCATAAAACCCCCCATACAATGTTGATAGAATTACAGCTGGATAGAATGACACGTAGAGAAGAGTTCTTTCCAAAGGATATAAAAATATCTGTCTCACAATATAAGCAATTAAAACAATAACTATAGATATGATATAACTTGTCCAATCGCGGTTAGGCCATTGATTTTTTACCATAAACATCTCTCATTTCAATAAAAATTGAAAATATTTTCAATAAAAACAATTATTAGCCATTCGATAAAATATTGTAAATATCCTTTATTTATTAGTTGGGGAGATTGTTTATTTGACAGACTATGGTCAAAGTAGATTAAAAACAGGGGACAGAGAGCGTGCTTTAAAACTTTATCCCTGTCCCCTGTTTTAGATTTAATGATTTAACTTGCCATACATAAAAGTTAATTACTTATAAACGGACCAAGCCTTGCTCAGGTTTAGAAATAGTTTAGCCGCTTGTGGTAGAGGATCATTTTTTCTGGTGGCAATTTGCGTGAACATGTTAAAGTTTTGTCCGAGCAAAGGGAGTGGCAGTAATTTTTTATCTGAGATTTGCTGGGCGACGGCAATTTCGGGTAAGAAGGTGATTCCCTGACCGCTATAGACCAATTCCGTAATCGCAGTGATACTATTTATTTCTACGATCCTGCGTGGGGTGATTGTATGTTTATGAATGTAGTTGATAAATAAATCATGGTAACTACAGCCTTTTTCGGTTAAAACAACGTCTAGGTGATTAAGATCATTAGGGGAGATAACTTCTTTTTTTGCTAAGGGATGATCGGGTGATGCTAGGATACTAAGGCGTTCCTCAGAAAAAATTTGCACCTCAAATTCAGGCGTAATCACCTCTTGATCAAGGAGGATTGCTACATCAGCTTTACCTTCACGCAGTAAGGATAAATTATCGGAGCAACTACCGTAGCGCATAACTAGATTTATATTGGGATACGTTGCGGGGTAGTCCTGAAATAGACCTTTTAGGCGTCTCTGACACTAGGTGGAGATGGGGGCATATTAGCATCAGCACATCTAGAAACTGAAACCTTTATTGATATCTATGAAAAGGTGAAAAATAATGATCACCAAAGTGCATTAAATTCTTGGCAAAAACTATCAGATGTGATACCGCTATTATTTGAGGAACCAAATCCAACGCCGATCAAATATGTATTGTGTAAGCTAGGCATTATTAGTTCTGCCGAAGTGCGATTGCCATTGACTCCGATATCTGCTGGACTTCAAAAGAAACTTGACCAAATTATTTGATAAACATTTTCCTGAAAATAATTTTAAAAATATAACATCTGTCAAATATTACAGCAATTTGGTAGGCGTTATATTTTTTTTTTAGCGAAGGTAATGGGGAATTTTATCTTTTTGATGCATAACAAAATAATTGCTTTTTCATTTGTTTTTTGCTATAGATAACATTGTTTTTATTCTTTATAAAAACATTTGTATTTTTTTGGATTTAATAGAGCATTAACAATTTACTAATCAAAAAAATTGTCGTAAAATAAGAGTCATGTTGTGATAAAGGATGTATGCCTCTCCTGAAAGTACAAATGCGATTATCGGAACTTCGGTTGCTCATAAACTTGTTATCCTGTTAGCATCGTATTTTTAATGGATTGGTATAACCTCTTTATTGCAAGGTCGTTTATCAAGAAGATTTTAGAAAAAAGAGGTTATTTCATGAAAGAACAGCAAGATTCTGATATTCTGCATGAGGGATTGCAACGCGATTTAAAAGAGCGTCATGTCCAACTCATCGGAATCGGCGGCGCTATCGGCGTCGGACTTTTTCTCGGCTCAGCTTCAGCGATAAAGGCAGCTGGACCATCCATCGTTTTAGCTTACGGGCTTGGCGGAATATTCATCTACTTCATTCTCCGCGCCCTTGGCGAGCTTACAGTAGAACAGCCGATTTCTGGCTCCTTTACTGCTTACGCTTATCAATTTATCGGCCCTTTGGCTGGTTACCTTACTGGCTGGTCATACTGGCTCTTTTGGGCATTAGTTTGTATGCTGGAGACAACCGCTACTGGCATTTATGTGCAGTTCTGGTGGCCGGATATGCCGCAGTGGATCTCGGCACTGGCCTGTACGGTCTTTCTGACACTGGCAAATCTCGCTTCTGTAAAGGTGTTCGGCGAATTTGAATTTTGGTTTGCTTTGATCAAGGTTGTTGCCATCATTGCCATGATATTCTTTGGTTTCTCGATGATTTTTTTCGGCATCGGCAACGACGGTATCGCGATAGGTTTTTCCAATCTTTGGAGTTATGGCGGGATTTTCCCCAACGGGCTGTCAGGCTTTACGGCATCTCTGGTTATGGTGGCCTTTGCCTTTTTGGGCATGGAACTGATCGGCGTCACTGCTGGAGAAGCTGAAAATCCTGAAAAAACGATTCCATCAGCAATCGACAAGGTATTTTACCGCGTCTTGATTTTTTATGTTGGTTCACTGCTCGTCATCCTTTCCGTCTATCCTTGGGAACAAATCGGCACGATGGGCAGTCCGTTTGTTCTGATTTTTGATCGCTTGGGAATTCCAGCAGCGGCTGGCATCATCAACTTTGTTGTAATCACGGCGTCTCTGTCGACTGGTAACAGCGGCATTTATGTGACTGGACGTACGCTGCACAGTCTGGCATTGCAGGGAAAAGCTCCGAAATACTTTGTGAAACTCAGCAAATCTGCTGTACCACACCGTGGTATTTTGGCGTCTGTAGCGATGATGGTGCTCAGCGTCATTCTCAACTATTTTGTGCCAGAACAAATATTCAATTATCTGATGAGCGTTATTACTTTTATCGGACTTTATGTATGGTTTATTATTCTTTGGTCGCAGCACAACTATCGCAAAAAACTCAGTGCGGCGGAAGTTTCTAAACTCAAATTTCCTATGCCAGGCTATCCGTACACCAATTGGATGACGATTCTCTTCTTAGGCTTTGTTATCTTTGCGATGGCTATAGATGATGCGCATCGCGTATCTCTGGTTGTCGGACCTTTATGGCTGATGATCCTGACGGGGATTTATTACAAGGCAGGTTTCCATAAAATGAATGAGACCGAAGTAGATTCCTTAAGCCCACAAATTGACAATGATTAAAAGCTCAGCCTTCGGGCTGAGCTTTTTTAATAGTGCTACTCATCTATAGTTTTTTATCAAGTGTAGATATTAACGAAATAGTTTTGCATCGAGGTGAAATGATTGATTGCAAAATTATGGGGATCAATCTAACCGAAGTACGGTTGCCATTGGCTCCGATATCTGCTGTGCTTCAGAAGAAACTTGACCAGATTAACTAATGATTATTTTAAAAAATAACTTCTGCTAAATCTTTGTGCAATTTTGGCAGGAGTTATCTTTTTTTAGGAAAAATCTATGATTAAAAATACGGTTAGCATTTACGGAAAGGCCATAGGACAATGAGGTCTTATGTGAATTGAAAATTTTTACAATAGTAAAGCTGAGTCAATAATATATGCCAATCAGCATTAATATCAATATGCTTGTAACAATATAGATGAAAAATAGATAAAAAGATAAAGAGCTCCTAGTAAGAAATCTTACAGAGAGCTCTATTAAGAATTAATGTGAATTAATCTCTATTATACTATTCGATTGTAAGTCCTGCACTTGCATACCCTATAACAGTATTAATTAAGCTAACCCCTGTAGCAGTCGTGGAAAACACCATCAATAGGCGAGTTTCTGGTGTAACGGGGATAGTGAGGCCCGTTGTGATTCCATTGCTGACTGTGCCAACACCTATTATCCCTGTCAAAGCTGGAGCTAAGGTTGCAACAGCACCAGGAATTGGAGTAAAGGTATTATCCGGTGTTGTAGAACTGTACAATTGAGCCGTGATTGTGATTGCCGAACTAACCAGCGATAATGCTAAGGTAGTACTGAAATATGCGGCAATTGAAGTAATCGTTCCTTCGCGTGGTACAGAAAATGCAAAATTCAGAAGTGTGCCGCTAGCCCCTGTTAGATCAATTGTACCTCCACCCAATATACTAACACCAGCAATTGAGTTGCCAAAACCAACAAGAGTTGTAGTGCCTACTAATCCACCTGCGACGGTAGTTAAGATACCGGTGTTTCCTGAAGCAAATGGGATAATTGCGCCCGCACCAGTAACGCCAGTAGCACCAGTTAATCCAGTAGCGCCGGTAAGACCAGTAGCACCAGTTAATCCAGTAGCGCCGGTAAGACCAGTAGTACCAGTTAATCCAGTAGCGCCGGTAAGACCAGTAGCACCAGTTAATCCAGTAGCGCCGGTAAGACCAGTAGCACCAGTTAATCCAGTAGCACCAGGTCTGCCTGGTTTACCCGGAGGCCCCGGAGGCCCTTCACAATCATTATCACAACAGTTATCACAACATTCATCACAACATTCTTCTTTATAGTAGCCAAAAGATTGGCGGGGAGTTTGTTGTTTAGGCTGGAATGGAGCAGAATCGTTTAAGTTTTCATCTTGATCCATAAGTCACTCTCCTCATTTGTTTTTGAAGTATATCATTGACTATAAATAATCTTCTGTCAATAATATGTTACATAGCATTATATGTAGCAACTTCTTGAAACGCGCTATGTAGAATACGGAATAAGAAGCTGATTTTAGGAAAAAACAGAAAATATTAAAAAAAACTACCGGAAGAGTGGCAGACAAGCCGAATTCCTATAAATCTAATAGCTACATTGTCAGCGTAAGCTACTAAGAAAAAGCTATCTAGTTTAGTCATCTACAGTATTTTTGGCATTTTAATGATGGAGTCAATAAATGATAACAGATAACAGATACATAAAGATTTAGTTGAAATAAGATAATAAACAGAGATATAGTAGTAAAGGAGGGATTGTATGCGTTTATATTGTAAATATAGTATTGGGGCCATTGTTTTACTTATTCTGATTTTTACAGCGTACATATTTTGGACACAGAAAGGTATTTTGGCACAGGGAGAAACGATCATTCGCCAAGATGCCGCAGATAAAGAGGCTATGCCAAAGAGTTTTCGCAGGTTTGATGATCTAAAAGCTTCTGGTAGTGCGCAGTATTCAGTAAAAGCGCTGAAATATATGAAGGACAATTTGGCACAAGAAAAGATTGTTCTAGTCGATCTTAGACAGGAAGCGCATGGATTTGTAAATGGTACTCCAATGAGCTGGTATGGAGATAAAAATTGGGCAAACCTTGGAAAGAATGCGGATGAAGTCTTAAAAATTGAAAGTGAGGCGTTAATAGATTTTGCAGGAAAACAGCAAATCAGTATGTATAAGAATTTAAAGAAAGATAAAGAAACAGGTGCTTTGCTGTCAGATCAATCGGAAATAGTAAAAATCAGTGAGATTCGTTCAGAAGCACAATTGGCTCAAAGTCTAGGGATGGGATATTTTCGTTTAGCAGTTACAGATCATCGGCGACCTTTGGATACGGATGTTGATATATTTATTAACTTCATTAGAAATATTTCACCTGACACTTGGTTGCACTTTCACTGTGAAGCAGGGCATGGAAGGACAACTACTTTTTTAGCGATGTATGATATGATGTCGAATGCTAAAAAGGATACGCTTGAGGAAATTGTGGACCGTCAGTATAAAGCTGGTGGAATTAATTTGTTTGAGCTACATAAGCAGGATTGGAGAACTCCATATGATCAAGAACGCATAGCATTTATCAAAGAATTTTATGCATATTGTCGGCAAAATGATGATCGCTATGCTACTTCATGGTCTAGTTGGTTAGCTGCACATAAATAGTAAAAATATTTGAAACTGAATCAGAGCAGCATCTGTCCCCTACAAGGCAATTGTGATATTTTCTGTTCATGATGCGATGATACGGTTATAGAAAAAGTTCACAAATCATGTTGGTGAGTTTATACTAAATTATATATGGCTTTTATTTATAAAATAAAAATGAGGTGTAAGAATGAAGGTATTACTTATTAATGGAAGTCCAAGAGAACAAGGGTGTACTTATACGGCTTTATGTGAAGTTGCTAAAGAATTGGAAAATGCAAATGTTAAAACAGAAATATTCCATGTCGGTAAACAACCGATTCGTGGCTGCATGGCTTGTGGGGCCTGTTCGAAAACGAGTTCGGGTAAGTGTGTTTTTAATGATACTGTAAACATTGCCTTAGAAAAAGCAAAGGAAGTGGATGGTTTTGTCTTTGGGTCGCCCGTCCATTACGCCGCAGCTTCTGGTCAGATCACATCATTTTTAGATCGATTTTTTTATGCGGGAACTGGTTTTCAATATAAACCGGGTGCTGCGATTGTAAGTTGTCGTCGCGGTGGCTCAACAGCGGCGTTTGAGCAGCTCAACAAATATTTTACGATTGCCAATATGCCAATTGTCTCCTCTCAATATTGGAACATGGTACATGGCAATACGCCTAAAGAAGTAAAGCAAGATTTAGAAGGTATGCAAACCATGAGGGTATTAGGTAAAAACATGGCTTGGCTTTTAAAATCAATACAAGCAGGCAAAGATGCAGGGCTTCAATTGCCAGAGAAAGAAGTAAGAGCAGTTACGAATTTTATACGTTAACGTTTTTGTAAGCAATGGCAAAAAATTAGAATGAAGTGATGATAAAAGAGGCTCGGGGATGTGATTTTCTCAGCCTCTTTTATTAGATGATTCAGGTAAATATCAATTGACTGAATATATAAAATTATGCTATGATAAATGCAGTGAATAAGAGCGGAACGTTGGATGGTGACATTAAGTTGGCCAAACCTTCAAATTTATTGCATAAATTTTGGAGGTGTTTAGAATGTATAAAATAATAGAAATGGTAGAGAACCGAAAAAGGACAAGAGTGGGATAGTTGTCTATTTTTCGGTATTTTTGTGTCTAAAATGAAAGATTTGCATGCAGGATGGGGGCGGTTGTCATGATAATAAAAAAGATACTCAACAATAACGTCATTATTACTGAGAATGAAAAGGCGCAGGAAATTGTCGCGATGGGGCGAGGTATTGCGTTTAAAAAGCGTTGTGGTGATGATGTGCCAAGAACGGAAATTGATAAAGTATATACGCTTTCTAATCAAGAGGTTTTTCACCGTTTCGAACAACTTGTGCAGAATCTTTCGATGGAATACATGGAGATATCTAGTGAGATTATTGAGATGGCAGAGCAAAAATTACAGAAAAAACTTAACGATTGTGTCTATATATCACTTACCGACCACTTGCATATGGCAATTGCACGTTTTAGAGAAGGGGCTACCGTCAAGAATATGATGGATTGGGAAATCAAACGATTTTATCGTGATGAGTATGCGATTGGCGAAATGGCATTGGTGATGCTGAATCAAAAATTTGGCTTAGAATTACCAACGGATGAAGCTGGGTTTATTGCACTACATATCGTTGATGCACAGATTGATGTGGATAAGCCAATCGCTGATCACATCACGAAGTTAATACAGGAAATTACGAATATTGTTCGTCATACATTTGCAGTAGAATTTGATATAGAATCTCTGCAATATTATCGTTTTATTACGCATTTGAAATTTTTTGCGAAACGTATGTTTACAGAAAGAGAAACAGTTACTGAAGTGGATGAAGAAATGGAAAAGCTCGTCCAAAAAAAATACGCGGCAGCATATCAGTGCGTAGAGAAGATTGAGACGTTTATTCAAATGAAGTACAAATATCAGGTGAGTGCAGATGAAAAATTCTATCTGATGATTCATATCGCTAAGGTAACAAGAAAAAATAAGTTTACTAAGTCCTAAATTTGTATTTAGTGCTATAGAATACTAAACGTAAAGGAGGATAAAAAATCGTTTTGTGGATGGTGACATTAAGTTGGCCAAACCTTCAAAGTTATATTTGAAATTTTGGAGGAATTATTGATGAATAAGTATGGAGAATTAGCAAAAGCCATCATTGAAAATGTTGGCGGAAAAGACAATGTAATATCGTTAGCGCACTGCTATACGAGATTGCGCTTTAAATTGCATGATGAAAAGAAAGCGGCGACAGAGGTATTGAAAGATATGGATGGCGTTGTTACGGTTGTGCAAAGTGCAGGGCAGTATCAAGTTGTTATCGGCAATGAAGTAGGTGATGTTTATGATGAAATCGTAAAATCACAGGGAATTGCCGGTGCGAGCAGTGCGGCTGAAAATGTTGAGCCGGAACAAAAAATGAATGTGATTGATCGCTTCATTGATATTGTATCTGGTATTTTTACGCCTGTTTTGGGGATGCTGGCTGCCAGCGGGATGATTAAAGGCTTCAGTGCAATGTTTGTCGCGCTTGGGTTTATTGACCAAAATGGAGGTACATATCAAATTTTGCAGACAATAGGAGATGGTTTCTTCTATTTTTTCCCTATCTTTTTAGGGCTTACAGCAGCACGAAAATTTAAAATGAATGAATTCAGCGGTATGGCTGTTGGCGCTGCTTTGGTGTATCCAGCACTCAGTACGATTATCAAAGGAGAACCGCTTTATCGTTTGTTTACCGGGACGATGTTTTCTTCTCCGGTGCAGATGGAGTTTTTAGGGGTTCCTGTAATTTTAATGAATTATGCATCAAGTGTTATTCCAATTATTGCTGCAATATATTTTGGTGCTAAGATAGAACGTCTATTGTTGAAATTGATTCCGTCTATGGTTAAGGGGTTCATGGTTCCATTTTTTACGCTACTTATTGTTGTTCCACTGACGTTTGTGATTATCGGTCCTGTATCGACATGGGCGGGACAATTGGTAGGTTCAGCAGCAAATGGAATTTTTCAGTTAAGCCCGGTTTTAGCAGGTTTGTTCATTGGTGCATTTTGGCAAGTGTTTGTCATGTTCGGTATGCATTGGGGTCTTATACCGATTATGTTAAACAATGTTTCTACACAAGGCTTCGATCCCGTTGTTGTTACTTATTTTGGTGCATCTTTTGCGCAAATTGGAGTTGTTTTGGCTATTCTGTTGAAAACAAAAAATAAGAAGCTCAAATCACTCTGCGCACCTGCATTTATTTCGGGAATTTTTGGTGTTACTGAACCAGCAATTTATGGGGTTACTCTTCCACGAAAAAAAATGTTTGTCATCAGCTGTATTGGTGGGTCAATCGGTGGCGGTTTGATTGCTTTTTTGGGTATGAAACTGTATACGTTTGGTGGTTTAGGTATTTTTGCTTATCCATGTTTTGTTGATCCAGTATCGCATGATATCAGCGGCATGAAATATGGAATGATTGCTTCTATAGTATCTTTCCTCATCGGTTTAGGTTTAGCTTTGCCGTTTTATCATGATGACAAGGAAGAGGAAAAGAGTTCTGTTGTAAAAAAAGATGGTGATAAAATTCTGGAAAAAGAAATCTTGACTAGTCCGTTGATTGGTGAAGTAAAGGCTTTGGAAGAAATCCCAGATGAAGCATTTTCTTCTGGTGTATTGGGCAAAGGTGTAGCAATACTTCCTTCAGAAGGGAAAGTTATTGCACCAGCCGATGGCACGATAACGACAATTTTTCCTACGGGTCATGCTTTGGGATTGATTACAGATAAAGGTACGGAAATTCTAATTCATATTGGAATTGATACCGTAAAATTAAATGGACAGTATTTTCAGGCAAAGGTGAAACAAGGTGATACGGTAAAATGTGGACAAATCCTTGTTGAATTTGATCTGGAAAAAATAAAAGCAGCAGGGTATTCTGTGATGACACCTGTATTGATTACTAATTTCCAGCACTATTTGGATATTATTTGGACAGAAAAGACAAAAATTAAGTATCAAGAAAACCTCATCACGGTTATTGCATAATAACGAATATTTTACCTGTGAGACACTTTATGTTTTGAAATATAAATATATTAAATAATTGAATAATTGAATAATACAATGTTGGAGGAAAAACAATGAAAAAAGCGTTAGCAGTATTAGGATTTTCTACCGTAATTTTTTGTGGCGGACTACAAGCCGAGGCAGCACCAGGATTTTTTCAAGATGTACCACTGAGCGACTGGTCTTATGAAGCCGTCAACGGGCTCATTACCACGGGACATGTGAATTACTACACCGAACCGATCCCACAAGGCCGTATCATGAGTCGCATGGAAATGGCCATGGTTGTCGATGATGCTATGCAGAACCTCAAAGAATTCACGCCTGCTGAGCAGGATACGATTCAGAAATTGAATAAAGAATATTACTATGACATCAAAAAGATACAGATGCTGTCGAAGCTCGACAATGCGGATTTGGAAAAGGCGGCAAATGAGGGAAACAGCACGACCTTTACGGAAGAAGAAAAAGCTGGACTGAAGAAAGCGGCAGCTTTGGCGGATAAGTTTTCTATCAATGGCTATGCTCGCCTGCGCAATGATCACTATCTGAAGGATACGGGCAAGACGACCCGCGCAAATATGATTCATGTGGCAGTCAATACGACGTACAAGATAGATGATAATTGGCAGGCGCATACCGATCTTGGCTTTCGTAATTCTTTCAGCGGCTTGGATGAGCTGAAATCCCTTACACCGAGTGAAAATGCGACGGGCACCACCATGGATACCTATTTGACTGGTCGTATGGCGAACGATGCCCTCGGTCTTAAAGTCGGCAAGTGGAATGAATGGAACATTTACGGCTGGGGCATGGATATCGACTGCGATTTCGCTGGCGTGCAGCTTGATTATGGTAAAAAAGATTTCAAGACCTATTTGACCGCGGGCAAGATGGATCTTTGGGATGATCTCATGGGTGGCGGCCGTAAGTATGAACAGATTACCAGCCTGCGCTCCTTCTATCAATTTGATAAGAAAAATGACATCAATTTCGGTGTTTCTTGGAGTTCTGCTATGGCCAGTCGCTACCAAGATCCTGATCAAGGGCGCGTATTCTATTACTATGCCCATGCGCATCACAAATTTGATAACAACTGGGATCTCCGTGCGGGCCTCATCAACAGCGATGCAAAACGAGATGATACGGCA
>Ga0316600_10000687_pt1 | contig 16013 bp, 11 predicted proteins | sample OWC_soil_day5_CT_FD_207652 | JGI IMG/M metagenome (GOLD analysis project Ga0316600, IMG submission 207652) | Wetland soil microbial communities from Old Woman Creek delta, Ohio, United States - OWC_soil_day5_CT | ecosystem: Environmental > Terrestrial > Soil > Wetlands | place: USA: Ohio... | reverse complement strand
GGCAGTCGATCATGGGCCCGGGCAACTTCGTCAAGGACCCGATCTCGGCCATCAGCTTCGGCATGGCGCTGATGTTCGGCACGGCCGGCCTGCCGCACATCCTGATGCGCTTCTTCACCGTGCCCAGCGCCAAGGCGGCGCGCACCTCGGTGATGTGGGCCACCGGCTGGATCGGCTACTTCTACCTGCTGACCTTCATCATCGGCTTCGGCGCCATCACCTTCGTGCTGACCAACCCGCAGTTCCTGGACGCCAAGGGCGGCCTGCTGGGCGGCGGCAACATGGCGGCCATCCACCTGGCCAACGCGGTCGGCGGCAACGTCTTCCTCGGCTTCATCTCGGCGGTGGCCTTCGCCACCATCCTGGCGGTGGTCGCGGGCCTGACGCTGTCGGGCGCCTCGGCGGTGTCGCACGACATCTACGCCACCGTGGTGAAGAAGGGCACGGCCGACAGCGCCTCGGAACTGCGCGTGTCGAAGATCACCACCATCTGCCTGGGCGTGATCGCGGTGGTGCTGGGCATCGCCTTCGAGAAGCAGAACATCGCCTTCATGGTGTCCCTGGCCTTCGCCATCGCCGCGTCGGCCAACTTCCCGGTGCTGTTCATGAGCGTGCTGTGGAAGGACTGCACCACGCGCGGCGCGGTGATCGGCGGCTTCCTCGGGCTGATCAGCTCGGTGGTGCTGACCGTGGTCTCGCCTTCGGTGTGGGAAGCCACGCTCGGCAATCCCAAGGGCTCGGCGCTGTTCCCGTACACCAGCCCGGCGCTGTTCTCGATGACCATCGGCTTCGTCGGCATCTGGCTGTTCTCGATTCTCGACAACAGTGCGCGCGCCAAGACCGACCGTGCCGGCTTCCTGGCACAGCAGGTGCGTTCCGAAACCGGCATCGGCGCCTCCGGCGCGTCGGGACACTGAGAACAACCGGCAGTGGCGTTCCTGCGCGCCACTGCGGCAACATCCCCGGGACTGCGGGCTTCGGCCTCGCGGTCCCTTTTTGATTCCACCCCGCCCATGACGGCCGCCTTCGACTTCGACGTCCCGCCCTTCGACACGCTCAACGCGGCACAGCAGGCGCTGGTGCGCGCCACCGCCAGCCTGGTGCAATTTGCGCCGGACGACCCGGTGCTGACGCCGGAGATGGAGCCGACCCACGCCTACCTGCTGGTCGAAGGCCATGTGCGGCGCGAGGCCAGCGTCCTGCCCGAGGCCACCTACGGCGCCGGCACGCTGTTCGGCGCACGCGCGCTGCTGTCGGCGCGCGCCACCAGCACCTCGGTGGCGCTGGACGTGGTGCGGGCCTGGCAGATCCCGAAGGCGACGCTGCAGTCGCTGCTGTCGTCCAACCCGGCCTTCTGCGCGGCCGTGTTCGCCGAGATCGCGCGCCGCCTGTCGAAGCAGGAGGCACGAAGCGAACAGCGTGAGTTCCTGTCGCTGATGATGTCGCGCGTGCGCGACGCCTATGTGCGCAAGCCCTTCTACGTCGATGGCGCGCTCGACCTGGTGACGGTGTGCGCGCAGCTGGCCGAGGCCGGCCAGAGCAACGCGCTGGTGCGCGACGGCGAGCGCATCGGCATGTTCACCACCACCGACCTGCGCGATGCGCTGCTGCGCCGGGCCGACGGCCAGGGCGGCTACCTGCCGCCGCAGGCGGTGGCCGTGCGCGACGTGGCGCGCTTCGAGCTGGTCTCGGTCAATGCCGACGGCGAACTGTTCGAGGCACTGCTGCTGATGATCCGCCACCGCGTGCACCGCGTGCTGGTGCGCGACGGCGCGGGCATCGTCGGCGTGCTCAGCCAGCTCGACCTGATGAGCTTCGTCTCCAACCATTCGCACCTGATCGCGCTGCAGGTCGAGCAGGCCGAAAGCATCGCCGACCTGAAGGCTGCGGCGCTGCAGCTGGAGGGGCTGGTGGAGCTGCTGCACGGTGGCGGCGTCAAGATCGAGGTCATCAGCAGCATGGTGCGGGTGCTCAACGCGCAGGTCTTCGAGCGGCTGTGGAGCTTCGTCGCGCCGGCCGAGCTGGTGGCCCACAGCTGCCTGATGGTGATGGGCAGCGAAGGTCGCGGCGAGCAGATCCTGAAGACCGACCAGGACAACGCGCTGCTGCTGCGCGACGGCTACGAATTTGCCGCGCTGCCGCAGGTGGCCGAGGCCTTCAACCGCTCGCTGATCGAGTTCGGCTGGCCGCGCTGCCCCGGCGAGATCATGCTCGTCAACCCGCTGTGGTGCGCACCGCTGGCCACCTTCCGCGAACGCATCCGCGGCTGGATCTACGGCCACGAGGCCGACGCGCCGATGCACCTGGCGATCTTCATGGACGCGGCCGCGGTCGCCGGCGATGCCGACCTGCTGCACCAGGCACGGCAGTTCGCCTTCGAGATCCTGCCCGGCAACGACGCCTTCCTGGCCCGCTTTGCCGCGGCGGCCGACCAGTTCGACGAACCCTCGGTCGGGTGGTGGGCGCGGCTGACCTCGCCGCGCGCGCGCGACGAGCTTCCCTTCGACCTGAAGAAGCTCGGCACCTTCCCGATCGTGCACGGCGTGCGTGCGCTGGCGCTGCAGTCCCAGGTCACGCACCTGAGCACCGCCGAGCGCCTGCGCGCGCTGGTCGAGCGACGGCGCATCGATGCCGCCCTGGCGCGCGACCTGACGGAAGCGCTGCACTTCATGATGGGCCTGAAGCTGAAGAACAACCTGGCGCAGCGCCAGGCCGGCCGAGCCGTGGACAACCTGGTGCGCATGTCGGGCCTGAGCACGCTGGAGCGCGACCGGCTGCAGGACGCGCTGGGCATCATCAGGCGCTTCAGGCAGTTCCTGCAGCAGCACTTCAAGCTCGGCTCGCTGTAGCGCCGGTGCCCTGCGTCAGACCCCGGTCAGCCCCGCGGTCAGAATGAGCCTCGCAGGGCCCGGCGCATGCCTGGCCCGACGACCAGGGGACAACCATGCTCGAAGGCCTGCGATCGCAGCGGCTGCTCGCGCTGTTCTGCGCCGCACTGGCGCTGTTCAACTTTCCGCTGCTGGCGCTGTGGGACCGTGAGCTGACGGTGCTCGGCCTGCCGCTCTTCCCGGCAGCACTGTTCGTGCTTTGGGCCGTGCTGATCGCGGCACTGGCGCTGATCCTCGAAGGCCGGGACGATTGATGGTCGGCGCGCCGCTGGTCATCGGCGTGGCCTTCGCCTACCTGTTGCTGCTGTTCGCGGTGGCCACCTACGGCGACCGGCGCGCCGCGCAGGGGCGTTCGGTGATCGGCAACGCCTGGGTCTATGCGCTGTCGATGGCGGTGTACTGCAGCGCCTGGACCTACTTCGGCAGCGTCGGCCGCGCCGCCAGCGGCGGCGTGTGGTTCCTGCCGATCTACCTGGGGCCGATGCTGGCGATGATCCTGGCCTGGATGCTGCTGCGCAAGATGATCCGCATCGCCCGCGCCTACCGCATCACCTCGATCGCCGACTTCATCGCCAGCCGCTACGGCAAGAGCACCGCGCTGGCCGGGCTGGTGACGCTGATCACCGTGGTCGGCCTGGTGCCCTACATCGCGCTGCAGCTCAAGGGCATCGCGGTGGCCTATGCGCTGATGACCAGCGCGCCCGGCGCGCCAGCCACGGCCGCCGCACCCTGGTGGGCCGACAGCACGCTGTACGTGGCGCTGGCGCTGGCCGGGTTCACCATCGTTTTCGGCGCGCGCCATCTGGACAGTGCCGAGCGCCACGAGGGCATGGTCGCGGCCATCGCCTTCGAGTCGCTGGTCAAGCTGCTGGCCTTCCTGGCGGTGGGCGCCTTCGTCGTCTGGGGCCTGTTCGACGGCCTGGGCGACCTGTTCGCGCGGGCCCAGGCGGTGCCGGAGCTGGCACGACTGCTGACACTCGGCCAGGGCAAGGCCTTCGCCTACGAGCAGTGGTTCGCGCTGACCATGCTGTCGGCGCTGTCGGTCGTGTTCCTGCCGCGGCAGTTCCAGGTGATGGTGGTGGAGAACGTGGACGAGCGGCATCTCAGGCGCGCCGCCTGGGCCTTCCCGCTGTACCTGCTGCTGATCAACCTGTTCGTGCTGCCGATCGCGCTGGCCGGGCGCTTGAGCTTCGGCGCCGGCGCCAATGCCGAGGGCTTCGTGCTGACGCTGCCGCTGGCCGCGGGGCAGCACGCGCTGGCGCTGCTGGCCTTCGTCGGCGGGCTGTCGGCGGCCACCGGCATGGTCATCGTCGAGGCCATCGCGGTGTCGACGATGGTCTGCAACGACCTGGTGATGCCGATGCTGCTGCGCACGCGGCGCTTCCGGGCGGCCGCCGGCAGCGACCTGACCGGCTTCCTGCTGGCCATCCGCCGTGCCGCCATCGTCGCTATCCTGCTGCTGGGCTACCTGTACTACCGGTTGGCCGGCGAGGCCTATGCGCTGGTGGGCATCGGCCTGATCAGCTTTGCCGCCGTGGCGCAGTTCGCGCCGGCCATGCTCGGCGGCATGTACTGGAAAGGCGGCACGCGCGCCGGTGCGCTGGCGGGGCTGGGCGCGGGATTCGCGGTCTGGGTCTACACGCTGCTGCTGCCGTCCTTCGCCAAGTCGGGGTGGCTGGGGCAGGACTTCCTCGCGCACGGCGCCTTCGGGCTGGAGCTGCTGCGGCCCGAGGCGCTGTTCGGGCTGAAGGGGCTGGACTACCTGACGCATTCGCTGTTCTGGAGCCTGCTGGCCAACGCCGGCCTGTATGTGACGGTGTCGCTGTGGCGGGCGCCGTCGGCGCGCGAGACCAGCCAGGCGCTGCTCTTCGTCGACGTGTTCCGCCGCACCGCCGCCGCCGGGCCGGTGTTCTGGCGCGGCCGCGCGCAGGTGGCCGACCTGCTGCCGCTGCTCGGCCGCTTTCTCGGGCTGGACCGGGCGCAGGCGCTGTTCGACGACTACGCGAGGCGGCAGGGCGTGGCCGGCCGCGATGCGCTGCAACCCGATGCCCAGCTGGTGCAGTTCGTCGAGACGCAACTGGCGGGCGCCATCGGCAGCGCGTCGGCGCGGGTGATGGTGGCCTCGGTGGTGGAGGAGGAATCGCTGGGCCTGGACGACGTGATGCGCATCCTCGACGAGGCCTCGCAGCTGCGCGCCTATTCGCACCGGCTGGAGCAGGTGACCGACGAGCTGAAGCGCGCCAACGAGCAGCTGAAGAGCCTGGACCGGCTGAAGGACGACTTCATGTCCTCGGTGACGCACGAGTTGCGCACGCCGCTGACCTCGATCCGCGCGCTGGCCGAGGTGATGCGCGACGATGCCGACATGCCGGCCGAACAGCGGCAGGAGTTCCTGGGCATCGTCGTGGCCGAGACGGAGCGCCTGAGCCGGCTGGTGAATCAGGTGCTGGACATGGCGAAGATCGAGTCCGGCCATGCCGAATGGCACAACACCGACATCGACCTGCGCGCACTGCTGACGCAGGCGGTGCACACCACCGAGGCGATGTTCCGCGAGCGCGGCGCCAGTGTCGTGCTGCAGCTGCCGCAGACGCTGCCCACGCTGCGCGCCGACGCCGACCGGCTGACGCAGGTGCTGCTGAACCTGCTGTCCAATGCGGCCAAGTTCGTGCCGCGGGGCAGCGGCCGGGTCGAGTTGCGGCTCGACGCCGACGCCGATGGCGTGACGGTGTCGGTGCAGGACAACGGCGCCGGCGTGCCGGCCGAGCAGCGCGCGCTGATCTTCGAGAAGTTCCGCCAGGGCGGCGACGCGCTGAATCGGCCGCAGGGCACCGGCCTGGGCTTGCCGATCAGCCGCCAGATCGTGGAACATTTCGGGGGGCGCATGGGGTTGCGCGATGACACGGAACAAGGCGCGTGCTTCTACTTCACGCTACCTTGGCGGCCAAAAGAAACCGGAGACAAGACATGACGCACAAGGTGCTGATCGCCGATGACGAGCCGAACATCGTCATCTCGCTCGAATACCTGATGAAGCGCGCCGGCTACCAGGTGAGCATCGCGCGCGATGGCCAGGAGGCGCTGGACGCCATCCGCCGCGAGCGCCCGCGCCTGGTGCTGCTGGACGTGATGATGCCGAAGAAGAGCGGCCACGAGGTCTGCCAGGAGCTGCGCGCCGACGAGCAGATCAAGGACACGCTGGTGCTGATGCTCACTGCCAAGGGCCGCGACACCGATGTCGACAAGGGCCTGGGCGTCGGCGCCGACGCCTACATGACCAAGCCCTTCGCCACCAAGGAGCTGGTGGCCAAGGTGGCCGAGATGCTGGGCGCGGCGCCTTGAAGCGCATCGACACCCGATGGGTCGCGGCGCTGCTGGCGCCGGGCCTGCTGCTGGCGCTGTTTGCGCTGGGCGGCGGCGCGGCCTTCTGGGCCACGCTGGACGAGCCGCAGCGCCAGGTGCTGGGCGCGGCGCTCAACCAAAGCGGCATGGTGCTGATGCTGGTCGGCCTGGGCCTGTGGGCGCTGGGCGCCTGGGGCGCCAACGGGCTGTACCAGCGCCACGTGGCCGCGGCCGCGCGTCTGCTGGAACAGGCGCAGGTGCGGGTCGACGGCGAGCTGCCGCATCAGATCGCTCCGGCCGGCAGCGCGGCGCTGCAAGGCCTGGCGCAGGGCCTCAACCAGTTGGTGAGCCAGCGCACCCGCTTGCGCGAGGACATGGCGCAGAAGGTGGCCGAGGCCAGCCAGCGCATCGACCAGGAGCGCGGCCGCCTGGCGGCGCTGATGTCCGAGCTGACGCAAAGCGTGGTGGTGTGCAACCTGGACGGCCGCATCCTGCTCTACAACCAGCGCGCGCGGGTGCAGTTCCGCGCACTGTCGTCGGCGCCCGCGCTGGCCGGCGGCGCCGAGCTGATCGGCCTGGGCCGCTCGATCTACGGCGTGTTCGAGCGCAAGCTGGTGGCCCATGCCCTGGAGAAGATCGACGCGAGGCTGCAGCGCGGCGCGGCGCAACCGACGGCGCAGTTCGTCACCACCACGCCGGCCGGGCAGCTGCTGCGCGCGGTGATGACACCGGTGCGCGGCACCGCGCCGGACGAAGCGGCCATGCACGGCTTCGTGCTGATGCTGGACAACATCACCCGCGAGTTCGAGGACGAATCGGCGCGCGACCAGCGGCTTCACATGTTCACCGAAGGCAGCCGTGCGTCGCTGGGCAACCTGCAGGCGGCGGTGGAAATGCTCGACGACGCCGACATGGACGCGGCGATGCGCGAGCGCTTCCAGGCGGTGATCCGCGACGAGGCGCGTGCGATGAGCCAGCGCATCCAGGACCTGGCCGCGCGCAGCACGCAGGCCCTGAGCACACGCTGGCCGCTGGAGGACATGCTCGGCGCCGACCTGGTGTCGGCCGCGCTGCGCCGCATCGAAGCGCTGCCCGGCGTGCGCGCCCGCGCCGGCGAGGTCGACGCCACGCTGTGGCTGCAGGTGGACAGCTTCTCGCTGCTGCAGGCCTTGGCCAGCCTGGCGGCGCGGCTGGCCGGTGACTATGACATCAAGCTGGTCGAGCTGCGTCTGAGTCCGGTGGGCCAGCGCGCCCACCTCGACCTGGTGTGGACCGGCCCGTCGATGAGCACCGAGACCGTGCTCAACTGGGAGGCCGAGCCGATGAAGATCGGGCCTGAGTCCAGCCCGCTGAGCGTGCGCGACGTGGTGCAGCGCCACGGCGGCGAGTTCTGGTTCGAGCGCGAGCGGGTGCGCCACCAGACCTTCTTCCGCTTCCTGCTGCCGCTGGCCGGCGCGCAGGAGCAGCTCGACCCCGCCAGCCTGCTGCACGGCGACAGCCGCCCCGAGTACTACGACTTCGACCTGTTCCAGTCCTCCGAATCCACCCGTGCGCTTGACGAGCGGCCGCTGGCCGAGTTGGCCTATACCGTGTTCGATACCGAGACCACCGGGCTCAATCCGTCCGAAGGCGACGAGATCATCCAGATCGGCGCGACGCGCATCGTCGGCGGCAAGCTGCGCCGGCAGGAATGCTTCGAGCAGCTGGTCGACCCGCAGCGCGACATTCCCGCGGCCGGCATCCCGATCCACGGCATCACGCCCGAGATGGTGCAGGGCCAGCCACGCATCGACAGCGTGCTGCCGGCCTTCCACACCTTTGCGCAGGACACCGTGCTGGTGGCCCACAACGCCGCCTTCGACATGCGCTTCCTGCAGCTCAAGGAAGCGAGAACCGGCGTGCGCTTCGAACAGCCGGTGCTGGACACGCTGCTGCTGTCGGCTGCCGTGCACCCGAACCAGGAATCGCACGGCCTGGAAGCCATTGCCGAACGGCTGGGCGTCACCGTGCTCGGCCGCCACACCGCGCTGGGCGACGCCATGGTCACGGCCGAAGTCTTCCTGAAACTGCTGCCGCTGCTGCAGGCCGCCGGCATCCACACCCTGGGCCAGGCGCGCGAGGCGGCACAGAAGACCTTCTACGCGCGGGTGCAGTACTGAGCCCGCGCATGCACCCGTGCCTGCGCACGGGTGCATGGCTGAAGAAGGCCCGACCCGTCTGCGGGTCGGGCTGGGCTCGGCTGGAGCGTCGCTCAGGGCTGCGACTGGCGCACGAGCTCGGCTCGCAACGCGCGCAACTGCGCCTTCAGCCGCCGTTGGTTGACCGCGCCCACGCGCAGCATGATCTTCTGTCCGGCACTGGCCGCCTCGAAGGCCGGGTCGGCGAATTCGTAGCGCACCCAGGGCCGTTCGGAGGGCACCTCGCCCTTCACCTCGACCAGCGTCAGCGCGATCCGCTCCGGCGCATCTGGCGTGGCGAGCAGCTGGTCGATCACCGTCATCAGCCGGGTGTGGAAGCGCTGGCCCGGATAGCCGAGCTCTTCATAGGCCGGCTGCAGCAACGGCAGCATGCGGCCGTAGAGCGCCACGGCAGCGCGCGGGTCGATCTGCTCGGCCAGCAGCACCCAGGGCGTGTAGCGCGCCGCGTTGTCTGGGTTGGCATAGCTGCGCCCGTCGCGCTCGATCACCTGGAAGCGGCCCGGTGTGGGTTTCACCGGCCACAGCCGAGGCGGCACGTGCTCGCGCCCCAGGTTGTCGACCGTGACGACGAAACGGCGCACGAAGTCGTCGGTGATCAGCAGCGAACGCGCCGCAGGCTCACCGACCAGCGCCGCCAGCGCCGCGCCCACGCCGGCTTCGTCCAGTGGGCCTTCGGCCAGCTTCGGCTCGGGCAGCGGCGCCACCGACGCCGCGGCGGCTGGCGCCGACGCGGCCGCGATGGGTTCGGGCTGCGAAGGCGCCGGCAGGGCCTGCACTTCAGCAGGCGGCGGCGCGGGCGCCTGGCTGCGCTGGACCCACCAGCCGCCGGCCGCCAGGGCCAGGATCGCCAAGGCCACGACCGTCCAGCCGATGGGCGAACGCTGCCGCGGCGGCGGCAACAGCGTGCGCGCGCCGACCTCGGGCGCTGCGTCGCTTCGGTTCGGGGCTTGCTCGGCCATGCGCACCTCGCCTTCGCACTCTGAAGCAACTGCGACTGCGCGGTGCGAAGAAAGTTCCGCCGGGGCCCGGGTTCAGAACGGCAGGCCGACGTAGTTCTCGGCCAGCGAGCGCTGCGCCGCTTCCGACGAGAACAGGTAGTCCAGCTCGGTCTGCTGCAGCTTGCGGTCGTATTCGATGCTGTCCGGGAAGGTGTGCAGCATGGTCGTCATCCACCACGAGAAGCGCTGCGCCTTCCACACCCGCGCCAGCGCCTTGGCCGAGTAGCCGTCCAGGCCGCTGTCATCGCCGCGCTGGTAGTGGTCCAGCAGCGCGTGGTACAGGTAGTAGATGTCCGAGGCGGCGCTGTTCAGGCCGCGCGCGCCCGTGGGCGGCACGATGTGCGCCGCATCGCCGGCCAGGAACAGGTTGCCGTAGCGCATCGGCTCGGCCACGAAGCTGCGCAGCGGCGCGATGCTCTTCTCGATCGACGCGCCGGTGATCAGCTTTTCCGCGACCTCTGTGGGCAGCCGGCGCTTCAGCTCGGCCCAGAAGGCGTCGTCGCTCCAGTCTTCGACGTTGTCGCTCAGCGGCACCTGGATGTAGTAGCGCGACAGCACCTGCGAGCGCAGCGAGCACAGCGCGAAGCCGCGCTCGTGCCGCGCGTAGACCAGCTCCGGCGACACCGGTTGGGTGCGCGACAACACGCCCAGCCAGCCGAAGGGATAGACCTTCTCGTATTCCTTCAGCACGTTCTTCGGGATCGACTTGCGGCTGACGCCATGGAAGCCGTCGGCACCGATCACGTAGTCGCAGTCGATGCGCACGATCTCGTCGCCGCTGCGGTAGGTGACGTAGGGCTTGTCGCTCTTCAGATCGTGCGGCATCACGTCCTCGGCGTTGTGGATGACCACGCCCTGCAAACGGTCGCGCGCCTCGTACAGGTCACGCGTCAGCTCGGTCTGGCCATAGACCACCACCGAGCTGCCGCCGCTGTACTTGTGCAGGTCGACCCGTTTCATGTCGCCGTGGTTGCTGATGAAGAAGCCCTCGTGGATCTCACCCTCGCGGTCCATGCGCTCGCCGCACTGCGCCTCGCGCATCAGCGCGGCGAAGCCGTGTTCGAGGACGCCGGCGCGGATGCGCGCCAGCACGTACTCGCGGCTCTGCCGCTCGAGCACGATGGTGGCTATGCCCTTCAGATGCAGCAGCTGCGACAGCATCAGCCCCGAGGGGCCGCCGCCGATGATGCAAACCTGGGTCTTCATGTGGTTCTCCTCGCAGGGTGTTGTGACGAGGGCGAACCTTAGGCGCAGGCGCGCGCCGGCGCAATGGCCGGATTCGTCCGCCACTTGTACATTTCGAACATGCGCAGCCCGGCGATCAGCACCTACGGCCTGTTCGGCGAGACGGCCAACCTGCCGGACCCGATGCACATCGAGACCATCGCCGCGCGCTCGGCGCTGCACGACTGGGAGCTGGCACCGCACCGCCATGCGCGGCTGCACCAGTTGCTGCTGCTGGGCAGCGGCAGCGGCTCGCTGCATCTGGAAGGCCAGGTACTGCCGCTGGCGTCGATGTCGTTGGTCAACGTGCCGCCGGGCGCGGTGCATGCCTTTGCCTTCGAACGCGGCACGCAGGGCTGGGTGGCGACGCTGGCCGACGACCTGGTCGAGCAACAACTGAACCCGGCCGGCGAAGAACGCCGCGCACTGGCCACAGGCGTCGTGTGCGCCGCCGACCCCGGCCTGGCCACGCTGATGATGCAGATCCTGGCCGAGTTCGAAGGCACGGCGCTGTCACGCGCGCTGGTGCTGCGGGGCCTGTGCACGGTGCTGCTGGGCCTGGCGGCGCGCACCGCAGCCCGTGCCGCGCCGCCGCCGCGCGATGCGCCGGGCTCGGCGCTGCGGCGCCGCTTCGAGGCCTGGGTCGATGCGCGGCTGATCGAGCACCCGACAGTGGCCGACTGCGCGCGCGCGCTGGCGGTGACGCCCACGCACCTGAGCCGCGTGCTGCGCGCGGCCACCGGGCAGCCCGCCTCGCGCCTGATCGAGGCCCGGCTGATGCGCGAGGCGCGGCGCCAGCTGGCCTACACCAGCCTGCCGGTGTCGACCATCGCCTACACGTTGGGCTTCGCCGACCCGGCCTACTTCAGCCGCGTCTTCAGCCGGGTCGAGGGCTTGTCGCCGCGGGCCTTTCGAGAGCGACTGGTGGCCGGCGCCACGCCACACAATGCGCGCTGAGCCGACGAGGACGAGGGGGCGTGCATGGCTTGGTTGCTGCTGGTGTTGGCGGGTCTGTTCGAAGTCGGCTGGGCCATCGGCCTGAAGTACACCGACGGTTTCACGCGGTTGTGGCCCACCGTGGGCACGGTGCTGGCGATGGTCATCAGCCTGGGTCTGCTCGGCCTGGCGATGAAGTCGCTGCCGGTGGGCACGTCCTACGCGGTGTGGGTGGGCGTGGGCGCGGTCGGCACGGCCATCCTGGGCATCGTGCTGCTGGGCGAGCCGGCCAATGCCGGGCGGCTGGTCAGCCTGGGGCTGATCGTCGCCGGCATCGTCGGACTGAAGCTGTCCTCGCCGGTCTGAGGCGGGAACGCCGCCGGACGCTGGACATCGGCAGGCCCCGGCGCGAACACGCTGCGCTCCGACGTCGTCGGCCGATCGAATGGAGATCGACTTGGCGGGGTCGAGCAACTGGGGCCTGCCGCCCGGGTCGACCTTGCCGCGCGGCACAGGCCGGCGCGATCACGGGCCTTCGCGGGCGCGTTGGGCCGCGCACCAGGCCAGCGCATCTTCCAGGCGGTCATCCCCCCAGAAGATGTCCTGTCCTGCAACAAAGGTGGGAGATCCAAACAGTCCGAGTTGCCTCGCCCGCTCAGTCGCGGCGCGATATTCGTCCTGTGTTTGCGCCGCGGATGCCCGTGCAAGGGTGTCGTCTGCATCGCGACCGAGCGCCGTGACGATGCCGCGCAGCGCCTGCGGGGCTCCAGGGTCCTGTTTCTCCATGAACCAGGTGCGATAGGCGGCCTGCGTGAACTCCTTGCACCATCCTTCGCGGGCGGCGAGGGTTGCAACATGGTTGGCCGACTCGAACGGGTCGATCGGATACGGCGGGATCCCATCGAACGGCACGCCGAACTTCGCTGCCCGGCGCTCCAGGTCGCGCCACATGTAGCTCATCTTCACCGGTTGGGTGGCGAACGGGACGTTGTTCTGTTCGCGCATGAGCGTGCGTACGCTGAAAGGGCGCCAGGTCAGTTCAATCCCCTGTCGAGCTGCGAGCGCCTCGGCGCGAGTCACCGACAAGTAGGAGTACGTGCTTCCGATGAAGTAGAAGAACTCGATAGGGCGGCGCATGCGGGGTTCTCCGGTTGTTGGAGGGGAGATCGTGCGGGTCCCACGAAGTCATCGTGGAAATTGAAGCACGTGCAGCGCGCAAGACACAAGACCTGCCCTGCGCGGTGTTTGCGGCCGGATGCGCAGGGCCCGGACGACACGTCCCCGCGACTGCGTTACGCTTGCTTGATGAGCACGCCCCCAGACTCCGCCCCCCACACGATCTCGTCGGTTCAATGGACCCCCACGCCCGGCGCCGCGGTGCGCCAGGCCGCCACCGTGGTGGTGCTGCGCCGCAGCGACGCCGGCATGCAGGTGCTGCTGATGCGCCGCGCGCCGCGCGACGGCGACATCCACAGCGGCGCCAGCGTCTTCCCCGGCGGGCTGCTCGATGCCGCCGACGCCGAAGGCTGCGCGCTGTGCAGCGGGCTGGACGATGCACAGGCCAGCGCCCGGCTCGGCCTGCCATCGGGCGGACTGGCCTACTGGTTCGCGGCGCTGCGCGAATGTTTCGAGGAGGCCGGGCTGCTGTATGCCGCGGCGCAGGACCGCTCGCACCTGGACGCGGCGCAGCTGGCGCTGATCGCCACGCAACGCGACGCGCTCAATCGGCGCGAGTTGACGATGGCCTCGATCTGCCAGCGCTTCGGCATCCACCTGGCGGCTGACCGCATCGTCTACCTCGACCACTGGCTCACACCGCCAGGGGTGCCCAAGCGCTACGACACGCGCTTCTTCGTCACCGAGGCACCCGAGTTGCAGGTGGCCAGCCAGGACGACCACGAGACCGATGCGCAGCTGTGGCTGACCCCGGCCGAGGCCCTGGAGCGGCGCAAGGAACTGAAGCTGGCGCCGCCCACCTGGAAGATCCTGGAGCTGCTGCAGCGCCTGGGCGATGTCGACGCGGTGCTGGCGCATGCGCGCGCACTGCCGTCGGTTCCCTGCATCATGCCGCGGCTGGCCACCGGCTCGAAGGGGCTGCGGCCGGTGATGCCGGACGAGCCGCCCTATGCCGAGATCGGCCGGGTCGACCCCGAAGGCCACGGCCATGCCAGCTACGACCTGGCCCCGGCCAGCCCGTTGCGGCTGTCGCCGCGGCTGATCCGCATCACCGCCGACAACGGCAGCATCATGACCGGCCCGGGCACCAACTGCTACCTGATCGGCGGCGGCGAGCGCAATGAATGGGCCGCACTCGACCCCGGCCCGCTCAGCGACGCGCATGTGCAGGCCATCGTCGATGCGGCGCCGGGCCCCATCCGCTGGATCTTCGTCACCCACACCCACAAGGACCATTCGCCCGCGGCGCAGGCCTTGAAGGCACGCACCGGCGCGGCGCTGCACGGCATGGCGGCGCTGCACGCGGAATGGCAGGACACCGATTTCCAGCCCGACGTGCCGCTGTCCGGCGGCGAGGTCTTCCATCTGCCCGGCCCCGACACAGGTAGCACGCTGCGCGTGATCCACACGCCCGGCCATGCCGGCAACCACCTGTGCTACCTGCTGGACGAAGAACGCCTGCTCTTCACCGGCGACCATGTGATGCAGGGCTCGACGGTGGTCATCAACCCGCCGGACGGCGACATGGGCGCCTACCTGCGCTCACTGCGCGAGCTGATGCAACTGGAGCTGGAGTGGCTGGCCCCGGGCCACGGCTTCCTGATGCCGCAGCCGCGCCAGGCGATGCAGCAGATCGTCGACCACCGTCTGAAGCGCGAGGCCAAGGTGCTGAAGGCCTTTGCGTCCGGTGGCGCGATGGCGGTGGACGAGTTGCTGGCCAGCGTCTACGACGACGTGCCTCCCAAGCTGCACGCGATGGCGCGGCGCTCGCTGCAGGCGCACCTGCTGAAGCTGCGCGACGACGGCCGCATCGCGGAGGAGCCCGCCGGACACTGGGCCTTGAACGGGGCCTGACGGCGACGCGCCGCGCCGGCGCACTGCCCGCCGGCTGGATGGTTCAGCCCCAGGCCTTCAGTGCCCGCAGCAGGCTGCGCTTCTTCGACTGGTGCTCCTGCATGCGGCGCAGGATGTCGTCGAGCGTGCGCATTGCCTCGAGGATGTGCGCTCCCTTGTTCAACATCACGCAATCGGCGCGCACGCCCATCGCCGCATCGGTGATCTCGGCACGCGACGGGCGGCCGGTCTTGGCCAGGTTCTCCAGCACCTGCGTGGCCCAGACCACCGGCATGTGCGCCGCTTCGCAGACCCACAGGATCTCTTCCTGCAGCTCGGCCAGCCGCTCGAAGCCGCATTCCACCGCCAGGTCGCCGCGCGCGATCATCACGCCGGCCGGCCGGCCGGCCAAGGCCGCGAACAGCAGCTCGGGCAGGTTCTCGAAGCCGCGGCGGGTTTCGATCTTCAGCACCACCCCCAGCTGGCTGGCGCACAGCGCGTCCAGCCGCTGATGCAGCGAGCGCACGTCGGCAGCCGACTGCACGAAGGACAGGCCGACCATGTCGGCATAGCGCGCCACCACCGCCAGGTCGGCCAGGTCCTTGTCGGTCAGCGCCGGCAGCTCGAGGTGGCTGTCCGGCAGGTTGATGCCCTTGTCGGCGGCGAGTGACTCGCCGTCCGCGCCGGCCTCGGTGATCTCGATGTCCAGCCGATGGTTCGTCGCACGGCGGACGATGCCGCCGATGCGCCCGTCGTCAAACCAGATGCGCTCGCCCTCGCGCACCTGCGCCAGCACCTCGGGCAGGGTGCAGGCGATCGTGGCCGGCGCCGCGCGGCCCTCGGCCCCGGCAGACCGGGCATCGTGGCCCAGCCCCTGCGACGTCAGGCGCAGCAACTGGCCACGGCCCAGGTGCAGCTGCCCGGGTTGCGCCGGCATGTCGCGTATCTCGGTGGCCGAGGCTCCGGTCTTGGGCCGCTGCACCACCAGGCGGATGCCCGGGCGCAGGTAGGCGGTGCGTTCGCCCTGCACGACGACGCCATCGTCGCGCAGCTCGGCCACCTGCAGCTGCCGCTTGCGCCCTCGGGCATCGATCAGCTGGATGCGCTCGCCTTCCTGCAGCTGCGACAGCCAGTGTGCATCGAGCTCGAGCGTGTGGCCGGCGAACGAAGCGCTCACGCCGCTGCAGCGCGGGTGCAGCAGCAGCCGCGACGGGGCGGTGACGGCGCCGAAGGCGTCGCGCCGGGGCTTGAGCTTCAGCACCTGCGGCCCCGGCGCGATCGGCCCGGTGCGCAGCTTCGGCCCGGCCAGGTCCATCAGGATGCGCACCGGCCTGCCCGCCGCCTGGGCCGCGCTGCGCAGCCGCGTGGCCATCGCGATCCACGCCTCGGCGTCGTCGTGGGCGCAGTTGATGCGCGCC